>Ga0164295_10000096_pt1 | contig 73621 bp, 79 predicted proteins | sample GEODES006metaG_FD_111798 | JGI IMG/M metagenome (GOLD analysis project Ga0164295, IMG submission 111798) | Oligotrophic lake water microbial communities from Sparkling Lake, Wisconsin, USA - GEODES006 metaG | ecosystem: Environmental > Aquatic > Freshwater > Lake | place: USA: Sparkling Lake...
ATCCGGTCCCAGTCCCCATCGCTCAACACCAAACGATCCATCACACCCAAGACCGCCTCCCAAAAAGCAGTCTTGAATCACGCTTCGGCCCGGATGGGAATCCTTAGAGTCCACAGAACCTAGCCTCTGCGCACCAGCAGGACGCCAAGCACCACCAGGCCCAGCCCGCCGAGCCGGCTCAAACTGATGGGACGAGGCTCGATCCCGAAGGCGCCGAAATGGTCGAGTATGACGCTCATGAGCAGCTGTCCGCCCACCATCAGGGTGATGGTCGAGGCCACGCCCAGCCTTGGCGCTGCGAATGCGGCCGCCACCACGAACACGGCGCCATAGGCCCCGCCCAGCCAGGCATACCAGGGCAGGGTCGCGGCGCCAGACAGGTCAGGCTTGATCCTCAAGGCCATGGCGGCAATCAGCAACACCAGGGTTCCCACCGCAAACGACACAAGAGCTGCGTTCACCGGCGAGTTCAGGGGCCGGGCCAGCATGGCATTGGTCGGGGCCTGGGCCGCCGTCATCATGCCGCCCAGGATGCTGGCGAGGACAGCGACAATAACGATGGACCTGATCACGGTGATTCCCCTGTTTGGCGCGACATAGCAGGGTTTGGCCTGCGGCGCAGAAACGCCGGTCGTTCTATTGCCGGGACGGGTCGACCCTGTCCTTGAAGCCCAGGTCGAGGTTTCCCGACGCCCCACATCCAGGGCCGTCGACGACAACCCGAAGGCTCCGGTCGCGCGGGCCCGGTTCTATCGACAGCGTCGAAACGAACGTTCTTGTTGCGCGGCCGAAAAGATCGCATGCAGCGGACTCGACGTGCTACACTCCTTCATCAGGCCGCTGGCAGGTACTGGGTTTTCCAAGATCTTCTGCACAATGACCGGGGACGGTTCGCGTTTCGCGAACCTCCGGACAGGTGAGACGCGTTCGATGCCGACCGGAACTCCGCTTCACCCGCCGGCGGTCGATGGTCTGGCCATGGCCGTCATTCTCTCCTCGACCGCGCCGCTCGTGCTGCTGGACGCGGACCTGACGCTGCTGGCTGCCAGCGCTTCATTCCGCATAGCCTTCGACCTAAAGGGCGAAGACCTCATCGGAAAACCGCTGGGATCCATCGGACAAGGCGAATGGGGCCGGCCCCAGGTCAGGGTCATGCTTGGGGCCACAGCTGATGGCACAACGCCGATCGACGCCTACGAAATGGATCTGGAGCGACCGGGCCGACCCAGCCGGCGCCTGGTGCTGAACGCCCAGAAGCTCGATTACGGCGATGGCTCAGAGGTCCGCCTGCTACTTTCCATTGCCGACATTACGGACGCCAGGCTCGCTGAAAAGCTCAAGGATGACCTGCTGCGCGAAAAGTCGATCCTGCTGCAGGAACTGCAGCATCGGGTCGCGAACAGCCTCCAGATCATCGCCAGCGTTCTTCTGCAAAGCGCTCGAAAGGTGAATTCCGAAGAGACCCGCCGACATTTGAACGATGCCCACAGCCGGGTCATGTCCGTCGCGGCCGTCCAGCAACAGCTGGCCCAGACCAGCCTGCAAGACGTTGAACTGCGGGCCTATTTCAAGCAGCTATGCGCCAGTATCGGTGCTTCGATGATCCGGGACCATAACCAGATCCGGATCGAAGTTGCCGCTGACGACAGTTTTACGTCGGCCGAAGTCTCGGTCAGTCTGGGCCTGATTGTGACCGAACTGGTGATCAACGCCCTCAAACATGCCTTTCCGGAACACCGGAATGGCCTGATCTCCGTCTGCTATGAATCCCATGGCCCCGACTGGGTGCTATCGGTCAGCGATGACGGGGTCGGAATGCCGAAGGGCGCCGCCAGCGCGACCCCCGGCCTGGGAACCAGCATTGTCGAGGCCCTGGCCAACCAGTTGAAGGCCAAGGTCCGGGTCATCGACGCGCATCCGGGAACGGCTGTCTCGATTGCGCATGCCGAGCTGGTCGCGGTTGATCTGAAGTCGGACAAGTCGGCCCTATAGAGCCTGTCGGCGCCCCCTTCGCTGGCGATTGATTTTGAGACCTTCTGCCTCCATACCGCCCTTCTCCCCTCGGCCGCCTAGCTTGGCGGCCGAACAGATCAGCCTTTGGCGAAAGACCCGATCATGACCCCGGACAACGACGAGAAGATCGACCGCCTGTTCAACTCCGCCGACGAGGCCTGGGAAGATGGCGATCTGGCCAAGGCGGCCAAGCTGTTCCGGGAAGCGGCGGAGCTGGGCGACGTCGCCGCCATGCTCAATGTCGGCTATTTTCTGGACGAGGGGCTTGGCGTGAAGTCAGACAAGTCGGAAGCCATGATCTGGTATCGTCGGGCCTATGATCTCGGCGACAGCAGCGCCGCCAACAACATCGCCATCCTGCATCGTGAGCAGAACGACCAGGCCGGCGCCGTTGAATGGTTCGAGAAGGCGGCGGAACTGGGCGACGGCGACGCCCATGTCGAACTGGCGCGCATCCATCTGGACGGCCTGGGTGTCCCGGTTTCCGAGGAAAAGGCCCGGGAGTATCTGGAAAAGGCCCTCGGCTTTCCCGTCGACACCGGCGAAGACGACGAGGACGCCGACCCGGATCTGGTCACCATCAGCGAAGACAGCCACGACATGGCGACCGAGATGCTCACCCGGATCGCCGCCAAGGGCTGATACGGAACAAAGAAGGCGATCCTCTCGTCGGGTCGCCTTCTTCCTTTGCCCCGGATGAGTCAGTCCGCAGTCTTTTCCGGGCCCCCGGCAAGCTTCTGGGCAGCGTGCAACAGTTCCACCGGCAGCATCGCAATGATGGTGCTGTTATGCTCGACCCCGATTTCCGTCAGGGTCTGAAGCCGTCGCAGTTCAAGCGCGCCGGGCGACCGGCCGATCACCGTGGCCGCCTCGGCCAGCTTGTTGGCCGCCTCGCTTTCCCCCTCGGCCTTGATGATCCGGGCGCGTTTTTCACGGATCGCCTCGGCCTCGCGGGCGATGGCGCGCTGCATCTGTTCGGGGATGTCGACATCCTTGATCTCGACCGCGTCAATCTCGACGCCCCAGCGGCTGGCCGCCGTGGACAGGAATTCCAGCAGGCGTCGATTGATCCCCAGCCGGTCTTTCAGCATCTGGTCCAGGTCGCTCTGGCCGATCGCGTCGCGCATGGCGGTTTCCGCCGCCTGGACAATGGCGCCCTGCCAGGCCTGCACCGCCGTGACAACCAGCACCGGATTTGCGGCGCGGAACCAGAGAACCGCATTGACCCGCACCGCCACCCCGTCCCGGGTGATGGTTTCCTGGGTGTCCAGCTGGACCGTCACCGTGCGCATGTCGACCTTGACCACCCGGTCGACCAACGGGATCAGCCAGAACAGTCCCGGCCCCTTGGTCGTCCCGAGACGCCCAAGCCGGAACAGCACCCCTCGCTCGTATTCCTGGTTGATCCGGAAAGACTGGGCGGCAAGCACCAACCCGACAACGAGCAGGGCGGGCAGAACGAAGGTCATGGAATTTCAGCCCCTCCATGGGGCGAGGACTCGAGTTGACGATCCTTCTACGCTTCTGCCCGGGCCTCGGCGCGGGAAAGACGCAAGAGTGACAATCGGTCCCGACGGGAAGCCAGGTCGCCCTCGTCCTGATAGGCTGGGATCATGATCTATCTCATCATCAAGGCGGCCCTGTCTGGCGTGATCGTGGCCCTCGTCTCTGAAGTATCCCGCCGTTACGCTGGCCTGGGCGGCCTTTTGGCGTCGCTGCCGCTGGTGTCGGTCTTGGGGATGGTATGGTTGTGGCGAGACACGGGAGATACCACGCGCCTTGCCAGTCACGCCGGGGCAACCTTCTGGTTCGTTCTGCCGTCCCTGCCGATGTTCCTGCTGATCCCGGCTCTTCTCAAACGCGGACTGGGCTTCTATCCGGCTCTCGTCCTTGGCTGCCTGCTGACTATGGCCCTGTATGGGCTGATGATCTGGGTCGGCCCGAAACTGGGCCTGAAGCTTTAGTTGCGGGCAGCCAATCTGGGCTCGCTGTCGCCGTCCTTGACAATTTCATGCTGCACTGCCATATGCCGCTTTGCGCTAATTGAAGCGCAATCGGCCGCGCCCGGCCGCGTGAGAAACGATCCGTCGTTTCAGCCCAGGCGCGAGACCCGACCTTCCCCATAAGAGCGCCATACGCGGGGCGTTTTCCCAAGACCCCGCGATTCTCCGCGCCGGCCGATGAGCCCGCGCGGCCAGTGTCGCATATTGAAAGCTAGACACGACCTTGACCACCGTTACCGACTTTGCATCGCTTGGCCTCGTCAAGCCGCTCCTTCAGGCCCTCACGGCCGAAGGCTATACCGCCCCCACCCCGATCCAGGCCCAGGCCATTCCGCTGGTTCTCCAGGGCCGCGATATCCTGGGCATCGCCCAGACCGGCACCGGCAAGACCGCCGCCTTCGCCCTGCCCATCCTTCAGCGGCTCGCCGAGAATCGCAAACCCGCCCCGCGCCGGGGCTGCAGGGCCCTGGTCCTGTCGCCGACCCGCGAACTGGCGACCCAGATCGCCGAGAGCTTCCGCGCCTATGGCAAGCATATGGGCCTATCGGTCACGGTTGTTTTCGGCGGCGTGAAATACGGACCCCAGGTCCGCGCCCTGGCCGCCGGCGTTGATGTGCTTGTCGCCACCCCGGGCCGGCTGATCGACCATATCAACGAGAAGGTCGCCAACCTGTCGGAAACCGAAGTCTTCGTTCTGGATGAAGCCGACCAGATGCTCGACATGGGCTTTGTCGTGCCGATCCGCAGGATCGCCAAGACCCTGCCCCAGCAGCGCCAGAACCTGTTCTTTTCCGCCACCATGCCGACAGAGATCGGCAAGCTGGCCGGCGAACTTCTGAAGGACCCGGCCAAGGTGTCTGTGACGCCCCAGGCCACCACCGTCGAGAAGATCGACCAGAAGGTCCTCTTCATCGAACAGGGCCGCAAGCGCGCCCTGCTGGCGGAACTGATGGATGACGGCGCCATGAAGCGGGTGCTGATCTTCACCCGCACCAAGCGCGGCGCCGACCGAGTGGCCAAGCAACTTGGAACCATCGGCATCGAGGCCGCCGCCATCCACGGCGACAAGAGTCAGGGCCAGCGCGAGCGGTCTCTCGCCCAGTTCAAGGCCGGTGAAGTGCGGGCCCTGGTCGCCACCGACATCGCCGCCCGCGGCATCGACGTCGATGGCGTCAGCCACGTGGTCCAGTACGAACTGCCCAATGTGCCGGAAGCCTATGTCCACCGGATCGGCCGAACCGCCCGGGCCGGCGCGGGCGGCTCGGCCATCGCCCTGGTGGCGGATGACGAGCGCAATCTGCTGCGTGACATCCAGAAGGTGACCCGCCAGACCATCCCGAGCTGGGACCGCCGTAACGACCGGACCCTGGGCTCGGCCGAAGCCGCCTTCAAGGCGGCCGAACCGGCCCAGTCCGAGTCGGCCAGCCCGCGCGGCCGCAGTCCGGCCGCCAAGCGGCAGGAGCATGCCGCCGGCAAGCACTTCGCCGGCGCCCCGCGTCCCCATCGTCCGGGTGGCTATGAGCCCCTGGTGGAGGGCGCGCTTCCGGCTGCGGACGCCGCCAAGAAGCCTCGCCGGCGGTTCCGTGGCGGCGGCAAGAGCGGCGGCCAGGCCAACGCCCGGGGGTAGCTTTCAAGTCACACCGATTTGGGCCCCCAAGGCTAGATTTGGCGTGACTATATTCCTATAGTTTTGATAGATATAAGGCGCGCGCAGCAAATCCCCCTTTGTCTTCGTGCAACCATGGGAGCGCGGGTCGGCGAGTTTTGCCGGCCCGCGCGACTTGGTCAGTCCTTCAGCGGTTCAGGGAATTCCAGCCGTCTGGCGTCGTATCCGAGGGCTTTCACCCGGGCGACAAGGCTGTCCAGCTCCGACCGACTGGGCGCATTGCGGGTGTAGATCCAGAGCTTGTCGAACTTCGGGTCTGCGCTGATGAACCAGCTGTAGTCATCCGCCACGTCCAGCACCCAATAGTCCCAGGTGATGAAGAACGGATAGCGGACGCGAAGTTTGGCATTGGCGCCGGGGTCGAGAATCCGACCCCTGCCGCTGATGACCTTTTCCTTGCCATCTGGCGTCTTGTCACGGCAGCTGTCGCGAACCGCAACCTGGCCGTCCGGCAAACGGGAATAGGCCGTGGCCCCGGCTACGCAGCCGTCCGTCAGCCGAAGCGGAAGCCGCGCGATTTCCAGCCAGCGACCGGAATAGAATCGCTCCGCATCAATGGATTTGGCCGGGGCCGGCGATTGGGCCAGGCTGAAGGATGGAACGGCCAGCAGCGCGATGGCGGCGAACAAAAGTCTGTAGCGGCGAACCATGATAACTCCTCTGGATAGCCCCGTGAGCTACGTAAGGCGGGACAGACAGGCTTCAACGGCCAGCTCCGGCCGGCCCCTTTAACGAGCAAAGTGATGTCCAGCGCCCCGTCCCGCCGCAGAATCCTCTCCTCCGCCGCCGGACTGGCCGCAACAATGGCTCTGCCCGGCTCTGGTCGATCGACGCCGGCCTCCTTACCGGCTGGCGCCGCGAGCCTGGACCCCGAGGCCTTGCGCGCCGACGCCAGGATCGTGCGTCAGGCCTATGGGGCGATGCATCCTGGCCTGTACCGCTATAACAGCCCGGCCCGGATGGAGGCCCGTTTCGCGGCCCTCGGGCACCAGATGGCCTCCGCTTCCACCCCTCAGCCGGCCTTCCTCGCCCTGACCAGGCTGACGGCCGCCGTCCGCTGCGGCCACAGCTATCCAAGCCCATACAACATGTCGGACGCCTCGGTGGCGGACCTGTTCGACGGTCCGGACCGCCTGCCCTTCGTCTTCGACTGGATCCAGGGCGAGATGGTCGTCACCGCCCGGTCGCCGGCTGCGCCAGTCGAACCCGGGGACCGGGTGGTTCGGATCAACGGTGTCCCGACCCGAACCATGCTCCGGCGCCTGATCCCCCTCGCCCGCGCAGATGGTTCAAACGACGCCAAGCGCATCGCCAACATGGCCGTTCTGGGCGAGGATAGATTTCCCGCTTTCGATGTCTATCGTCCCATGCTCTGGCCGGACCGCGGGCCGCAAGTTCAACTGGACATCGCCCGCCAGGGAGCGCCCGGCCGGAGGCTCGCCGCTCCCCTGCTGACCCGGCAGCAGCCCAGGGATCTTCGCCGTGCCCGGGATGAGGCAGCGTCCCCCTGGAACTTCGCGCTGGGCAAGGACGGCATTGGTCTGCTGACCATGCCAAACTGGGCGCTCTATGACAGCGTCTTTCCCTGGAAGGCGTGGCTCGACGGGGTGATGGACCAGATGGTGGAGGCGCGCGCGCGGGGCCTCATCATTGATCTGCGTGACAACGAGGGCGGGCTCGATTGCGGAAACACGATCCTCGCCCGCCTCATCGACCGTGACCTGACCCTGCCCGCTTACGATCGATACACCCGTTATCGAACAGCGCCCAAGGCTCTTGAGCCCTACCTGAAGACCTGGGATCGCTCATTCCTGGACTGGGACGCAGCGGCCCGGGGCCCCGATGAACGGGGACTGTACCGCCTGGTTCGCTATGACGACACGCCGGACGGCGACGTTGTGACCCCCAAGGGCCCCCGCTTCCCGGGCAAGGTCGCGGTCCTGGTCGGCGCTCAGAACAGTTCCGCCACCTTCCAGTTCGCGCTTGCTGTCAAGTCAGCCGGGCTGGGCACGTTGATTGGCCAGACCACCGGCGGAAATCTGCGGGGGATCAATGGTGGCGCGTTCTTCTTCCTGCAGCTGCCCGGCAGCGGCCTGGAAATCGACCTGCCCCTGATCGCAACCCTCCCCCGGACTCCGCAGCCGGATGCCGGACTGGCCCCGGACATTGCGATAACACGAACCGCCCTGGCCATTGCCGAGGCCCGCGATCTGGAACTGGAAGCAGCCAGAGACTGGATGACCCGGACCTGACCATGGGCACGGGTCAGCTGCGATCCAGCAGCGACGACAGATAGTCGACAATGTCCCTGGGCCAGTCAGACATGTGACCCATCAACGCCGTCCGGTCATCGGCAAACAGGGCGCGACTGGCCTCCTCAAAACCCGCCAGATCACCGGCCAGGGCGCTCATGGCCCGATAGGCCGCATCCCGTGCGGCCCGGCGGATCTGCTCCGGATCGCGCCGGGCAGCCTCGACAAGACGCCGCAGGGTGACCGAAGCGCCGCCCGGCTGTGCCGCCAGCCACTCCCAATGCCTCGGCAGGAGCGTGACCTCCCGGGAGGCGACCCCCAGCCTGGGCCGTCCAGCCTTTCGGGCCGCCGACTCTGGTGAGTCGGGCGGCGCCGCTTCTGACGCCTTGGCGCGAAGATCGAGATCGACAGCAGAGCCAGTCTGATCGTCCAGCACCAGGATTCGGACTGTCGGCGAGGCCGCGATGGCCTGCCTGACCCCCCCGGCGACGGCATCCCGACCGCCGCTGGCAAGCTGACGGAAGTCGGCGAAGGCGGTTACCGTCTTTGCAGGCTCGCTCATCCTGTCACCGCGTCCGCATTCAGCTCGGTCCGCCAGTGCGCCTGGCGATCCTTGAGCTGGGAGGCCTGAACCCAGGCCGACCGCTCTTCATCCGGCAAGGCCTCCAGCACTTCGAAGGCAAAGGCGGCCTCGCCTTCCCTCGTCCAGACGGCCTGCAGGGACCGGTTGGGATGGCTGCCCAGGCGCAGGGAAAACCAGACGCCATTCTGGCGCGTCGACAGATCGGCTGTGACGCCTACCCAGACCTGGGTTGTGGTCATGCAACGGACCGCGAAGACCCCGGCTGAGGTTTTTCGCTCGCGGTAGTCCCGCAACAGCTGTTTACGATCGACTTTCATGACCGCTATTTATACCCGGGTAAAATAAGCCGTCAATATTGCCCGGGTAAAATTCTCAGCGGAAGACGCAGTCCGTCCCGGCCCGGAGGGTCTCGATCCGGGCGCCGGGCTTGGCGCTGTCGAGCAGGCCAGACAGTCCGCCAGCCGCAAACTCCATGCCCGAAGTGCCTTCCTCTGCGCTGGCGTTCGGAGGCGCCTTGTCGAAAATCGGCATCACCCCGCCAGGCGCTGCAGCATCTGGCCCATCATCTGATGAACCATGTTGATCGCCTTCAGCGGCCGGACCATCACCTTGAAACGGGTGATCTGGCCAGCCTCGTTCCACCGGATCATGTCGATGCCGTTGACCGCCACCCCCTCGATCTCGCAGGCGAACTCCAGGATGGCGGACCGCTCGCTGCGCCATTCGCCCAGATAGCGAAAACTCTCGTTGCCCAGCACCACGCCAGCCCCCAGCAGGTACTTTGTGGTGATCGCCTTGCCGACCTGGGGCGTGTGCACCACCGGCGACTCGAACACCACGTCGTCGGCCAGCAATCCGGCCAGATCGTCCGGGTCCTTGGACTTCATGTAGTCGTGCCAGCCCTGTATCGGGTCCTGCGCGTCAGTCATCTTGACTCTCTTCAGCCTCGTCGCTGCGGTGACGGAACCTGCTCAGGCCCTGGTCCATCCAAGTCTCGCCACTGTTGCCTGCTTCGCATGAATTGCTGCATCGCGCAAAGTTGCGACCCCTTCGCTAGCGCAGCAGCTTCCACATCAGAAGGTCGTCCGTATAGACCCCTGCGGCTGTTTTCAGGGCGCGAGGTTCCAGCCCGTAGGATTCGAACCCGGCGCGCTGATAGAGCGCCACCGCGCTGGCATTCGTGGAAACCACAATGAGCTGGACGCTCTCGAACCGCGCCTGTGCCTCCTCGAGCAGCGCCGCCATCAAGGCCTGACCGACGCCCCTGCCCCGGGCCTCCGGCAGGACAAACATGCTGTAGACAAACCCCTTGTGCGCTTCCTTCGAGCCAGCCTTTGCGGAGAGGCCGACAACGCCCAGAATCCCGCCTACATTCCGGGCCACGAAGACGGCATCCTGTTGGACCCTGGTCTCGAACCAGTCCATCGGCTTCGACAGTTCCTCCGCGAGGCTGGACGCAAAGCTGTCCTCGTCAAGGCGGAAGGCGGTCAGGCGGATGTTCCGGAAAACATCACCTTCGCCCGCCGCCAGGCGATGAATGGCAAAGCTCATGTCGCTCATCGACCGGACCCCTTTGTCCTGCAGCAAACTGCGCCGTAGAACGCTGACTAGTCCTTCACCGCCACATCGATCTCGCTGCCCAGTTCCCGGAACCTGTCGCTCATCTGGCTCATGCCCAACTCGATCTCGTTGGGCGACATGCCGGCGGCGAAGTCCCGGACCTCCTGGCTGATCTTCATGGAACAGAACTTCGGCCCGCACATGGAACAGAAATGGGCGGTCTTGTGGGCTTCCTTGGGCAGGGTCTCGTCATGGTATTCCCGCGCGGTTTCCGGATCGAGCCCCAGGTTGAACTGATCCTCCCAGCGGAACTGGAACCGGGCCCGGCTGAGCGCGTCATCCCAGGTGCGGGCGCCCGGATGGCCCTTGGCCAGGTCAGCAGCATGGGCGGCGATCTTGTAGGCGATGACCCCCTGCTTGACGTCTTCCCGGTCCGGCAGACCCAGATGTTCCTTGGGCGTGACGTAGCAGAGCATGGCGGTACCGAACCAGCCGATCATGGCCGCCCCGATGGCGCTGGTGATGTGGTCATAGCCGGGCGCAATGTCGGTTGTGAGCGGACCAAGCGTATAGAAGGGGGCCTCGTGGCAGTGTTTCAGCTGCTCATCCATATTGGCCTTGATCTTGTGCATGGCCACATGGCCCGGCCCCTCGATCATCACCTGGCAGCCGTGCTTCCAGGCCACCTTGGTCAGTTCGCCCAGGGTCCGCAGCTCGGCGAACTGGGCCTCGTCATTGGCGTCGGCGATCGAGCCTGGCCGCAGGCCATCCCCCAGGCTGAATGACACGTCATAGGCCCGCATGATCTCGCAGATGTCCTCGAAATGCTCGTAGAGGAAGCTCTCGCGGTGATGGGCCAGGCACCACTTGGCCATGATCGAACCGCCCCGCGAGACGATGCCGGTCACCCGCTTGGCCGTCAGGGGAATGAAGGGCAGCCGCACGCCTGCATGGATGGTGAAATAGTCCACCCCCTGCTCGGCCTGTTCGATCAGGGTGTCGCGGAACACATCCCAGGTCAGGTCCTCGGCCACGCCGCCAACCTTTTCCAGGGCCTGATAGATCGGCACCGTGCCGATCGGCACCGGGCTGTTGCGGAGGATCCAGTCCCGGATGTTATGGATGTTGCGACCCGTGGACAGGTCCATGACCGTGTCGGCGCCCCAGCGGATCGACCAGACCAGCTTGTCGACCTCGTCGGCGACCGAGGACAGCACCGCGCTGTTGCCGATATTGGCGTTGATCTTGACCAGGAAATTCCGGCCGATGGCCATGGGCTCGAGTTCGCCATGGTTGATGTTGGCGGGGATGATGGCGCGGCCCCGGGCGATCTCCTGGCGCACAAATTCCGAAGTGACGAAATCGGGGATCTCGGCCCCGAAGGATTCGCCGTCCCGCACACAGGGCGCCGTCTGTTCGCGCCGCAGGTTTTCGCGGATCGCCACATACTCCATTTCCGGCGTGATGACGCCGGCGCGGGCGAATTCCAGTTGGGTGACCAGCGCGCCTGACCGGGCGCGATAGATCGGTCGCCTGGCCATGAACTGCGGCGCAAGGTGTCGGCCGGCGGCGAAACCGTTGTCTTCGGGCTTCACCTCCCGCGGATTTGTCACGATCTCTACATCGCGGGCGGCCACCCAGGCCTCGCGCGGCCGCGGCAGACCCTGTTCGATGTCCACTACAAAGCCGGGGTCCGTGTAGGGACCAGAGGGGTCATAGAGGGTGACCGGCGGCTCATTGGCGCTGGGATGGACCGCCACCTCGCGGAAGGGCACCCGAATATCCGGGAACATCGCGCCGGCCGCATAGACCTTGCGGCTTCCCGGGCGCTCGCCCACGGGAATGGCGCCGTTGGTGGGCTTGGCGGGAGTATGGATATTCATGTCTGCCGTCTCCTCGTTCATGGAGATCCGGTCCACGCCAAAGGCGGTGCAACGGCGCCCGATCGGCTGCCGCGTCCCTCTCCCTTCGCCGGCATGACCCGGATCAGGTTCGTCGGGTCAGGGGACCACCCCTCTCTCAGCCGCTGACCTGCGGCTCCCCGGAGAACATCGGGGAGACTAGGCCCATCGGGGCAGGGGTCAAGCGCCCAGGTCTCGCAGAAACTCGCCTGTCACGGACCTGCGATTGACAGGCAGCCAGCATATGGCAGAGCCTGCGGTTTCGGGGACAGAGACCATGTTGATCAGCGACATTTCCAGACTGGCTGGCTGGCTGCAGGCGGGGCTGTCCTGCATGGCGGCGTTTGCTTTGCTCGCCTTGGCCTTTGGCGTCATCTACGGGCTATTCCTTCCGGGAAAACTGGAGCCTGCGGCAAAGTCATCTCCCGTCCCCTTTCGACTACTGATCGTTCCGGCCGCAGCGCTTCTGTTTCCATTCCTGCTCTTGCGGCTGATGTTCCGCCCGGCGGCAGCGCGATGATCCGCGAAAGGCGCAAGGCGCATCTGGTGGCCTGGTTGTGGCTGGCCCCCTTGCTGGCCGTCATCATGGCGGTTTCTTCCATGTCAGCCCCTCCCCGTCCGGCCGAGCCGCCGCAGGACGCACCGGGCGCGGACGCCCGCTGATGGCTCATGGTTATGTCGCCATTCAGTGGAACCGACTCAAGGTCTGGTACGACCTGGGCATCCTTGTTCTCGCGGTGGTGTTTATTGCCCTGTTCGTGGCGGCCCAGAACCTGAGCCTCGGTCCCGGGGAATCGGTCCACCCGGTTCAGACAGCCCTGAGAGCAACCGGCGCCTGCGCCTTCTTTCTGCTGACCTTGACCCTGGCCATCGGCCCCCTGGCGCGGCTGGCCCGGTTTTTCGCTCCCCTGCTCTACAATCGACGACACCTGGGTGTGGCGACCTGCCTGACGGCGCTGGTCCATGCCGGGCTGGTGATGGTCTGGTACTTCGGGTTTGCAAAACTCAACCCGGCGCTGGCCCTCTTGATCAGCAGACCCCTGTCGCTTCAGGCGACCAATCTGCCCTTCGAGCTGGCCGGCCTGGCGGCGCTATCGATCCTGGTCCTGCTGGCCGCCACAAGTCACGACTACTGGCAGAGGGTCCTGACACCGCTCAGATGGAAGCGTCTCCATATGGCGGTCTACGCCGCCTACGGTCTGGTCGTCGCCCATGTGGCGTTCGGCCCGCTGTTGACGCCTAGCCAGTCGCTGTTTTCGGCTGTGGTGCTGTCCTCTGCCGGCGCCCTGGCCGTCCTTCACCTCTTTACCGGGCTGCGGGAGGTCTGGCGGGACTGGGGATCAGAGCGAGCCGAACATTTTCTGGCGGGTGAAAGCCGCTGGAAAGGCTCTGAGGCCTGGCTGGAGGTGGGCCGCCCCCAGGATATTCCCGACGGCCGGGCCGTGATGGTCTCGCCCGAATATGGCGAACGCATCGCCGTGTTTCGGGACGGGGACGCCCTCTATGCCGTGACCAATGTCTGCCCGCATCAGAATGGCCCGCTGGGCGAGGGCCGGATTGTCGATGGGTGCATCACCTGCCCCTGGCACGGCTGGCAGTTTCGGCCGGGCGATGGCGTCTCTCCGCCGCCCTACGAGGAAAAGGTGGCGACCTACCGGCTGAAACTGCAGGACGGAACCCTCTATGTTCGCCCCGAACCCATGGCGCCGGGGTCCCAGGCGCCGGTGGTGCTGATGTCGGGAGGCGGGACATGAAGCGCTGGATGACCGACCGTGCGCCGCCCCCGTATGCGCCGCCCCTGAACCTGGGACCGCGAGGCGACCTGTTTGTCGGCTGGGCTGATCCCGGAGTCGCCACGCGCAGAAACCTTTTGCTGAAAGGGTTGGGCCTGGCCGTCGCAGGGGGCGCTGCGGCGGCTATTGCTGGCCCCCTTGGTTTCGCACCTGGCGCCGGGCGTTGGAACCCGTCGGCGATCAAGTCCTGGTCTGGCCTGCTGATCCTGGATCCCTACCCAACCCTGGTCTGGCGGGATGATTCCGGGGCCGACCAGGCGGCCCTTCTGGGTTGCCCGGACAAATGCGGCGTCCGCGCCCAGGTCGAGCAGTTTGCAGACCGGGCCGTCACGATCCGGGGCTCGCTGATCGAGCGCAGTGGCTTGAAGATGATCGCAGCGACGCTTGAGCCTGGCTGGATCAAACCGCAGGGCGCAGAGACGGCCAGCCCCGCTGCGGCCGTACCCACCCCGCTGGGGACTGTAAACCTGCAGGGCGAACTGATGGACGCCAAATGCTGGCTGGGCGCCATGCGGCCTGGCGAAGGACTGACCCACAGGAGCTGCGCCATCCTGTGCGTCAGGATGGGGCTTCCCATGCTCTTCGTTGCCGGCCCGCCTGGCGGACGCCGGCGCGCCTTCGTGGCGGTCGACCAGAACGGCGCCCCGTTCGATGAGTCCGTCCTGCCTTTCGTCGCCGATCCTGTCCGGGTGTCAGGTCAGGCCCTGTCCTGGAGAGGCTGGCCGCGACTGAGCTTTCCCGTCTCGGCCCTGTCGCGACTATAGGGCCCTGGCTGCAAAGGTATTGCAGCTGACGGGGTCGCCGGCGTCAAAACCGCGGCGAAACCAGTGCATGCGCTGCGCAGCTGTCCCATGGGTAAAGGCGTCCGGCACGACCTGGCCCTGGGTGCGCCGCTGGATGGTGTCGTCCCCCACCGCGGAAGCGGCGGTCAGGCCGTCAGAGATATCCTGGTCCGAAAAGGCCAGTCGGCCGCCGGAGGTCTGGCTGGCGCGGGCAGCCCAGACGCCGGCATAGCAGTCGGCTTGGAGTTCGAGCCGCACAGCGCCCGAACCCTCGCCCTGCATACCCATGGCCTGGGCCTTTTCCATCGCGCCCTGCAGATTCTGGACGTGATGGCCCACCTCATGGGCGATGACATAGGCACGGGCAAATTCGCCCTTGGCGCCAAACTCGCCTTCCAGGTCCTTCCAGAAGGCCAGATCCAGATAAACCTTCTGATCCGCCGGGCAGTAGAAGGGCCCCATGGCCGACTGGCCGGTTCCGCATCCCGTCGGCGTGGCATTGTCATAGAGAACCACGCCCTTGGGGCCTTCATACGTCCCCCCATCGGCCGCGAAGATGGACGTCCAGACATCAGAAGTGGAGGTTTCGACCACGTCCACGAACTGGCCAGCCTCGTCCTCGGGGGTGCCCTTGACTCCCGGCTGTCCGACCGCAGCCGGATCACCCTGTCCACCGACGACATTCAGCATCTGCTGCGGATCGATGCCAAAGACGAACACGCCAATCAGGACGGCCGCCGCCCCGACGATGCCGATCCCGCCAGCAGCCGCGCCGCCGGACATTCCGCGGCGATCCTCGATATTGCCGCCGCGACGGCCTCCGCGCCATTCCATCGATATGCTCCTTGATCCTGCCCGGTCGCAGGCTTACCGGTTCCAAGAGCATCGTCCAGAGAAAGTCGCAAGACCGGTCGCGACCTGCCCGGTCCCGGGACGAACCCGGTCGGGAAGGCTTGCCCCCGGACGACGGAGCTACGGGATGCGTGCCTGAAACCGGGTCAATTGACGGGCCGGCGCATCCCAGTCCGGCGCCAATGTCTGGGCCTTGCGATAGTCTGACCAGGCGCCCCGGGCGTCTCCCAGTCCTTCCAGGGCAAGTGCGCGATTGTAATAGGCCTTTGCCGGCTCATCGACGCCCATGGCGATCCCCCGATCAATCTCGGAGAAGGCCGTCTGGTAGTCACGGCCGGCCATCCGCAATACCCCGCGATTGACGAATGCCTCGCCAAGGTTGGGCTGGATCCGGATCGCTTCGTCAAAGTCCCGCAAGGCGGACGGATAGGCCTTGCCCCGCATCCGGATAACCCCGCGATTGACCAGGGTCCCGGCCCGGTCGCGACGCGACAGGCCCTCTTCGGTCAGGGCCCGACTGCACAGGTCGATCGAACTGCGGTCCAGTCGCCCGGCGAAGGCGGCCTTTGAACAGGCAGGCGCAAGCCCTTCGCCGATGATCAGGAACGACGCATTGGCAGGTCCGCACAGCAGCGCGGCGGCCAGCACCGACAAACCCAACCACTTCATCGGCGACTGACCGTGAAGCGGGCCAATTGCTTCTGGGGCTCGGACCAGTCCGGCGCCAGTTCCGCCGCCTTCTGATAGGCCAGATAGGCTGCCGTAGGGTCATCAAGCCCTTCATGGGCAATGGCGCGGTTGAACCAGGCCTTCGCCGGTTCATCGACACCAAGCGCCATGCCCCGATCGATTTCCGAAAGGCCCTCCGCATATCTCGCCTGAGCGATCAGGCTGGCCCCCCAGTTGACATGGGCTTCGCCAAGGTCCGGTTTCAGGCGAAGTGCCGAGGCAAAGTCTGCGCGGGAGTCGTCATAGGATTTGCGCCGCAGCTTCAGGACGCCGCGATTGACGAAGGTGCCGGCGCGATCCCGAGGCCCCATGGCCTGGGTCTCCAGGGCGATGGTGCAGGTCTCGATGGACTTGGGGTCCGACCTGCCTGCGATGGCGGCTTTCGAACAGACGGTCGCCAGGCCCGCGCCGAGAACCACGGAGGCAGCTGAAGCGGGCTGTGTTGCGCCAAGCAAGGCAAGCACGGCGGCTGTCGCCGAGGCCAGAACGATTGAACGGGGCATTTTCTTTTGCTCTCCCCAACATTCGATTTGTGACTGATTTGAGGATACCACAGTTCATCCGGCGAGAAGATTACATTTTGGTCCGCAGACCGGCCCAATGCCCGGTTCGCCCTACCAATCTCGCTCAATCCCGCCGGTCAGGGCCAGCCAAGGATGCGCTCGCTCTTCGTAGACGGCCCGAACCGGAGCCGGAAAGCCGGGATCAGCAAAGGCGCCGACCGCAACGGCCACAACATCCGGGGCCTCATCGCTTCGCCACAACAACGTCGTGGCGCAGGCCGGGCAGAATGAAAATGCGGTGCGTGTGCCGGCGTCCCCGACGCGAACATACTGGCCGGAGACGCCACGGACAGCGACGCGATCCGCTTCATACCGGGCCTGCACGCCAAAGGCGCTGCCCGTCCGCTGCTGACAGGCGAGACAGTGACAGACGCTGACCCGAACCGGCTCGCCTTGGCAGACAGCCGTCAGGCCGCCGCAGCCACAGGAAGCGATCCTTATGCTGATCATGCAGCGGGCGACAGGAAACGCGGACGGTCGCCCAGGACGGTGGCCCGGGTCATGACCCGGCGATGGGGCAGGAAATCATCAACGGCCCGGTGTTGGGTATTGCGATTATCCCAGAAGGCGACGTCGCCTGGTCTCCAGCGCCAGCGCACGACAAATTCCGGCTTCTGAACATGGGCGTTCAGGAAGGCCATCAGCGCCTGGCTTTCTTCCCGGCGAAGGCCCTTGATGCGCCGAGTGAAGACCGAATTGACAAACAGTCCCCGCTCCCCCGTCTCCGGATGGGTCCGGACGACCGGGTGGGTGACAGGCGGATTCTCGGCGACGGCCTTTTCATAGCGCTCCCGCCCGGCCTGCGACCCGGCCAGCCCCTCGGCGGTAAACGCATAGGAAAAGTCATGAACGGCTTCCAGGCCCTCGAGGAAGCGTTGCATGGGCGTCGACAGGGCGTCAAAGGCGGTCGTCATGGAGGCCCACATCGTGTCGCCGCCAGTGGGCGGAAGCTGCCGCGCCGCCAGGATCGACCCCATGGGCGGGGTGTCGATGAAGGTGACGTCAGTATGCCAGAAGTTGTTGTCGGTGGGGTTATCGACGTGATTGTCGATGATCATGATTTCAGGATGGGCGTCATTGCGATCATAGAGGGGATGGACATGCAGGTCGCCGAAACGCGCGGCGAAATCACGCTGCTGCCCGGGCGTGAAATCCTGTTCCTCGAAAAAGATCACCTTGTGCGCCAGGAGCGCCGCGCGGATTTCGCCGATCAGGTCATCACTCGCTGGCTCCGCCAGGTTCACGCCGCGCAAGACGGCGCCGATCGCCGGACTCAGCGTTTCGATCCTCAGGGTGTTGGAGCGGTTCATGTCGAGCTTTCCGGGTTGGAGGCCGTACTCTTGCCTTGCAACGGGCGTGGGGCCTCGATCGCCGGTTCCACAGCCGGCCTTGACGGGCTCGCCGCCGATCCGCCGACCATTACCAGCGCCAGGTCCTCCATTCCGTCCCGATCCTGCAGCTGGCGACGAACCTCGGCATGGCTCATGGCGTCCAGGCGATATCCCTTCAGGATCAGGATTGCCAAGACCGCAAGGGCCGCCGGCACAACGGAAAAGATCACGCTTAGCATCAAAAGGGCCTGTTCACTGTTGGTCGCCCCGGCCTTGTCGTCGAATCCGGCGCTGGCCAACAGCGACGTGGACAGAATGACGGCGGCGGCGGAACCAATCTTGATCGAGCCGGTCAGAAGGGAAAACAGCAGGCCGGACTGGTCATGTCCGGTCTTCAGCCGCACCTCGTCATTGACGTCGGCCATCATCGCCTTGAGCAGGATCGAACCCGCCGAGAACGGCAAGCCGGCCAGGAACATGATCAGGATGCTGTAGCCCAGGCCCTCGGGAGCAATCAGGACCGACAGCTGGGCCAGGGCATAGGCGCCCGCCGCGACCATCAGGGCCCTGTGCTTGCCAACCCGCCCGGCCAGCCGGGTCCACAACGGCGCTCCGACCAGCGCTCCGATAAAATAGACCAGAAGCAGTGGCGCCGCCTGGCCCCTGGCATAGCCGTGAACCGCGTCGAAATAGAAGAAGAACAGGGTCCCCGCCAAGGCCGGTCCTGTGCCGAGTAGAATGTCCGCGCCCAGGAGACGCAGGGCGCTGGGCTGGCGGAAGATCTGCAGGATGGACCCAAATCCCAAGGGCTTGGCGGCTACCCGGGCGGGCGGCTCGGCAATCGCCAGCAGCGCCAGCAGCATCGCCGGCGGCAGGGTCACGATCACGAACCAGCCCATGCCCTGGACGCCTTCGGCGTCACTGGCGCCAAAGACCTGCTTCAGCAGGATAGGCAGGGCCAGGATCAACAACATGCCGCTGACGGTGAAGGCCTGCCACCAGCCGTAGATGCGGGAACGCTGCATGTAGTCCGGAGCGGCCTGCGCCGCCCAGGCCATGTGGGCCAGCTGGGCCATGGATTGGCCCATGAAGCCGAGGATCAGCCAGATCAGGATGTATCCGGCCGTAACGCCGGGCTGAGCCATGAACAGCATGTAGATCGCCAGCATGGACAGGGGCGCGCCAGCGGCAAACCAGGGACGAAACCGGCCAAACCGGGTCCGGGTTCGATCCATGACAAAGCCAAGAACGGGATCGAACCAGAGATCGAAGAGGCGGACGAGGCCAAAGGCCCAGCCCACTGCCGCCAGGCCAACCCCCAGGTCACGCGCATAGTAGTTGGGAAGATAGATCGTCACTGGCAGCATCATGGCCGCCAAAGGCAGGCAGGGCGCCGAAAATGCCGCCACACGCCAGTTACTGTGCCTTTCAGCCATTACCCGTCCAAGCCTCCCGGCATTTTTCTGCATGTTGGACGCAGGACCGGTTGCAGAGCAAGGCCTTCCCCCCTTTTCGGACGCAGCAAACATGCCCGCCGGGGCTGAAGCTCAGACGATACAGCAGGGACAGGGGGAGACGGCGTGTGACCCGGTAGGCCAAACGGGATTGCGGCATCGGACCGGGCGAGCACAGCTCGCGGGTCGAGTCCGAACCGCTGGCCTGCACCCGACCATCCGGTTAAACCGTCACCCTTCCGTGCCGGGACGTGATCAGCCGGAGGATCGCGTTTGCGGCAACCCGATGGACAGGGCACAGCCCTTCCCCTGGCGACGGTGCAGCCCGAAAGCGCAGCAGCGAAGCCTCAGTGTTCCCGGCCGGATTTCCAGAAGGTCTGCAGCAAGGGTTCCAGCAGATAGTCCAGGGCCGAACGCGCCCTCAGCGGAATCAGGATTTCAACCGGCAAGCCGGCCTGGAGTCCCGTCCTCGCCCCGCGGACCTTGCGAATTCGCTCCATCTCGGCCTCCGGCACCGAGATTTCTCCGCGGAAAAATCTCTGGCCCGATTGCTCGTCAACGAAGCTGTCGGCCGACAGCTTGGTCAGAACGCCCTTGAGGATCGGCAGGTCACGCTCGTGCAGCGAGGTGAACCTCACCTGGGTCTCCTGTCCAAGCCGCAGATCATCAGCGTCAGCCGGCGAGATGCTGGCCTGAATGACCAGGGCGCGGTCCTGGGGAACGATTTCCATCAGGGTCGCCCCCGGCGCCAGTACGCCCCCGACGGTGAAAACGGTCATGCCGACAACCTTGCCCCCGGCCGGCGCGCGGATCACAGCCTTGCCCAGCTGGTCCCGGATCGCACCCAGCTTGGGCTGAAGCTCGTCCAGCCGAACCTCCACATCCCGCAGCTGGCCTGTCACTTCCTCAACCACCTGCCGGTCGATGGACAGGAGCTGCATCCGGGATTCTCCGATCGCCTCGCGTGCCCGGGCCACCTGGGCCCGAAGCGAGCCGGCGTCCCCGGTCAGGGATGCCTCTTCACGCTCCAGAGCGCGGACGCGAGTCTCCGGCGCATAGCCCTGTTCGGCCAGCCGGCGCACGCCTACCAGTTCCTCGGCGATCAGACGCAGCTGCTCGGCATTGGCGTCCAGCTGCCGCTGATAGCCATTGATCTGTTCATCCAGCTGGCTCATCCGCTGGTTCAGAACCCCTTGCTGCGCCGCCACTGAAGACTTGCGAGCCGCAAACTGCTGGCGCTGAAGGATCATGGCTTCATTGGCGAGGATCCGGTCAGCAAGTCCAAGCCCGGCAAATTCTGGGGGCGTCGCCACATCCGCAGCCTGGGTCCGCTCGGCATTGAGCCTTGATCGCTGAGCCAGCAGAGACATGACCTCACCGGACATGGCCCGCTCGTTCGCGCCGATCTCCGTGGTCGAAATCTCGGCCAGGGCCTGGCCCTTGGCGACGGTCTGGCCATCCGTCACATGAATGACCGTCACCACGCCGCCATCGCGGATCTGGACAGCCTGACGGTTGCCCGCCACGGCGATGACCCCTTGCGCATAGGCGGCGGCGTCCAGCCGCGCGATGGCCGCCCAGCCCAGAAACAGGCCGAAAAACGCCAGGACGACAATCGCGCCAAGACGAAGCTCGCGTTGCGGATTGTCGCTCAGCGGCGCCTTGGGCCGAGCCTCGGCCTCGGCTTCAGGGGTTGCCGGCTTTTCTGCGATCTCTTCGGCTGCGCTCATTGCGGACCTTTGAGTTCAACGACATTTGACGCTGGCGCAGGCCGCGCGGCGCCGGACATGGCCGCCATCACTTCGGCCCGGGGACCAAACCGCTCGACGGCCCCATCCCGAAGGACCAAGAGACTGTCGACGACCGATAGCACGCCGGTGCGATGGGCTATGACAACGATGGAAGCGCCCCGCGCCTTGACACTGACGATGGCGCGGCCAAGCGCCGCTTCCCCTTCCGCGTCCAGGGCAGAGTTGGGTTCATCCAGAACGACGAGAGACGGCTGGCCATAGAGGGCCCGGGCCAGGGCAACCCGCTGGGATTGTCCGGCCGACAGACCCCTGCCGCCATGGGCAAGCAGGGTGTCGTAACCCTTGGGCAGTCGCAGGATCAGATCATGGACACCTGCGGTCTGGGCCGCCTCGACAACGGCCGCATCGATGGCCTGGGGGTCGCCGCCCTTCCAGACCTCGAAGCGCGAAATGTTGTCCCGCACCGTCCCTGCGATCAGTCCGCTGTCCTGGGGCAGGTAGCCGATGTGCCGACCCAGCCGATCAGGGTCCCAGTCCGCCAGGTTGGCTCCGTCAAGGCGAACCACACCGGAATCGGGCGAAACAGCTCCCACGGCCACACGGGCCAGGGTCGTCTTGCCGGCCCCGCTGGGCCCCACCACGCCGAGGGCTTCTCCTGCCTTGATGGCGAAGGACGTCCCCTTCAGCAGCAGGCCCTCACCGCCCGGAGCGCGGAGCGCGACCCGGTCAAACTGCAGGGCGCCCTTGGGGTCCGGCAGCTTTGTCCGGGGTGTTTCAGACTCTTCCTTGGAAAAGACTTCGGCCAGGGTCTTCAGGGCGCCCTGCGCCTGGACCACCACGCTCCAGGACCCGACGACCTGTTCCACGGGCTGCAACGCCCGGCTCATCAGGACGGAGGCCGCGATGATCGCCCCGGCCGAAATCTGCCGTTCGACGGCCAGCCAGGCGCCCAGTCCCAAGGCCGCAGACTGCAGGAACAGACGCATGAACTTGGTCGCAGACGCGTAGACCCCACCCGTGAACTGCGCCTCGCCGGCCATGCCCAGACCCAGCCGACGGTCTGTCAGCTGGCGTTCACGCAGGGCGCCGCGCATGCCCATCGACCGGACAACATCGGCATTCTGCGCCGCCGCCTCCTGGGACGCATAGGCCGCATTGATGGCGCGATTGGCGTTCTGCGATTTGGTCTTCGTCGCCCGCTCATTGAACAGCGCCAGACCGACCAGAATGACACCTCCGGCTATGGTCAGGGCGCCAAGGGCCGGGTGAATCATGAAGGCGACGATGACGTATAGCGGCGTCCAGGGGGCATCCAGGAAGCCGAGCGCGGCCTGGCCGGAAATGGCCTGACGCAGCAGATCGAACTCGCGCATCCCCTGCACGGGCGCGCCCGGCGCGGAACGGGCCATCAAGCGCTCGAGGATCGGCCCGGCCAGGAGTTTGTCGAGCCGGAGCCCGACCCGAACCAGCAACCGCGCCCGGATGGCGTCCAGCATGGCCAGGGTGGCCAGGGCAAAGGCCACGACCAGGGTGATGTAGAGCAGGGTCAGCAGGCCGCCGGTCGGGACCACCCGATCATAGACCTGCATCATGTAGATGGTGGGGGCCAGGAAAAGCAGGTTCAGCAGGGCGCTGAACAGGCCAATCCCGATAAAGTGCGGTCGGCACGCGACAAACGCGTCGGCCAACGGCTTGGGCAGTTCAACGCTGAGAAGCTTCAAGGAAGACCCTTTGTGGCGGAGCGCAGGACCTGCAGGAAAGAACTGCAATACAGGCAGGCCCGAACGGCCGCCAGCATTGGGCACGCCGGTTAAGCGAGCGTATGCAAGCCATACACGATCCTGCTCGCCGGTCACACTCCCCAATTCGCGGATTCAAGCGGGGTTGCCCCCTGCAGTCGGGGAAAGCGCCGCCTTGAGGGCGCGGTTTTCAGCTTCCAGGTCTGCCAACCGTCGCTTCACGGGCTCAAGCGCGGCTTCCAGTTCGGCTTCGCTGAACCTCGGAGTGATGTGTTGCGGGCAGTTCCAGTCAAAGGCCTCGACCTGGATTGCCAGAGCGCGCTCAACCTTGGCGCCATAGGTCGGATCCACGAGTTTGCTCATGGCGTCTGGATTGACGTCCGGATCCAATACGGACATCCGACCGAGGACCTTCAGCCGGGTCCGGCGAGGATAATCCATCAAGAACAAGGCCACCCGGTCATTTCCGGCGATGTTTCCGATCGAGATGTACTGGCGGTTTCCTCGAAAATCGGCAAATGCGAGGGTCTTTTCGTCCAGAACCTTCAGAAACCCGGGGCTGCCGCCGCGGTGCTGTATGTAGGGCCAACCCGTTTCGGACACGCTGGCCAGATAGAAGCTGTCACGGCTGGCGATGAAGTCCGCTTCCGCTTCAGTCAGCCGGTCATGAGTCGGCGGCCCCTCCTCGAGGCGGGCATAGGCCTTGCGACTGCCATTCCGGGCCTGGGCGGCCTTTACAGCAGGTGTTGCTGCAATCTCCAGGAAACGGTGCCCCATTTGGCCTGACTCCTCGGTGTTTACGGGACGGTCGCTACCGGTCGATATTGGCCCGCCCGGCCGGTCCGCAAGGGCGGCAGATCAGACTTCTGTCCCCTCAGACTGCGCCATGCTCCTGATCAGGCCTGGCAGAAAGAGCAGCGGCCAGAGCAGGAGCGCCAGGTTCGGCAGGAACCAGCCAGGATCAAACTCACCCAGCAGTGTCCAGTAGCCCACCGCCATGCCGCCGGCGATCATGGTGCAGGTCAGTGACATGAGGGCCAGGGGCCGCCACAGGCCAGAACCCCCACGGGCGCAAGCCACCGCCATCAGCCCCAGGATCGAAAAGGCAAGATCCAGCGGCAAGAACGACCAGTTCCAGGCCACGACCCGCGGCTGGTCATGTCCCGCATACATCAGGGAGTCCGGCAGCTCGATCAGTCCGACAGCATCAAGTCCGGAAAGGGCCCAGTACGTCAGGAACAGCAGATCGGTGATGGTCAGTGCGGCCGCAAGCGCCCTGGGCATGGAGGAACTGGATGGGGCTGCTGGCATAGCGCTTTCCTTCGCCCGGACCGGGAGGCAATCCCGCGATAATCTGATCTGAGACTATGGCATGTTGCCCGCAACAAAAAAGGAGCCCCGCGCTTGTGACGCGGGGCCCAGGCCGGAGGTGGTTGGTGTCCGAAACGCCGGGACCTGAAGTCTCAGAACTGAAGCCCTGTCTGGCGCGCCAACGGCCCCCGGTCCTTGATTCAGGTCAAGCCGGCGATCAGCCAGGCTGGGTGGCGATCCTTGCAAGGAAAGCTTCGAACCGGCTCAGGGCGCCAACGCTGGCCGCCTCGTCGAACCGGATTGGCAGCTGGGCCTTGATCCCGGGTTCGTCAAAGGCATGGGTGGCCTCCACCCCCCAGAGTTCCACATCGCACCCCGCCTGGATCGGCGCCGCGAACGCGCGCATGTAGCCGCGAACCCCCGAAAAGTGATCCCGGGTCGGTATGACGCCGAACACCCTCGGCGTCCGGAGCCAGGGTTTGCGCCAGCTTCGGGCCACAAGTCCCACATAGGGATAGGCGAGGAACAGTCCCCGGACCTCGTCCACCGGCCAGGCAATGGAATCGGACATGTTCAACCGGGGCGACCCGTCCAACCTGGCCGTCATCAGATCCATCAAGGCCCAGGATCCATGGCTCCATCCCGTCAGCACGATTCTCCGCGGGTCGACACCGCTCAGCTGACTCGCCCCCCAGATCGCGGCGGCGACGTCGCCGGCGCGAGTCTTTCCCCGAAACATCAGGCCTGTGCAGACGAAGACCTGAGCCCACCGCCGGCTCCAACCCCTCGGGCCGTAGCTGTCGATGATCAGCACTCGCCATCCCGCGCGCACGGCAGTCTCGGCATAGGTCAGGATATGAGACCTGACGCCGCCGCACCCATGAAACATCAGAACGGTTGGAAAGGGACCTGTCCCCGCCGGGGCCAGGTCGATGACGTGGCTCCATAGCCTGGACCAGCGCCGGGCCGTCGAGTCCCTTTCGAACATGCTCCGCCCCCCGCCGAAAGCTTGACAACTCGTCGCCTTGCAGGAGGGGCCAAGTCTATCCTGTTCAGGCGAATTCTTTGCGACCGATCCTTGTCAGGAACCCGGTCCAACGGTCCTCCGCCTGCCGGGCGAGAGCAGGATCAAAGGTCATGGGGGCCGTCGCGCCGGGTTCGTCGAAGGCATGGGAACCCTGCGCCACCCAGGTCTCGAGCGGCACCGCCTGCCGGACAAGAGAGGCATAGACCGCCCTGGCCGCCGCAGCGCTCGAGATATGGTCCCTGGCGGCGATCAAGCCGAAGGTCGGCGGTCGATGGCGCCAGGGCCTCCGGCGAGTGCGGACAATGGAACCGACGAACGGGTAGACCAGAAACAGACCCGCAACCTTGTCGCGCAGGGACAGCTTCGGGTCGGCCAGCCCGGCCAGGCCCTTCCGGTCACTCTCGAAGGTCATGAGATCCATGATCGACCAGGAGCCATGGCTCCAACCGGCCAGTACGATCGACTCAGCGTCCACATCGGCCCGCTGACTGACCCCGTGCAGCGCCGCCAGGATGTCGCCGGCCCTTTTGCCGCCCCGCATTCTAAGGCCGGTGCAGATCATGCACATGGCGTAGAGACGGCCCCATCCCCGGGGCGCGAAGGAGTCCACGACAAAGGCTCGCCATCCCATTTCAGCCGCCAGACAGGCGTATCGGGCCATGTGATCCCGAACACCGCCACAGCCGTGGAACAGCAGTACGGCCGGCCGCGGACGGGTATCGTCCGGCCCAAAGACCCTGATATGCGGGCTCAACCTTTGCCAGCGACCGTCTGTTGTATCCAGGGTCATGATCGCGGCGGTGTCAGGCTGAAGGGCTGGGAAACCGTCTGAAAGACCGCCATGGCCTCGCATCTGGCGCTGTGGGCGGCCAGGCTCGAAAAATCGGCCAGCGTCACCACATGCGGGATGGCCTCGGACACAAACCGCAACATTGTGGCCAGCATGATGTCGGCGTGATTGATCTGTCCGCCGAACCAGCCCTCAGCCGGGCGCTCCGACCTTTGGCGGTCGAGCAAGGCCAGGGTTTCCAGAACCTGGGCCCGGCAGCGATCAACCCAGATCTCGGCCGGCGCTTCCCGAAAGGCGCCCTCATAGACAAGGCTGACCGCCTTGTCGGCGACCCCCGCAGCCAGGGCGCAGACCCGCAGCGCCTCGCGCCGATCCGGACCGGTCCGCGCGATCAGGGCGCGATCCGGCCCGACGATGTCATCGAGGCTGTCCAGGATGGCGGCGCTGTCCACCAGCACATGGTCATCGTCCATGACCAGGGTCGGAACCCGCCGAAGCGGATTGACCCTGGCGATCTTGTCGACGTCGCCAAATCCCGCCCATGGCAGATGCTCGAAGGGGAGATCGTAAAGCGTCAGGGCGACGGCCACGCGACGAACGAACGGGGAATCATACTGTCCGATCAATCGCATGGCCGGAGTTCTTCCCGTTCCTACAGCACCCAGCCACCTGCCAGGCCGGTGACATTGCCGGTGAACAGCAGCGCGAAATCCGCTCTGGAGTCACCGTTCACATCCGCCAGGAGCTGGGTCTGGCCGGTCACAGCGTTGAAAGCCAGAGTGTACTGCCCAGCCACGCCCGAGAAGGCGCCGGTCAGAGAGAACGCCTGGTCTCCTGCCAGGGCCGTGTCGGCGTCGATCGCCGACAGGTCCAGAATGTCAGCTGCGGCCAGATCGGTGATCAGGTCGGTCTTGGACAGGGTGGAATCCGAAGGCGCCAGATAGACAAAACGATCCTTACCCGCGCCGCCTGTCAGGATGTCGGCGCCGCCGCCCCCTGTGATCCGATTGGCCTGACCGTCGCCGGTGAGGCTGTCGATGAACTTGGAGCCGGTCAGGTCTTCAAAGCCCGTCAGGGTATCAATCCCCGCCCCGACGGTGTTCTGGGCGGTTGACAGGGCCAGGCTGACCGTCACGCCGGAGGCTGCCGAAGCGTAGCTGACCAGGTCCGTGCCGGCTTCGCCATTCATCACGTCATCACCTGCACCGCCGTCGATGATGTCGCTGTTGCCGCCCCCCAGCAGGACATTGGCGCCGGCGTCGCCGGTGAGAACATCACGGAAGGCCGACCCGGTGACATTCTCGATACTGACCAGGCTGTCCTTGCCAGCGCCCCCTGACGACTGCCCGGTCACCAGGTTCACGGTGACCGCCGAGGTCGCTGTGGCATAGCTGGCTGTATCGAGGCCATCACCGCCATTGAGGGCGTCATTGCCCTTGCCCCCATCCAGGATATCGTCGCCGGCCAAGCCCGTAATCAGATTGACCAGGTTGTTGCCGGTCAGTGTGTCGCCCAGCGCCGAGCCCTCGAGGTTTTCAATGTCCTTGAGGGTGTCCAGGCCGGCGCCCAGGGTGTCCTGGGCCACCGTCAGGGCCAGACTGACCGTGACCGCCCTGAGGGAGGTTGCATAGCTCGCGGTATCGAAGCCCTTGCCGCCGTCCAGCAGGTCGGCGCCGTCGCCGCCGTCCAGGAAGTCGTCCCCGGCGAAACCGGCCAGGCTGTCATCGCCCAGACGTCCAAACAGGGCGTTGGCGCTGCCATTGCCATTGAAGGTGTCGGCCAGGGCCGTTCCGTAGAGATCCTCGATCCCGGAGATCTTCACCGTGCCGAAATTGATGTTCTGGGCGGCCGTGAGGGCCAGATTGACCGTGACCCCCAACCCGCCAGTCGGTGCGACATTGTTGAAATCGATCCGGTCACGGCCGAGGTCGCCGGCAATGACGTCATCGGCAGCCACGGGCGGGTCGATGGCCGGACCCAGGCTGGAGCCGTAGAGGAAGACGTCGTCGCCCTCTCCGCCATACAGCTTGTCGGCGCTGGCGCCGTTGAAGAAGGTGTCGTTGCCGGCCTCTCCATACAGGGTGCTGCTGTCGAAGCCGCCACTGAGGAAGTCGTCGCCGTCTCCGCCATAGAAGGTGTTGTTGCCGTAGTTGTCGTAGATCCGGTCAGAACCCGCCGTGCCCCGGATGGTGTCGTTGAACAGGGTGCCAAAGACGCCATACTCCTCGAACCCATCGTAGGTCCCGCCGCTGAGCGCCGCCAGGATGGCCGAGGCGTCGCCGGTCGAAAGGTCCAGGTTGAGGGCCAGGTTGTAGGAGACGAAGGAGACGAACAGCCGGTCGAAATCGGCGCCCCCCGATGCGATATCGCCCAGGCCGACATAGGCCACGTCATTGCCGGCGTCGCCCTGAAGGGTGTCGATAGAAAGATCGTCATGAGCCAGACCCAGGATCGCACCGCTGACCGGATCCACGAAGGCGCCCGTCAACAGATTGATATTGGCCCCGTGCCAGAGAATGTCCGAACCATCGCCGCCGATCAACGTATCGGCGCCAAGTCCGCCGTAGCTGAAGTCATTGCCGGCGCCCAGGTCGATGCGGTTGGCTTGGTCATCCCCTCGGATGCTGTCATTGAACCCCGTGCCGATGACATTCTCGATCCCGATCAGGGTGTCATTCTCGCCGCCGGCTCCCTGAACAATCCCCTGGACCGAAAGGTTCAGAAACATGCCGGCGGTGCGATAGGCGTAGCTGACCGTATCGATCCCCGCCCCGCCGTCCAGCGTGTCGGAGCCGATGCCGCCCGTCAGGATATCGTCTCCGCCGCCGCCGCGAAGGGTGTCATTGCCCGCGCCGCCGTTCAGGATGTCATTGCCAAAGAGGTTGGCGTCATCCTCGATCTGGGTGATCGGTCCAGACCCGCCCTGATTATTGAAGGCAATAATCGCGATCCGGCCGTCACCCAGCAGCACGTCGTTGCCGTCGCCGCCGTTCAGGGTGTCGCCGCCTTCACCTCCCGCAAGCACATTGTTCTCGCTGTCGCCGGTCAGGGTATCGTCGAAATTCGAACCGGACAGATTCTCGATGCCGGACGCATTCACCGTCGAAGTCCCGTTGATCGTCTGGGCAGCGCCTTGCAGCAGCAGGGACGCCACGACGCCACCGACGAAGTCCTGATTGTTGAAGAAGGACAGGCTGTCGGTTCCAACACCGCCAGAGACGGTGGTCTGGCCTGTCCCGACCTCCAGCAGGTCATTGCCGTCCCGGCCATCCAGAACGTCGTTGCCCCCAAGGCCCCAGAGCCAGTTGTCCCCGGCATTGCCCGACAGGGTGTCAGCGAAAGCGGTTCCGGAAACATGCTCGATACTGATGAAGGTATCCAGGCCGTGTCCTGTGTCCTGCTGTCCGGCAATGGACAGGTCCGCCGTAGCGCCGGTCTGGGGATCCGTTGGGATCAGGAACAGGCTGACCCGATCGAAGCCCTCGCCGCCGTCCATTATGTCGTTGCCTTCGCCGCCCGACAGGAAATCGTCGTCAAGCCCGCCCTGGAGGTTGTCGTCGCCGCTACGACCACGAAGGAAATCGCCGCCGACGCCCCCGATGAGCGTATCGTTCCCGTCCTCGCCGATCAGAAGGTCATCTCCGGCCAGACCGGTCAGGACGTTATTGCCGGCATTGCCTCTCAGCGTGTCGCTGACCGTCGAGCCGATGACATTCTCGATGCTCGTCAGCGTGTCATTGCCGGCATCCCCGTTCGTGAACCCGGTCGCCAGATTGACGAAAACACCAATGGAATTGGGGGAATTCTCATAGCTGGCCGTATCTGTCCCAGCCCCGCCATTGATCACGTCATTGCCGGTTCCGCCCTCGATGACATCATCGCCGTCACCGCCATTGAGGATGTCGTCGCCGCCCAGGCCGGTGATGATATCGTTTTCGATGCCTCCGGTCAGGGTCTCGGGGTTTTCGGTGCCTGGGATTACGGCCATGGTAAATTTCTTCCTGGAAACGCATGTCTTTGAGGCATTTGAGGTCGCGGCTTCGTCTCAGCGAAGGCTGTTCGCCCCAAAGGCGAGCAAAATACCTGCATCAACAAATATACCGGCGAAATCCCGTTTGGCCAGTGCCCGTCCCAAGGGGTCAATCAAGGCGAGGGCTCGAATGTCTGGCTCGTCCCGGGGAGGGTCGCGGTTGGTGACTTCGCCGACAACGTCTCAAGCTCGACGACAGTTCGAATGTCTACTGAGGAAAGCCCCTGCGCTTTACTGTCGCATTCCGGACGACTAGGAATTGCCCATGACCGACGGTGAATCCACGAAAACGTCTATGAATCATGGCCCTGCAAGCCCGGAAACGGTCGTGCCAAGGCCGCCTGCCCGTCGCTCGCTTCGTGGTCACTCTGCCGACCGGATTCCCGAAATCCTCGATGCTGCCGCGACCGAGTTTGCCGAGTCGGGCTTTCTTGGCGCGCGTATGGACGACATAGCCGCCCGGATCGGCGTGACCAAACCGGTGATCTACCAGCATTTTCGAAACAAGCAGGCGCTGTTCGAGGCCCTGATGGACAGGGATATTGTCTCGCCCACGTCAGCCTTGGCGGAGTCCGTCAGCCAATGGACAGGGCCCCTGAAACCCCTGCTTGAGACGGTAACCCTTCAGATTGCCAGGGAACTTCCCAACTCGACAAAGGCCCGAAACCAGTTCCGGCTGGTGGTGACCGAGAGTCATCGCGCGCCGATGTCCGAGGCCCGTTTTGCGAGAGCCGGCCAGCACCCCCTGCTGGTCGCCGTCTCAGATCTGTTCGCGGTCGCCATGGCGGACGGTCGAATGCGACCTGCCGATCCGGTCCTGGCCGGGAGGGAGTTTTTTGCGCCGTTTTTCGAGTCCGGCGTCATTCTGCTGATCTTTGGACCACAGCACTGGGAAGAATGGCGCGGCGAGGCCTTCATGGTCCACTGCTTCGAGTCCTTCTGCCGCAGCTACGACATCACTGACTAGGCCTGCGAACCCGCGACCAGGCCGGCGGCCTGTCGCGCCAGCGCCTCAATGCCGGACCAGTCGCCAGCCTCGACCATGGCCTTGGGCGCAATCCAGCTTCCACCGACGCAGACAACATTGTCCAGGGCCAGATAGGCCGGAGCGTTTTGCAAGGTGACGCCGCCTGTCGGGCAGAAGGTCAGTTGCGGCAGAGGGCCGTGCAGCGCCTTCAATAGAGCCCTGCCGCCAACGGCCTCGGCGGGAAACAGCTTCGCGAACAGGTGCCCGGCGTCAATGGCCGCCATGGCCTCGGTCGCGGTGGATACGCCCGGCAACAGGGGGATGGGCGTTTCACGGGACAAGGCTGCGGAAAACCCGGGACTGACGGCAAACCGTGCGCCGGCAAGGGCGCAGTCCTTTGCTTGACCCGGATTCAGCACAGTTCCCGCCCCGACCACTGCGCCCTCCACCTCCTGCGCAATCAAACGGATGGCCTCCAGGGCGACCGGGGTCCGCAGTGTGACTTCCAGCAGGGGCAGACCACCCGCCACCAGCGCTCGCGCAAGTGGAGCCGCCTGGTCGAGGCGATCGATCACCAGCACCGGGACAACCGGCGCCAGCTTGAGCATCTGTTCCAGGGTCATGCAGTGGTTTCCCCTGAATGTGCTGCATTGTCGACGCTAGCGGCGCTGCATGCGGATGACCGTTCAATTGCGTAGCCATGTCGCCAGCACCGGCGGAACATCGCCGGCCGCTGCGGCTCTTCTTCGGTCATCCTGTCGCTCCGAACACCGACGCGCCGCGGTCCGCAGGGCCTGATGCAGACCGGAAATGCCCAAACAGTTCCCTGCCAAATCCCCAATGGGAATTTCTGTCGACGGCGGCCGGCCGGCTGGCCAGATCCTGCGGCGAAACCTTCAACTCCAGGGTCCCGGCCTCGGCGTCCAGCCTGATGATGTCGCCGTCCTGCACCCGGGCCAGAGGCCCGCCATCCAGCGCCTCGGGCGTCAGATGCAGGGCGGCGGGCACCTTGCCCGAGGCGCCGGACATTCGCCCGTCCGTGACCAGCGCCACCTTGAAACCCCTGTCCATCAGAACCCCGAGGGCCGGGCTGAGTCCGTGCAGTTCCGGCATCCCGTTGGCCCGGGGCCCCTGGAAACGCACGACGGCGACCAGATCGCGATTGAGCTCTCCCCGCTGGAAAGCGGCTGCCAGGTCTTCCTGATTGTCGAAGACCACGGCCGGCGCCTCGATGATCCGTTGATCCGGCTTGACTGCGGATGTCTTGCTGACGGCCCGACCCAGATTGCCGGTCAAGAGACGGATGCCGCCCTGCCGGTCAAAGGGGTCTTCCACGGGCCGCAGGATGTCATGGCTGAGGCTGACCGCCGGTCCGTCCCGCCAGGCCAGCTTTCCGTCCTCGAGGACCGGCTCGCGGGCATAGCGGGAAAGGCCATGCCCGGCGACGGTCAGCACATCCTCATGGGCCAGTCCGGCCGCCAGCAGCTGGCTGATCACAAAGGCCATGCCGCCGGCCGCCTGGAAGGCGTTCACGTCCTCGCTGCCGTTGGGATAGACCCGGGCGATCAGTGGCGTGACCGAGGACAGGTCGTCAAAGTCCTCCCAGGTAAAGACAATCCCGGCCGCACTGGCCATGGCCAGCAGATGCAGGGTGTGGTTGGTCGAGCCGCCGGTGGCCAGCAGTCCGGCCGCCGCATTGACGATGGATCGCTCGTCCACAATCCGTCCGATGGGGCGATAGTCCGCCTGGCCCGCCGTCATTCCGGCCGCATGGGTGGCCGCCGCGCGGGTCAGGGCCTCGCGCAGGGGCGTATCCGGATGCACGAACGCTGCCCCCGGCAGATGCAGCCCCATCATCTCCATCATCATCTGGTTCGAGTTGGCGGTGCCGTAGAAGGTGCAGGTGCCAGGCCCGTGATAGGAGGCCATTTCCGAGGCCAGCAGCACCGATCGATCGACCTTTCCCTCGGCATAGAGCGCGCGGGTCCGGGCCTTCTCGGCATTGGAAATCCCCGAGCTCATCGGTCCCGCGGGGACAAAGATCACCGGCAGATGGCCAAAGCTGAGGGCGCCGATGACAAGGCCGGGGACAATCTTGTCGCAGATTCCCAGCATCAGGGCGGCGTCGAACGCATCATGGGTCAGGGCCACCCCCGTCGACATGGCGATCAGGTCGCGCGAGAACAGCGACAGCTCCATGCCCGGCCGTCCCTGGGTGACACCATCGCACATGGCCGGCACCCCGCCGGCCACCTGGGCCGTCGCACCCGCTGCCCGTGCGGCTTCGCGTAGGATCACCGGATAGCCTTCGTACGGCTGATGGGCCGACAGCATGTCGTTATAGGCCGTCACGATGCCGATATTGATCGTGCGGGGGTCGAGCGCCCGGAGCTTGTCCTCGGCCGGCGCCCCGGCGAAGGCATGGGCAAAATTGGCGCAGGACAGCTTGCCCTTGGGCGCACCGCCGCCGGCAGCCGCGTCGATATGCTCCAGATATCGCCTTCGACTGTCCTGCGAGCGTTCAATGATCCTCGCCGTGACAGCGGCGACGACAGGATTGAGGGCGGCAGCGGTCATGGTCAGGTCTCCGGAGCCCAGGCAATCTGAACAGGAACACGGGTCTGTCGCAGGATCGCGCGGATGGGCATGTCTGTTATGTCGCCAGCCGACAGCGCCGCTTCAAGCACCTGTCGTTTGGCTGCGCCCTGGATCAGTATCAGAATGACGCGCGACCGCAGGAGTTCCGCAAGGGTCATGGTCAGCCTGGCCTGCGGCGGCGCCGGGTCGTGGGCCGCAACAGCCATGCAGCGGCGATCACTCAGCAGATCGAGGCCCATCGACAGTTCGGGACAGCCGGGAAAGAGCGAAGCGGTATGTCCATCGTCGCCCATCCCCAGGACCACTGCGTCATGGGGTCTTGCCAGGGCCTTCAGGGCGCTGTCGGCGCGCTCGGCGGCCTCCCGGGGTCCGCCGCCTTCGGTCCAGAGCGGCACGAATTGCGCCTCGGCGGCCTCACCGGAAAACAGGCTTCGCGCCAGCAGTCCGGCATTGCTGGCAGGGTCGCCCGGAGGCACGAACCGCTCATCCGCCAGGGTCGCCGTTACGCCGTTCCAGGCCAGTTTCGCCTGTCCGAGGCGTCGATAGACGGGCTCAGGCGTCCGTCCGCCGGACAGGGCGATCAAGGCTTCCCCGTCCCGCTCCAGCGCGCCGCGCAACCGCCCGGCCAGGCGATCGGCGATAACGGCGGCCATGGTCCCGGGATCAGGAAACGCCTCCAGCCTATTCATTCCAGCTGCGCCCCTGCTGGGCGATCATGGCATAGGCGGCGGACGGGCCCCAGCTGCCGGCATCATAGGGTTTGGACGCCAGGCCCGCCTCCGCCCAGGCCGCACGGATCCCGTCGATCCAGGCCCAGCTGGCCTCGACCTCATCGCGCCGGACAAACAGGGTCGAGTTGTTGTGGATCACGTCCAGGATCAGCCGCTCATAGGCGATCCGCCGGCGGTCGCCGCCAAAGGCATTGGCCAGGCTCAGGCTGAGCGGCAGGGGCGACAGGCGAAACCCGCCCTGGTCCAGGCCGGGGGTCTTGTTCATCAACAGGATGCTGATGTCTTCGGTCGGCTGCAGGTCGATGACCAGCTTATTGGCCACAAGGTCGCGGCTGGCGGCGCCGGCAAAGATCGAATGCGGCACAGGCTTGAACTGGATGACGATCTGGGTGCGCTTTTCGGCCATCTGCTTGCCGGTGCGCAGGAAGAACGGAACCCCGGCCCAGCGCCAGTTGTCGATATGGGTGCAGAGGGCGACATAGGTTTCGGTGTCGGTGGGATGACCGCAGTCCTTGGCATAGGCGCGATACTGGCCACGCACCGTCAGGGCGTCGACATCAGAAACCTTCATGGGTCGCAGCGAGCGCAGCGTCTTGACCTTCTCGTTGCGCACCGAGTCCGGATCCAGGCTGGCGGGCGGCTCCATGGCCACCAGACACAAGAGCTGCAGCATGTGGTTCTGCAGCATGTCCCGCAGCGCGCCATAGTCGTCGTAATAGGGCCAGCGGTCACCGACCGCCTCGGTCTCGGACACCGTGATCTGGACATGGTCGATCGACTGGCTGCTCCAGAGCGGCTCGAACAGGGTATTGGCAAACCGCAGGGCAATCAGGTTCTGGACGGTTTCCTTGCCCAGGTAATGATCGATCCGGTAGGTGCGGTCCTCGGAAAAGGCCCGGGCCACGGCGGCGTTGATCTCGGCGCTTGAGGCCGCGTCCCGGCCGATCGGCTTTTCCAGGACAACCCGGTTGGGCGCATGGCTGAGCCCCACGGCGTTGAGAGTCTCGCAGATCCCGTCGAACAGGCTGGGCGAGACTGCCAGATAGAAGATGGCTTCCTCATCCCCGACCTGGCCCGCCAGCGACGCGCCGCCTTCCGGCCGGGTCAGATCTGCCGTCAGATAGTCCAGCCGCGCCGCAAAACGCTCCCACACGTCGGGTCGGAAGGCATGACCGCGTCCTTCCACGGTTTCCCGGGCCAGGCTGACAAAGGCCGCTCGATCCAGCGGCTGACGCGACAGCCCCAGAACGCTGACACCCTCCGCCAGGAGTCCATCCGCATCGAGATTGTACAGGGCCGGCAACAACATGCGCCGGGACAGATCGCCAGTGGCGCCAGCGATGACAATCTTCATCTTGAGTCCCCGAAGATGGACCAGGCAATGGGACGCGATCGCGGCCCCTGCGGCGCAGACATCCGCCCTTGGAAGCCGGAAGGCCGCGGGTCAATAGTCCGCGGCGTCCTTTTGGGCGAGGATCACGCGACTGGGATCGAGCACGGCGTTGGCGGCCAGGGCGGCGAACAACAGCAGCGCAAAACCGGTCGCCAGACCAAAGCCGAAGATCGGTCCGCCAAACAGGTCGCTGACCGCCCCCATGGCCAGAGGCGCCAGCACCGCGCTGATGCAGGTGAAGAACAGGATCACGCCCGCCGCCGCCCCATGTCGCGCCTTGTCAAAGACGCTGATCCCCTTGGAATTGAGCGTCGGATAGATCACCGACATGAACAGGCCGGACAACGGCAGCAGATAGACCGCCAGCCCGACGCCGCCGATCAGCGCCCCCAGGAAACAGAGCAGGATCATCAGGCTTGAAACGGCCAGGACCGTGGTCCACTTCAGGTGCGTCAGCATCCAGGCGCCCAGAAAACGCCCCCCGGCCCGCAGGACGAAGAAGATCGACAGGGCATAGGCCGCCAGAAGGGACGCAGGCCCGCTGTAGCCCTGAAGAAGGGTGGGCATCCAGACGTAGATCGCCGTCTCGACACCAACATAGAGCATCGCACCCAGGCTGAAGGCCAGGGCATAGGGGTCGCGCATCATGGCCAGGGTGGCCCGCAGGTCCGTCCTGGCCTCGGCAGTCCGGACCTGACTCGGATAGCGCACCGCGAGGGCCGAGAGGATCAGCAGGACTGAAAGGCCTGCCGCGATGACATAGAGCCATTTCCAGGAGGCGCCGGCCACCAGCAGGGCGGTGACAATGGCGGGACCGATGATGGCTCCGACCCCGAAAAACCCTTCCACGGCGTTCATGGTGGCCGTGTGGGATCGGGTGGATGTGGAAATGTCGCCGATCAGGGCCAGGGCCCCGGTTTTGAACACGCCGATCCCGACACCGGAGACAAACAGCAGCAGCAGGAAGAAGGCGAAGTCCTGGCCTACGATGAACAGGGCGGAAGCCAGGCCGAACAGGACCAGGCCCAGGACGATCGCACCCTTTCGGCCAAGGCGATCCGCGACAAAGCCCAGCAGCAGGCCGGCCAGGGCGATGCCGCTCATGGTGGCATAGTGGAAGGCCCCCCCGGCGGTCAGGCCCAGGCTGAACTCCTCGATGACCTTCGGAATGATCACCCCGACGGAATCCGTCGTCATGGCGAAGGTCAGGAACATCATGAAGGTGAGGCCCTTGATCAGAAGATCATTTCGCCCGGAAGTTCCCGGGGAGCCCGACGACTCTGGACTGGCGCTCATGACAAGGTCTCTCCGGCTGCGATGGCGATGGCGCCCAGGATGCCCGCTCTTTCGCCAAGTTCGGCAGGCGCGAGAAAGGCCTCGAGGCTGGAGGCCGAGTCGAGATCAGGCAGATAGCCGCCAAGTCCTCGCTGCAGGGCGTCCCGCGCCCCGGCGAGCAGCGCCGTCCGGGCCCCGATCCCGCCGCCGATCACGATACGCTCCGGCGAGGCGACCAGGGCCAGGGACTGGGCCAGCTGCGCCAGATAACCGCTGACCAGGTCCCAGACCGGATCCTGATCACCGGCCTGGTCGGCCGGCCGGCCAAGGCGCGCCGCCAGGGCGGGACCGCTGATCAGCCCCTCCAGGCAGTCTCCGTGAAACGGGCAGCACCCCGGAAACGGGTCCAGGCCCGGATCACGGCGGACAGCCAGATGGCCGGCCTCGGGATGCAGCATGCCGCGCACCGCTCGACCGCCACAGACCAGCCCGACCCCGACCCCGGTCCCGAGGGTGACATAGGCATGATTGGCCAGGCCGCGGCTCGCGCCCCATCGACCTTCGGCCAGGGCCGCCCCGGTCACATCGGTTTCCAGCCCGATGGGCAGGCCATAGCGATGTCTCAGGACCGGCCCCACGGCGGCGCCGGACCATCCGCCCTTGGGCGTCCGGAGAAGGCAACCCCAGTCCGGAGCCCCGGGCTCCAGGCGAATGGGCCCGAAACTCGCGATACCGATCGCATCGAAGCCGCCTCGATCCTGTTCATCGTCCAGCACGGCGCAGACGGCGGCGAGCGTCTCTTCCGGATGGGTGGTGGGGATCCGCACCGGCGTCGTCAGATCGTCGGGCCCGGTTCCAAAGGCCACGAGCACCTTGGTGCCGCCCAGTTCAATTCCGGCCGCTCGCATCATCCCGCACCCAAAAGCCAGAGGCAGCCATGGGCCGGAAGGACGATCGCGTCAGAGGCAAGCTGTCCGCCGCTGAGAAGGTCTTCGGCGCCGTCGAACCCTGCAGGAGGCTCAAGCCGGCAGGCCTCATCGGACAGGTTGGCCAGCACCAGCAGCGAACGGTCTCCGTCCGGGCGCAGATAGGCCAGGACCTGGGGCGTTCCGACATCCAGCGGATGGGCCGGCCCGCTGATGCCCTGGCGATCCAGGCCTGAAGCAGACTCCGCCAGCCTTCGGAAGTGACCCAGCACGTCCGCCGCCACGGACCCGGGGGCGCTGTCCAGGGCGGCGGACCAGTCCATGCAAGGGCGGTGCAGCCAGCGACCGTCCCCTGCCCGCTGGGCATCCTCAAGGAAGGCCGCGTCATTCCCCAGGGCGATTTCGTCGCCCATATAGATGAGCGGAAGGCCGTCGAGGGCGAAGATCACCGAATAGAGCAGCTTCAGCCTCGCCAGGGCCGGCGCCCCAGGCCCCGAAGCCCGCGTGACCCCCACCAGGGCCGAGGCCATGCCATTGGTGGAGGCCGCCACGCCGGGGGGCGCCTGAAAGGCCCTCCCCAGGGAATAACTCTCGCCCTGGCCGCCAAAGAAGCGGGACCACCGATGCAGGTCGGCGGACGAGGCGTGATCAGACAGGGCGTTCCAGATGATGTCGTCATGACAGCGGACATAGTTGACCCAGGCCGCCCGGGCCGGCTTGGCCGCCGTATCCGCAAGGACCTTGCGAAAGATCCCTGCGTCCTGGTCCGCCAGGGCGGCCCAGAGGGCGGTCATCACGCCATTGCTGTAGGCCAGGTCGCAGCCCGCCGAGCGATCGCCAAAGAAGGGAATGACATCCGCCGGACTTTCAATGGCTTCGGCCAGCAACATCACACTTGGGGCCGCAATGCTGAGCGCCGCCCGCCAGGCCTCCACCAGCAGATAGGCCTGGGACAGGTTCCGGCATGTGGTCCCGGGCGCCTTCCAGAGAAAGGGCGCACTATCCAGGCGAAACCCCTGCACGCCCCTCCCCGCCAGGAACAGCAGCACCTCCAGCATTTCCGCAAACACCGCCGGATTGGCGTAGTTCAGATCCCACTGGAAGGGATAGAAGGTTGTCCAGACATGGCCGCCCATCTCGGGGTCAGGGGTGAAGCTGCCCGGCGCCGTCTCCGGAAAGACATCGATCAGTTCGCCATCCCGTCGACGGGCCTCGGCCTCATCGACCACCACATAATAGTCCCGATAGACAGGGTCGCCCTGCCGCGCCCGTTCGGCCCAGGGATGTTCCCGCGCCGTGTGATTGCAGACCACATCCAGAAACAGGCCCATGCCCCGGGATTGCAGATCGGCCGTCAAGGCTTCCAGATCCTCCATCGATCCCAGGCGCGGATCGACGGCGCGATAGTCTGCCACAGCAAAACCGCCATCACTGTCTCCGGGGCGGGGCTTGAGCAGGGGCAGGGGATGCAACCACCTGACGCCAAGGTCCTGAAGATAGTCCAGGCGCTTTCGCAACCCTTTCAGGTCGCCGGAAAATCGATCCACATAGAAGGAATAGAGCGGCTGACCGGACCGCGACAAGAGGCCGGGATCCGCCTCCCAGACCGCATCCAGTTCGGCAAGTCGGCCAGTCCGGCCATTGGCCGCCTCGACCACCGCCCTGCGAATCCTGTGCAGGGCGGGTTCGAGGCCCGGGTGACCGTCATAGACGGCCGTCAGCCGATCCTCGACCACTGGCCAGAGCCGCTGGAGGCGGGTCCCGGCGGTCAGCTTTCGCGCTACAGCCGAGGCTCTGGCCAGGGTCACGGTCACGACAGGATCAGAAGGCGTAGCGGAGGGTTGCCGTCACCGTCCGACCATTGATCGCGCGGGCCCGGATGACGTTGTCGACATTGGGGGTGATGGACCCCTCCTCCGCCTCGGTCAGGCCCAGCGTATCAAACAGGTTGTTGGCATTGACCGACAGCGAAAGGGACTCTGTCAGGTCATAGGCGGCGAAGGCGTTGACCTGGGCGAAGGCCGGGAAGACCAGTCGGTTGTCATCCTGGGCGTAGGCGTCGGTCGTCCCGACGATGCTGGCCCCGGCGGACAGGCGATCCCGGCTCCAGGTCGGCGCCAGCTGATAGACCCACTGCGCCTGGCGGCGCGGCCGGTTGCCGACCACGGCAGGGTTCAGGACATCCTTGGAAATCTCGGCATCCGTATAGGTGGCGCCGCCGGTGATGGCGAAGTCGCCGAGCCGGTAGCTGGCCTCCAGCTCGACGCCCTGGGCCTTGTATTCCCGGTCGAAGAACTTCTGGGTCGTGGCCTCATAGTTCTGTTCCTGGGTCTTGGCCCAGAAGATGGTGGCGAACAGGCCAAACCCGTCCCGACGGTACTTCACCCCGGCCTCGACCTGGTCGACCATGTCGACGGCGTCTTCCGAAGCGACCGAACCATCCGGGCGGATCTTGCCGAAGAGCAGCCGGTCAGCATTGGCCCGGCCACCACGCGACACCCGGCCGAAGGCTGCCAGGTCAGGATTGAACTGGTAGTTGGCGCCGGCGGACCAGGACACATAGTTCCAGCTGTAGTCGACAGGCGAGGCATTGGCCTTGTCGATGACCGAGACACTGGCCTCTGTGGGCTGGATCACGCCATCGCCATTGACGTCCAGGTTGACGCGCTGAACCGCGCCGGCATAGCGACCGCTGGCCTCGCCATGGTCGCTGCGGAGGCTGAGGTCGATGCTCAGATCCCCGAACTTGCCGGCGACGCTGACATAGGGCGCATCGATATCATACTGGGTGTCATAGCGACGGGTGCAGCAGTTGCCCCAGAAGGGAACGCCATAGGCGACCAGTCCGCCCTGGGTCTGCTTGACGCCGCCGGCATTGAAGACGTCCAGCAGGGCGGCATTGTCGCCCTTCACTTCCAGCAGATAGGTGTTCCACAGCCAGTCCATGGCGATGGTCTGGGTCGAGCGATAATAGCCGAAAGTGACATCGACCGGGCCAAGACCTCCGATCTCGAAGCTGCGGGACAGCTTCAGGTCATTCATGGCATTGCTGAAGTCCTTGAACTCCACATCGAACATATGGACCCGCATGGTCAGGCCATTGCCGTTCAGGCTGCCCGGGCTGGCGATGACATCGCCGGCGCCGGGTCCATTGGCATAGCGCAGGGTGGCGCCAGCGCCGCCGATGGAGGCCGCCATGGCGGCCGCGGGGCCGACTTCGGCCGGGAAGGGCGAGACAAACCGGCCCTTGTTGTCCGCGATCTTCACGCGATCGGTCAGGGTCCATCCGCCCGGAAGGTCGAACTTGGCTTCGCCGCCGAACTGCAGGGAATCGGGATGCATGCCGTCGGCGACATCGGCGGTGCGGCGCTTGCCGTCGCCGTCCAGACCGAAGCTGCGCGACAGGAAGGGCGACTGGATATCATCCGACTGGATGTCGAATCCCTTGAAGGAACCGATGGAGGGATCGCCGTTGGTTCCGCTGATCCGGGTCGGCATCGGCAGGTAGCCCACGGCCCGGTCGTTCAGGTACTTGAAGTTCAGACGGAAATAGCCCGCCTCGAACTCCTTGGTGATGTTGGCCTTGATCTGGCCGCCCTTTTCCGAATCGTAGCCGCTCTGCCGGGCCCCTTCGCCCTGGCGCCAGAAGCCGCCGACATGGAACCGCAGGCTGTCGCTGATCGGGCCGCCATAGTCGAAGTCCAGGCGGTTGTGATCATAACCAAGGCCGCGGGTCAGACCGATGGCGCCGCCCTCGGTTTCGCCAGTCTTGCTGATCAGGTTGATGACGCCGCCCGGCGAGTTGGAGGCGAAGGTCGAGGCCGAGCCGCCGCGCACGGATTCGATCCGGGCCAGCGAATAGTCGGACCGCAGGAAGATGTCGGCATTGCCGAAGGCGATGTCGCCGAACTCCATGACCGGCAGGCCATCTTCCTGCAGCTGCAGGAACTTGGCGCCGCCGGAAGCCACCGGCAGGCCCCGGACAGCGATGTTGGCGTTGCCTTCGCCACCCGTCGACTCAGATCGGACACCTGGCAGGCCCCGGAAGATCTCCGCCGTGGAGCGGGGCGCGGCCGCCGCGATCTGCTCGGTGGACAGGGAACTGACGGACACCGACGAGGACATCCTGGTGACACCCGCCCGGCTGGCGGTGACAACGACCGCATCCAGGTCGAGCGTATCAGCGTCTTCAGCGGCCGCCCCCTGGGAAGCGGATTGTTGCGACTGGCCGCCGGCCAGGGCGGCGGCCGGCGCCAGGCCGAGCATGGCCACGCCGGCAAGCAGCAGGATCTTGCGTGAAATCATCTTTGTTCCCTCCCGGACCGGCGCCTGGTTCGACGCCTGCTAAGCCCTGGCGACCCAGGTGCGAGCGCCGATCAAAATGCGGTGTGCAATCGTTTGCAAGCCAAATTTTCCGTCAAATCCTCAAAGTGCAATCGATTGCGAACGCGGTTGGGTCGGATTCCCTTGTCGCCCAAGGGGCTAGCGGCTGGAACTGGCCCGCAAAATAAGTTCCGGAGCGAGGGTCGAGGATGGCGTCCGTTCGCCCGCCATGCGTCGAAACAGAAGATCGACCATCACCCTGGCCGCTGTCTCGAGGTCCTGGCGAACGGTCGTCAGCGGCGGATCGCCGTAACGGGCGACCGAACTGTCATCGAACCCCACCACGGACACATCCCCGGGAACTGACCGGCCGGCGGCCTTCAGCGCCCGGACCGCAGCAAGGGCGATGACATCGGAAGCCGCGAAGACGCCGTCAAACGCCACGCCAGAAGCAATCAGCGAACGCATCGCATCATAGGCCGTTTCCGTCGTGAAGTGGGCGGGCGCCGACAGGGCTTCGCTGGCAGGCAGGCCAGCATCCGAGAGGGCTCTCCGATAGCCCTCATGCCTCAGGGCGACCTCGGGAGCCTGGGGGACCCCCAGAAACGCGATATTGCGTCGTCCGGTCCGGATCAGATGCTCGACGGCCATCCGCGCGCCGCCGACATTGTCCACCCCCACCGTGCAATAGGCCTGATCGGCCAGATGGCCGCCCCAGACGACCAGGGGCCCATAATGCGCCGCCACCGCGTTCAGGGTCTGGTGCTGGTCGCTCTGGCCGATCACCAGCAGGCCATCGACCCTCTGGGCGCCGATCAGGCGATCCAGCCATCCCGGCTGGGTCGCAACCACCCGGTGCAGCAGCACGGCATGGTCCCGCAGGGTGATTTCATCGGACAGCCGCCCCACCATCTCCAGGAAGAAGGGATCGGAGATCAGCTGGCCGGCCTCATGGCCGAGGGGAATGACCAGTCCCACCGTATCTGTCTTCTGTCGACGCAGACTGCGCGCCGACTGATTGATCACATAGCCCTGGGCAGCCGCCAGGGCGACGATCTGCTCCCGCAGCGGCCCCGGGATCAGGGGGTTTCCGGCCAGGGCCCGCGACACGGTCGAGGTCGAGACTCCCGCCAGCCGGGCGATATCGGCCATCCGAAGTCGCGGAGGCGTCGTGGCCGGCGTCTTGGGTTCGATGGACATGGCTCAGATGTAGCGCTACCGGCCATGGGAAGGAAATGCCCGAACGGCAGGCCTGCGAGGCCATTGAAACGGAGAGGCCTGGGACCCTCGACGCCAGCTGGGTCTGGCCATGGCGTCGGCCCGTTGGTGCCCCCGGTCGGGGTCGAACCGACACTCCTTGCGGAACCGGATTTTGAGTCCGGCGCGTCTACCAATTCCACCACAGGGGCCCGCACAACCGGGGTCGGCGAGGCTCCGCAAAATAGCGATGCCGCCGCCCACGTCAACGCGCTGTTGAGAGGCTTTCAGAGCAGCAGATCAGCTCCGGTCAGGGTGACAACGCCCAGCACATCGATCACCAGTTCCGCCGTCGAGAAGTTGCTGTCCAGATTGACCAGAATGACACTGTCGGCGCCCACAATGTCGATCCGCACCTGTCCGATGGCCGTGAAGGCGCCGGTAACCAGGGAAAGGGCCTGATCGTCATAGTCCAGGCTGGGATCGATGGACCTCAGGTCGATCTGGTCGCCCTGGGCGTGACTGAAATCGAGGATGTCGTCCCGGCCATCGCCGACGGCGAAAACGAAGCGATCCGCCCCGGCGCCGCCCCGCAACAGGTCGTTGCCCTCGCCACCGACCAGGATATCGGCCCCGGCGCCGCCATTCAGGTCGTCCGCGCCACTGAAACCGAACAGACTGTCGGCCCCCTTGCCGCCAAACAGCACGTCGGCGGCAAACGCCTGGCCTCGCACGATCAGCGGGTCTACCAGGGCGTTGAAGATGAAGGCCGACGGGGTGGCCAGCAGGGCCGTCAGATTGACGTTCTCGAGGGTAATGGACTCAAGGCTGCTCCCGAACCGTGTGGCGATCACCACATCAGTCCCCTGCTGGCTCATATAGGGGGTCAGGGTCTGCATATCGGCGACATTGAGAGCCCGCAGATCGATCCGGTCGGTCATCAGGTTGAAGTCCAGGATCGTGTCGCCGCCAAACTCGCGTTGGTCATAGGTGACGACGTCCTTGCCGGCGCCCGTCCGGATGATATCGGCTGCCTCGCCGCCATTCAGGACATCATTGCCCGCCCCGCCGTTCAGCTCGTCAGAACCACTGAAGCCGAACAGGTAGTCAGCGCCCTTGCCGCCAAACAGGACGTCGCTCGCAAAGGTTTCTCCATAGACGATCAGGGGGGTCTTGGCCGTGTTGAAGATGAAGGCCGAGGGCGTGCCCAGCAAGGCTGTCATGTCGACGTTCTTCAGCCTGATGGACTCGTTTTCTCCGCTGAAGGCCGTGCTGATCACCACGTCGGCCCCGACCTGACTGACATAGGGGGTCAGGGTTGCGATGTCCGACAGATTGAAGGCTCGCAGATCGATCCGGTCGCTGCCCAGGGTGAAGTCCAGGACCGTGTCCGCTCCAAACGCCCGCCGGTCGAAGGTGATCACATCGCGGCCGGCGCCGCCGCTCAGGGTGTCAGCCCCTACCCCGCCATTGAGGGTGTCATTGCCGGCCCCGCCGTTCAACTCATCGACGCCACTGAAGCCGAACAGCGAGTCATTGCCATTGCCGCCGAACAGGATGTCGGTGGCGAAATCATTGCCCTCGACGATCAAGGCTTCGTTGGATCCATTGAAGATAAAGGCGCCAGGCGTGGCCAGAAGCGTGGTCAGGCTGATGTTCTTGAGGGTTATGCTCTCGAGCAGATTGTCAAACTCGATCCGGATGACCACATCGACGCCCACCTGGCTCATATAGGGAGTCAGGGTGGCCAGATCGGCGACGCCCAATCCGCGCAGGTCGAGCCTGTCCGCGCCAAGGGTAAAATCCAGCAGCGTGTCGGCGCCGAAGCGGCGCTGGTCAAACACGAAGATATCCTTGCCGGCATTGCCACTGAGAGCGTCGTTGCCTGTCCCGCCGATGAGCGCGTCATCTCCGCCGCCACCGGACAGGATGTCCGCGCCGCCCAGGCCGTAGAGAACATCCGCCACTTCCAGTCCCGAGATGGTGTTGGCTGAATTTGTACCGGTCAGGATCGCCATGATTTGTCTCTCGGGATTCGCGTCTTTGCAGAGTCCGCCATCTCGACCACAGGGCGATGCTCTCTGTCAAATTGCATGATAGTCCGACGCCGCGCCTGGGTAGCGTGACATCCACCTATCCCCCGGACTCTTCTGGATCAGGGGGCTCGCCTGGCAGGTCAACGCGCCGTTGTGTCGCCTGACAGTCTGGCAGCGGCGGCTTCCAGACGAAGCAGCAAGCGCTTGAGCGTGGCCACTTCATTGGGAGCCAGGCCAGTCAGAAGCGCGGCCTCATAGGCCTTGGCCAGGGGCGCGATCTCGGCATAGAGGCTCGAACCGATGGGGGTCAGGACCAGCAGGTGCGATCGGCCATCCGCCATGTTGGCGTCCCGGCCCAGCAGGCCGCGCGACACCAGCTCGCGCGCCGCGCGGGAGACCGTGACCTTGTCCATGGCGGTTCGCGCCACCACCGCCTGCTGGGTCAGTCCGCCCTCGGCCAGGACCGCCATCAGCCGCCATTGCGGGATGGTCAGGCCAAAACGGTCCTCATAGGCCCGGGCGATCAGCCGCGACACGCCGTTGGACGCCACCGACAGCCGGAACGGCAGGTAGTCGTCCAGGACGAGGTCCGACTCGGAAACACCCGACCGGGGATCGGGCGCCAGGGCCAGGTGCGACATGGCGCGGGGTTTCCTCATGGCATTACGCGACCGGGGCCACGGTCTGTTCGATGGCGCCGAAGATGGAGTGCCGCCGGCTGTCGCGCATCTCAATCCGCACCCGGTCGCCATGGCGCAGGAAGGGCGTTTTCGCCTCTCCGGCGAGCAAGGTCTCGACGGTCCGCACCTCTGCGATGCAACTGTAGCCAACGCCGCCGTCTGCAATGGATTTGCCTGGACCGCCATCCGCCCCGCGATTGGACACCGTCCCCGACCCGATGATGGTCCCGGCGCAGAGGGACCGGGTCCTTGCCGCATGGGCGATCAGGGTCCCGAAGTCGAAGGTCATGTCGATCCCGGCGTCCGCCTCGCCAAACGGCGCGCCATTCAGTTCCACCTCCAGGGCCCCATGCAGCTTGCCGTCCTTCCAGGCCTCGCCCAGTTCAGCCGGGGTGACGGCCACTGGCGAAAAGGCGCTGGCCGGTTTCGACTGGAAGAAGCCGAAACTCTTGGCCAGTTCACCAGGGATCAGGTTGCGCAGGGACACGTCATTGGCCAGCAGGACCAGCCGGATCGCCGACAGCGCCTCTTCGCGGCTGGCGCCCTGGGCCACATCGCCGACGATCACCGCGATCTCGCCTTCCATGTCGCAGCCCCAGGCCTCGTCCGCCAGGGGAATGTCGTCGCGGGGGCCCAGAAACCCGTCGCTTCCGCCCTGGTACATCAGGGGGTCGGTCCAGAAACTGGCCGGCATGTCGGCGGCCCGGGCCTGCCGAACCAGGGCGACATGGTTCACATAGGCGCTGCCATCGGCCCACTGATAGGCCCGCGGCAGGGGGCTCATGGCGTCATGCTCATGGAACCGCTCGCGGGGCACGCCGCCTGTCTCGAGGCTGGCCGACAGGGCTTTCAGGATCGGCTCGCAGCGCTCCCAGTCGTCCAGCGCCGCCTGCAGGGTCGGGGCGGCGGCCGAGGCATCGAAATACCAGGCCAGGTCCCTCGAGACGACCACCAGGCGGCCGTCGCGGCCGGACTTCATTGAGGCAAGCTTCAAGACGGCGTTTCCCTTTTACTTCTTGATGAGGCGACTGACCCGCGCCCCTTGGTCGTATCGCGACGGCCCGCCAAAGACCGCCACTTCGCAGAGTATGTCCCCGCCGGCCTCGGCCGCCCAGATATAGTTTCGCTCGACCAGCACCTGCCGGCCGGCCGGCGACAGGCCCTCGAAGGTGTCGCCCCAGGGCGTGATCTTCGACAGGTCCCGCCAGGACAGGGTCAGGGCCCGGCCAAGCTCATCCTCGGCGAAGGCCACGAGATCAGGATCGCTCAAACTGTCACTCCCAGGGGCGCCGTGAACTCGGACATGGGCGCATCGCCCGTATTGACGGTCTCGGAAGGTTCGAAGATCAGCACGAGCGCCTCCTCATCCGCAGCGGTGCGGTGCTCCACGCCCCGAGGCACAACCACCATCTGGCCCGGTTCCATCTCGACGACATGATCGCGGAACTCGACCCGGAACCGGCCCTTCCAGACCAGAAACATCTCCTCGGCCTCGACATGGCGATGCCAGGGGAAAACCCCCTTCACCTTGACCAGCCGCAGGTCCTGGCCGTTCATCTGTGCGGCGACCTGGGGCCGCCAATGTTCGGTGATGGCGGCGAATTTTTCGTCCAGGTCGATGGCCTGCATCATGTTCCGCCCTTCCAGCTCTCCACATAGGCCGGGTTCTCGACGGAAGACGCCCCCTCACCCACCTCGAGGGGATCGCGGGTGTCGATCATCACGGCATACTCGTCCGTGGCCGGCTTGGGCTGGACCAGCATGTTCTTCAGGGCCTTGGGGTGTGGCCCGTGGGTGAAGCCGCTGGGATGGAAGGTCATCATGCCGCTTTCGATATGGTCACGGCTGAAGAAGTCCCCGGCGTGGTAGAAGAGCACCTCGTCGAAATCGTCATTGTTGTGGAAGAACGGGATCTTGATCGCCCCGGGATCCGTTTCGAATGGCCGTGGCGCAAAGGTGCAGACCACGAACCGGTCGCTGAGAAACGTCGTATGGACGCTGGGCGGCAGGTGATAGCGGGCGCTGACCACAGGCCGGATGTCCCGGACATTGAGCCGGACCGGCGCCAGTTCGCCATGCCAGCCGACCGCGTCCAGGGGATTGTAGTCGTAGGTGGCGGTGGACACCGCGCCGCGACGCTTGATCCTCACCGGAAACGACCCCGCCAGGGCCTGATGGTCCCGGAAGGCTTCGTCCATCACCGGGATATCCAGCAGGGCCGGATCAAAGATCGCGTGCGGCCCCAGCAGACCCTTGTCCGGCAGGGTGAAATGACTGTTGGTCGCCTGGATGGTCAGGACCGCCGTGGCCGAGGCCGGGGACAGCCGCCAGAGGGTTCCGCGCGGCAGATAGAGATAGTCTCCGGCGCGATAGCCGATCCGGCCGAAGTCACAGAAGAGATCGCCCTCCCCCGCGTGAATGAACAGCAGCTGGTCGCCATCGGCGTTGCGGGCCAGTTCGGTCAGGCCGGAACCCGGCATCCAGAAGCGCATCTCGGTGGCGCCATTGTGCAGCACCACGGGCGCCTGCCAGGGCGAAACCTGAGGCTGGTTCAGCCGGTTCAGGTCAAAGGCGCGGGGCCGCAATGGCCCCTCGAAGCTTGACCAGCCGGTCGGCGGGCGCGGGTGATAGAGAAAGGCGGCAGGGCCAAAGAACCCCTCCTTGGACATTTCCCGCTCATAGGTTCCCTCGGGCAGATCAGCATGGGCCTGGCGGCTGTGGGCGCCCTGCGCGCCACGAACGGGAATCCAGTTGCGCTTGCTCATTTGCCCCCCTTCAGGGTTCATCCCCGTAGATCGAAACCACACCGGACTGGCTGGATGACGCCTTCGCCCGGTACATGCCGCTGGTGTTGAAGCTCCAGGCCAGCTGACCATCCGGGGTCAGGGCGATGACACCGCCGTCGCCGCCCAGGGCCGTCAGCCTTTGCTGGATCACGGTATCGGCCGCCTGCTGCAGGGTCAGGCCCTTGTACTGGACGAGGGCGCAGATCTCCCGGGCGACGGTCAGGCGGATGAAATACTCGCCGGTCCCTGTCGCGGACACCGCGCAGCTCTTGCCGTCGGCATAGGTTCCCGCGCCGATGATCGGCGCATCCCCGACCCGGCCCCAACGCTTGGCGGTGGTCCCGCCGGTCGAGGTGCCGGCCGCGATATTGCCCCGGCTATCAAGGGCGACCACACCGACGGTTCCGAACTTGCGCTCATCCAGCGGCGGCCGCTCGGTGACCGCCTTGTTGGGAGCCGGCGCCCCGAGCGGACGGGTCGGCATAGGCAGGCCAAGGCGCTTGAGCTCCTTTTCCAGGCCTTCCCAGCGGCGTTCCGTGAAGAACCAGCCGGGCTCGACCTGCTCCAGGCCCTGGGCGCGGGAAAAGGCGTCGGCGCCCGGACCGGTCATCATGACATGGGGCGATTTCTCCATCACCGCGCGGGCCAGGCTGATCGGGTTTCGGGTCCGGGTGACGCCGGCCACCGATCCGGCCTTCAGGGTGGCGCCGTACATGATGGCGGCATCCAGCTCGTTGCGTCCCTCGGCGGTGAACACCGCGCCCCGGCCGGCATTGAACAGGGGATCATCTTCCATCTGGCGGATCGTGGCCTCGACCGCGTCCAGCGAGGAGCCGCCGGCTTTCAGAACCCGGGAGCCCTCGGCCAGCGCCGCCGCCATGGCCCTTCGATAGGCAGCCTCTGTGGCCGCATCCATCTGGGTCCGCTCGATCACCCCGGCCCCGCCATGGATGACGATGGCCCAGTCTGGCCGGGACTGGGCCTGCGCTACAGGTCCGAAAAAGAGAGCCGCAACAGCCAATGATCGGACGAGGATTTGTCGAAACGCCATTTTCAGCCTATTGTTGCGTCATGTCCGAGGTGACCGACATCGTCGTCCCGATGCTCCAGCGCATCCAGGCCGAACTTGGCCTGATCCGGTCCGATGTCGAGAACATCAAGGAAGACTTCCGTCACGTTCGGGTCAGGATGTCGGCGACCGAAGAAAACCTCACCTCGATGAACCGGCGCATGGATCACTTCGATCAGCGAATGGAACGGATTGAGCGCCGCCTCGATCTCATCGAGGCCTGAGCAGCGCTATTCCGTCACCACACCCCGGCGAATCTGGTCCAGTTCGATGCTTTCGAACAGGGCCTTGAAGTTGCCCTCGCCAAAGCCCTCATTGCCCTTGCGCTGGATGATCTCGAAGAAGATGGGCCCGATCAGGTTTTCCGTGAAGATCTGCAGCAGGAGCCCCTGGCCTTCGGTCGGCGCCCCGTCCAGCAGGATGTTGTCGGCCTGAAGCCTCTGCAGGTCCTCGCCATGGCCAGGCACCCGGGCGTCCAGCAGTTCGTAATAGCTTTCAGGCGTCTGCTGGAACCTGACGCCCCGGGCCCTCAGGGTCTCGACCGTGCCGTAGATGTCATCGGTGCCAAAGGCCAGATGCTGGATGCCCTCGCCACGATAGTCCCGAAGGAACTCCTCGATCTGGCTCTGCTCGTCCTGGCTCTCGTTCAGGGGAATGCGGATCTTGCCATCCGGGCTGGTCATGGCCTTGGAGAACAGGCCAGTCACCTTCCCCTCGATGTCGAAGTAGCGAATCTGGCGGAAGTTGAAGACCGTCTCATAGAAATCCGCCCATTTGCCCATGTTGCCCCGGAAGACATTGTGGGTCAGGTGGTCGAGATAGGTCAGGCCGACACTGTTGGCTTTTTCGGACGTTGCAGCCCCCTCGATGGGCAGGAAATCGACGTCATAGATCTCCTGGGCCCCATAGCGGTCGACCAGATACAGGTTGGAGCCGCCAATCCCCTCGATGGCCGGAATGTTCAGCTCCATGGGGCCGACCAGGCCCTGGACAGGCTTGGCCCCCCGTTCGACGGCCAGGCGAAAGGCCTTGGCGGCGTCGCGCACCCTGAAGGCCATGGCGTTGGCGGAGGGGCCATGGGCGCCGCGGAATTCCGCCGGCTGACCAACGGGTTCCATGTTCAGGATGAAGTTGATGTCCCCCTGCCGGAACCGCAGCACGTTCTTCGAACGGTGCCGTCCGACCGCCGTGAATCCCATCAGTTCCCACAGAGCCTTGAGGCGATCGGGATCCGGCGAGGTGAACTCCACAAACTCGAAACCGTCGGTCCCCAGGGGGTTGTCGAAAAGGTCCGCCGATACCGGGGTCTCGACGCTGGACGGCAGGGTCATGGGCAGCCTTCAGGGATAGGTTGGCGAAGGCAAGATCGTATCATATGCAACTAAATACACAACCATGGTCCGCTGGGCGCCCCCCTTGAAACAGCCAGGACAGAGCGCTTTTGTCAGCGGCGGCGGATACAGGCTTTCCCTTTCGCCCGCAGCGCTCTAGCACTGCGTCATGCTGCGCAAACTCTATGACTGGGTGATGGGTCTTTCCGGGTCCCGTCACGCTCCGACCGCCCTGTTTGCGGTGTCCTTCTCCGAAAGCTCGTTCTTTCCGGTGCCGCCCGACGTGATGCTGGCGCCGATGGTTCTCAAGAACCCCGACAAGGCGTGGTTCTACGCCTCGGTCTGCACCCTGGCGTCCGTGCTGGGCGGAATCCTCGGCTACGCCATCGGGTTCTTCCTTCAGGATTTCGGTATCTGGCTGATGAGCGTCACCGGTCACGCCGGCGGGCTGACCGAATTCAAATGCTGGTACGATCGCTACGGCGTCTGGGTGATCCTCGCCAAGGGCGTGACTCCCATTCCCTATAAGCTGGTGACCATCGCCTCGGGTCTGGCCCAGTTCAGTTTCGGCATGTTCATCCTGGCCTCCGTGATCACCCGCGGCGCCCGGTTCTTCCTGGTCGCCTGGGTCGTCAAGTCTTTCGGCCCGGCGATGTTGCCCGTCATCGAGAAGCGACTGGCCCTGTTCGCCGGCCTCGCCATCGCCCTTGTGGTGGGCGGACTGGTCGCCAGCCACTATCTTGGCGGCAGTTCCGCCTCTGCCTGCTAGTCACACCCCATGATCCTGCTCCAGCGATTGATCGGCCTGAACATCCGCTACTGGCCCTGGGTAGCCCTGCTGTCCTCGGCTCTGTTGCTGGCCATCGCCCATGCCTTCGAAACCTTCGCCAACCTGATGCCCTGCACCCTCTGTCTCAAACAGAGGGAGGTCTATTGGACCGTCATGGCGGTCGCCGCGGCAGGCATGCTTCTGGAGCGCTTTGTCGGACTGAACCGCTTCAGGCCATGGCTGAACCTCCTGCTGGGCGCGATCTTCCTCTTCGGCGCGGGCGTGGCCGTCTACCACGCCGGCGCTGAGTGGAAATGGTGGCCCGGCCCCACGACCTGCGCCACAGGCGGCGGCGGCCAGGGCTCGACAACGGCCGAGCTTCAGGCCCTGCTCCAGGGCGCAAAGGTCTCGGCGCCGGCCTGCGACAAGGCCGCATGGGTATTTCTGGGCCTGTCCATGGCCGGCTGGAACGCTATCATCAGTCTGAAGCTCGCCGTCTGGAGCGTCATCGCCGCCCGGGAGTCCCGCGCATGACTGAAAAGCCGATTCCGTCCCGCCCCGGCAGAGGAGCCGTCCAGGGCCGACTGGCCGAAATCCTGAGGGTCGACCACGCCGGCGAGCTCGGGGCCGTCCATATCTACCGCGGGCAGCAGGCCGTCCTCGGCCGGGCGCGGGGAAAAGAGCGGATCGCCGGACAACTGGCCGAGATGGAGGGCCATGAGCAGGTTCATCTGAGCCGAATGGAAGCCCTGCTCAACGAACGCCGGGTGCGGCCGACCCTGCTCGCTCCGCTCTGGCGGGCCGCCGGGTTCGCCCTTGGCGCTGGAACGGCGCTGATGGGCGAGAAGGCCGCCCATGCCTGCACCGAGGCCGTCGAGACCGTGATCGAGGAACACTATTCCGGCCAGATCGCGGAACTGGCCCGCAGCGAGCCGGCCCTGGTCGCCGAACTCAGCCAGTTTCGCGATGACGAGCTGGCCCACCGCGATCTCGCCATCGAAGAAGGCGCGCGGGAGGCGCCCGCCTATCCGCTTCTGGCCCTGGTCATTCAGGCCGGCTGCCGGGCGGCCATCAAGGTCAGCGAAAAAATCTAGGAACCAAGACGGCCGCGGACCGCTCCCTTCAGGAACAGGAGCGCCCCATGCCCGTCTTCATGTCCGACCCCGATTTCGAACCGCCCCCCCTCGAGCCGGATCCTGGCGAACCGTTCGACAGCCCGCCCGATCCTGTCTTCGACCCGGTGGAACCGGACACCACGATCGTCCGGTAAGACTGTCTGACGCCGGTCACGCCTCCAGCTCGATGTCCCAGTAGAGATAATCGAGCCAGCTCTCGTGAAGATGCCCCGGCGGAAACCGACGACCTCGGTCCTGAAGCTCGTGCATGCTGGGCCGACGGGGCGCCCGCCGGGGATGCATCCCGGCCTCTCTGGGGGTGCGCCCGCCCTTGGTCAGGTTGCAGGGCGCGCAGGCGGTCACGATGTTTTCCCAGGTCGTTCGCCCGCCTCTCGATCTTGGCAAAACGTGATCGAAGGTCAGGTCGTCGCCACAGCCGCAGTACTGGCAGATGAAGGAGTCCCGGAGAAAGAGATTGAACCGGGTGAAGGCCGGCGGCCGATCCTGGGACACATATTGCTTGAGCGAAACAACGCTTGGCAGCTGCATCTCGAAGGATGGACTGCGAATGACCTGGTCATAGGTGGAAATCACATCCACACGATCCAGAAACACCGCCTTGATCACATCCTGCCAGGGCCAGACGGACAGGGGATAATAGCTGAGCGGCCTGTAGTCGGCATTGAGCACAAGGGCAGGCCAGCCGGACGGCGCATGGGTGATCACCTGCATGATCGCCGCCTCTGTCGATGGGATGACTGAGTCGAACTGAAGACAAACCTGCCTTTCCGCCACAGTTCGGGAATCGCCATCATTCCCGAGCGCAGTCCGACAATGGCCCGGAAAAGCGACAGGTCCAAGACGCCCCGACAATCAGGCCCGGGGATTTTGCGGACAAAGAAAAAGGGAGGCGCCGGGCGCCTCCCTTGGGAGTGATTGGCGACCCGCCCTCGAGGAAGAGCGGCTCGCATTGGATCGAGGCGGTCTGGACGGCCGGACCCCAACTCGGGGTCAAAAAATCCGTTCAGGACCGTCCGGGCAGTCAGGCGCCGATGAAAGCGGTCGCGCCGGCGAGGACCAGACCCAGGCCCACCAGGTAGACAGCGACCGAGCGGTCAAAGAAGCGCTCGAATGCAGAGAGGTTCGAATTGGTCATGACACACACCTTCCAGGTTTGAGGCTCCCGTTTGGCAGCCCGTTTTTTTCATCCCCCGGGGGAGCAGGGGTTCGTCCGATCTGGACAGTGCTTAGATAGCAGTTATCTAAGCGATGTCAAGATGATCTTTACGCCGTTCGGATAGAGTTTTATGATGCCTCCAATGACCGTCGCAGCCATCTCCGATCCCCGCCCCTACCATCATGGCGATCTTCGCCGTGCGCTGGTCGACGCCGCCGCCCGGATTCTGGAACGGGAGGGCCCCAGCGCCCTGTCGCTTCGGGCCGTCGCAAGAGAAGCCGGGGTCAGTCCGGCCGCGCCCTACCACCACTTCAAGGACAAGGGCGAACTGCTGGACGCCGTGGCCCATGTCGGTTGGGAAGCCCTGGGCGACGCCATGACCGAGGCCATGACCAAGGCGCGCGACGCCCACGAGCTCATGACCGAGCTGGGCGTTGCCTATGTCTGTTTTTCCCAGCGCCACCCGGCGCTCTACAGGGTCATGTACGACTGCTCACGGGACAAGGACTCGCTCCCGGAGGGCATGGAAAACAATGACGACAGCGCCTACTGCATGGTCCGCGAGACGTTTCGCAAGTCAGCCGGCCCCGGCGTTGCCGAGCTTGATATCGAACTGGCGACCATCGCGGCCTGGTGCACGGCCCACGGCCTTGCCGAAATGAGCGGCTTTGCCCAGTTCTCGCCCTTGAAACGCGAGCTTGGCGGCGACGAGGCCTTCCTGCGCGGCGTGCTGAGCCACCTGGGCGCCTTCGCCCGCCGAACGCCGCCTGCCCGCTGACGGGTCGGCGATTGGCCGACAGACAACCGATCCGCGCCGGCGACGCCCCGCCAGCAGGGAAGCCTGCGCTGTTTGTCACAAGGTTTGCCCCCTCACCCACCGGGCGGCTTCATCGCGGCAATGCCTTTTCGGCCCTGACCGCCTTTGCCGCGGCGAGACGGAATGGCGGGCGGTTCCTGCTGCGGCTCGAGGATATCGACACCACCCGCTGCCGCCCTGAATACAGCGAGGCGGCGCTGGAAGATCTCGCCTGGCTTGGCCTGACCTGGGAAGAGCCCGTTCGCAGACAGTCCCAGCATCGGTCGGACTACGAAAGTGCTCTGGATCGGTTGGCCAAGGCCGGTCTGCTGTATCGCTGTTTTCACACGCGCAGCGAACTGGCCGCCCGGGCCCAGTCAGCGCCTCACGGCTCTCAGGAGCCCTTCATCGGCGGCCCGCTTGCCGCCTCCGAAGAAGCGTCCCGACTGGCCGCCGGCAAGGCCTTTGCCTGGCGGCTGTCCCTTGACGCCGCCAGACGGCAGCTGGGCGACCTTGACGGACTGACCTTCCTGGAAACAGGCGCTGGCCCCCGGGGTGAAACCGGCCGGTGCGCCGCAAGGCCCGATCTGTCCGGAGACATCGTACTGGCCCGCAAGGATGTCGGAGTCGCCTATCACCTGGCCGTCGTCGTCGACGACGCCCTGCAAGGGGTCACTCAGGTGATCCGTGGCAACGATCTGTTCGAAGCGACTCACATTCAGCGCCTGCTGCAGGTCCTGCTGGGTCTCCCCGCCCCCGCCTACCATCACCACCCGCTGCTGGCGGGACCGGACGGGAAGCGCTACGCCAAGCGCGACAGAAGCGAAACACTGGCAGAGATTCGCAAGAGCGGCGTCTCCGCCGCTGACCTGCGGCGTCAGCTCGGATTTGCCAGCCTGGACCTGATCGAATGAACCCCAGAACCCTGCCGCTGATCGCCCTTCTGGCAGGGGCCTGCATCATCGCCTTCGCGCCAATCCTGGTCCGGCTGACCGAAGTGGGGCCAGCAGCAGGTGGTTTCTGGCGTCTCGCCCTGGCCCTGCCGATGCTGGCGCCCTTCTATCTTCGGAGCAGCGGGACAGAGACGCCCGCCTGGCGTCCTCCGCCAACCCTGATCCTCGCCGGCGTCTTCTTTGCCGGCGACCTGGCCTTCTGGCACTATGGAATCGGCATGACCTCGGTGGCCAATGCCACGGTCCTGGCCAACCTGACGCCCATCGTTGTCACCATCGTCAGCTTCCTGCTGTTCCGGGAAAAGGTCGGCGCCCTTTTTCTCTGCGGCATGGCCCTTGGCCTTGTCGGGGCCTGGACCATGGCCGAAGGGCGCGGATCAGGCGCGGCCGGAACCAATCCGCCCCTGGGCGACCTTCTCTCCGCCTGCACCGCCCTCTGGTACGCCGCCTATTTCCTCTGCGTGCGCCAGGCGCGGAAAGTGTCTGGCGTGGTCGCCGTCATGTTCTGGTCCAGCCTGGTCGGGGCTGCGGTCCTGGCCGTTGTCATGGTGCTGCTGGGTGAGGACCTGCTGCCGGCCAGCCTGTCCGGCTGGGCGGCGTGCCTGGGCCTGGCGATTGTGCATGTCACAGGTCAGGGGGCCATAGCCTGGGCCCTCGGCCGGCTACCCACCGCCACGGCCTCGGTGGTGGTGCTGGTGCAGCCGGCTGTCGCCGCCCTGCTGGGCTGGCTGATCTTCACCGAAGCCATGACGCCGCTCCAGGGACTGGGCGCCGGGGCGGCCCTCGCCGGTGTGGCCCTGGCCCAGTGGGCGGCCGCCCGGGACCAGCGCCGGGCTGATCAGGCCCTGGCCCAGTAGAGATACCGATAGGCCTCGGAGAACCCGAAAGTGCGATAAAGGCTGACGGCCGGGTCGTTGCCGGCCTCGACCTGCAGATAGGCGCCCTGCGCGCCCGCAGCCCCGCCAGCGCTGAGCAGCGCCCTCACGATGTCTGCCGCCAGACCCTGCCGACGATGACTGGCAAGCGTTCGCATGCCAAACAGGCCGACCTGCCCGCCTGCGGCGCAGGCCGCGCCAATGGCGACGGGATGGCCGGCCCGTTCGATGCGAGCAAAGAACTGCGGCGACGGGATCCTCCGGAAGGCCGCCATCCGCTCGGCCGCATCCGCAGGATCGCCCTGGGTCCCCAGAAACACCGCCTCGAAGTCAGCGCTCGCCTGTTCCGACACCACGACCTGGGCCGGAGGCCCATTCCGGATCACCGGTCCTTTCATGACCAGGGTCGGCGTTCGCGCCCGGTAGCCCCGCGCCTGCAAAAGATCCGTCAGAGGAGGATCATCGCCAGCGATCTTGAAGAGAGGTGGCAACCCCATCCGGACGTACCAGAGCTCGATGGCTTCCACGGCCCCTTCGAGGGTGTGCCCGACCGGGGGCTTGCCCAGGGGCCAACAGGCGTTGAGACGGCCCGAGTAGCCGGCATCGGCGTTCAGGATCCAGTCGCCCAGTCGCTCGCGCCTGGCCGCAGGCCAGGCATTGTCGGCGATCCGCTCAAGGGTCGCGATGGCGGCTGGATCCAGGGCAGTCGTCACTCTGCGAGCAATGTCCGCACAAGTTCGGCCGCCTCGGGGCTGGCCCAATCGGCATCGCCTGAAAGCCTGGCGCGCTCAACACCGGACTTGTCGTAGACGATGGTCGTCGGCAGGCCCATGGCAGCAGGCTCGATCACGAACGGCATGGCGCCGGACGGATCTCGATAATACTTCAGCGGGCGGTTGCGCGCGATGAAGGCCCGGGCCTCAAGGTCCTTGTCGTCCTTGTCGATGCTGATCGCGACGACGGCGACCTTCTGCCCGTCATAGGTGGCGGCCAGACGCGACAGGGTCGGCATCTCCACCTTGCAGGGCGCACACCAGGTCGCCCAGAAGTTCAGGACCACCACCCGCCCCTTGAAATCGGCCAGGGTCAGGGGCCTGCCATCACCATCCTGAAAGCCCGCGGTGGGCGTCGGCGGCGGGGTCCGAGCGATCACCAGCTTTGCCATGGCCCCCTTGCGCAGGGCGTTCAGGTCCGTGCCATCAGACGGTTTGATGACCGCAGCGGCAATGACATATAGAACCCCGGCCACGCCGATCAGGAAGGCGGCGATGATCGCCCGCCTCAACCAATCCGGCCGATCGCCGCCCCTGGAAACCTGGTTCATATGACTGAAGACTCCTCAAACAACACGGGTCCCGCCAGGACGCCTTCCCGGGCCCCGGCCCAGGGTCAGGAAATGTGGGGCGGGCGGTTCAGCGCCAGACCGGCCGATCTGATGCAGGCGATCAATGTCTCCATCGGATTCGATCGCCGCCTGGCCGCCCAGGACCTGTCCGGTTCACGCGCCCATGCCGCCATGCTGGCCCGCATCGGAGCGATATCTAGCGACGACGAAGCGCAAATCCAGCACGGACTTTCGCTGATCGAGGCCGAGATGGCCGACGGAACCTTCCCCTACCGGGACGCCTTCGAGGACATCCACATGAATGTGGAGGCCCGCCTCAGCGAATTGATCGGCGAGCCGTCCGGCCGGCTGCACACGGCCCGCTCCCGCAATGACCAGGTCGCGCTGGATTTTCGCCTCTGGGTGCGGGACGCCTGCGACCGGACCATCGACCAGCTGAAGGCCCTGCAGACCGCGCTTCTGGCCAAGGCCGAGGCCCATGCCGAAACCCTGATGCCGGGCTTTACCCACCTGCAGCCGGCCCAGCCCGTGACCTTCGGCCATCATCTGATGGCCTATGTCGAGATGTTCGGCCGCGACGCCTCGCGCTTTGCCGACGCCCGGGCCAGGATGAACGAAAGTCCGCTGGGCGCCGCCGCCCTGGCCGGCTCCCCCTTCCCGATCGACCGGGACATGACCGCAAGGACCCTTGGTTTCGACCGCCCGACCGCCAACAGCCTGGACAGCGTTTCCGCCCGGGATTTCGCCCTGGAGGCCCTGTCCGCCGCCACCATCTGCTCGACCCATCTGTCGCGGCTAGCCGAGGAGATCGTCATCTGGATGACGCCGCAGTTCGGATTCATCCGGTTGTCGGACGCCTTCACCACCGGCTCGTCCATCATGCCCCAGAAGAAGAACCCGGACGCCGCCGAACTGATCCGCGCCAAGGTCGGTCGCATCCTGGGGGCCCTGACCAGCCTGACCGTGGTCATGAAGGGCCTGCCGCTCGCCTATTCCAAGGACATGCAGGAGGACAAGGTCCCGACCTTCGAGGCCTTTGATTCCCTGGAACTGGCCCTTCTGGCCATGGCCGGCATAGTCCAGGACCTGGAGCCGAACGTCGAACGCATGGCGCTGGCGGCCGGCTCCGGCTTTTCCACTGCGACCGACTTTGCCGACTGGCTGGTCCGCGAGCTCGGCCTGCCCTTCCGCCAGGCCCACCACCTGACGGGCGCTGCCGTGAAGCAGGCGGAGACCCTGGGCGTCGAACTTGCGGAATTGACGCTGGACCAGTTGAAGTCGCTGGACCCGAGGATCACCGAAGGGGTTTATGGCGTTCTGACCCCCGCCGCCTCCGTCGCCAGTCGCCGGAGCTATGGCGGAACCGCCCCCGATCAGGTGCGCGCCCAGATCGCACGCTGGAAAGAGAGTCTCTGATGTCCCTTCGCGCCCCCATCCTGGCCCTGATGCTGCTGACCGCTCCCGCCCTGTCGGGCTGCGGCCGGATGGGCGAACTTGAGCGCCCCGGCCCCCTCTGGGGTCCGGAAGACCGCGCCAGGGAGGAAGCCGCCCAGAGAGCCGCCTCCGCCGCCGCCAACAAACCCTCCAAGCCGGGCTCGGACGAGGAGGTTCGCGATCCGGCGACCAGCAGCGCCACGATCCGCCAGCAGCCCATTGCCGGCTCGCCCTCCGACCCGCTCGGCGGGCCCTCGGCCCAGGGCATGCCCAATTCGGGACCGCAGCAGTAAGTGAACCACTTCGAGAGCCAGGCCGGGCAGCTCTGCTGCGAGGCCGTTCCCCTTGCGCAGATCGCCGAGGCCGTCGGCACCCCGGTCTATGTCTATAGCCAGGCGACCCTCGAGCGCCATTTCACGGTGTTCCGCGACGCCCTGCAAAGCCACCCCGCCCTGGGCGAGCCCCTGATCGCCTATGCGGTCAAGGCCAACAGCAATGTCTCGGTGCTCAAGGTCCTCGGCGCCCTGGGGGCCGGCGCCGACACCGTTTCGGAAGGCGAGATACGTCGGGCGCTGGCGGCCGGAATTCCCCCCTCACGCATCGTCTTTTCCGGGGTCGGCAAGAGCCGCTCCGAAATCGCCTTCGCCCTGGGGACCGGGGTCTCCGAGATCAATGTCGAGTCCCGGCCGGAGCTTGACCTGGTCGCCGAGGTCGCCGCCTCGCTGGGCGCGCCCGCTCCGGTGGTCTTCCGGGTCAATCCCGATGTCGAGGCCGGCGGCCATGCCAAGATCTCGACCGGCAAGGCCGAGAACAAGTTTGGCGTCTCCTTCGCCGAGGCCCGGCGGCTCTATGCCGAGGCCAGCGCCCATGCCTCGCTGTTGCCCCTGGGCGTCGCCTGCCATATCGGCAGCCAGATCACCGATCTGGCCCCCTTCGAAGCAGCCTTTCGGCGCATGCGCCGGCTTGTCGAGGACCTGCGATCAGACGGCCTGAGCGTCGAGCGACTGGATCTGGGCGGCGGCCTGGGCGTGCCCTATTTCAACCAGCCGACGCCGCCCACTCCCGAAGACTACGCCGCCATGGTCGCCAGGGTCGTCTCCGGTCTGGATGTCAGGCTGGCCTTCGAACCTGGCAGGATGATTGCGGCCAATGCCGGGGTGCTTCTCTCAAGGATCATCCACCGCAATGACCGACCGGAAGGCCGGCGCTTCCTGGTGCTGGACGCCGCCATGAATGACCTGATCCGCCCGGCCATGTACGAGGCCTTCCACGACATCCGGCCGGTGGCGGACCAACCGGGCGAAGTCCTGGCCTTCGATGTGGTCGGCCCGGTCTGCGAGACCGGCGACACCTTCACCCGCGACCGGTTGCTGCCGCCCATGCAGGGCGGCGACCTGGTCGCCTTCATGTCTGCCGGCGCCTATGGCGCGGCCATGTCCAGCGAATACAACAGCCGGCCCCTGGTTCCGGAAGTGCTGGTCAGCGGCGACCGCTTCGCCGTCATCCGGCGCCGGCCGACCTATGAGGAAATGCTGGCCGACGAAACCCCCGCTGGCTGGCTTTAGGCCTCATCCCACCAGGGGTACTGGGGCGGCATGTCGGTCGAGACCTTGCCCGGGAAATGCGGCTTGCGCTTCTCGAGGAAGGCGGCGACGCCTTCCCGGACATCGGCCGAGCTTCCAAGGGACAGGTTGGCCGGTCCATCGACGCTCAGCACAGCCAGCGGATCGGACTCGCCGGCGAACCGCCAGAGCAGCTGCCGGGTGAGGGCAATGGACACCGGCGCCGTTTCCTCGGCGATCTCGCGGGCGATTTCCAGCGCCCGTGGCAGCAGGTCTTCTGGCGCCAGCACTTCGCTGACCAGGCCGCCGCGCAGGGCCTCGTCCGCCCCGAAGACCTTGCCCGAATAGCACCAGCGCAGGGCCTGGGGCAGGCCGACCAGCCTGGGCAGGAACCAGGCGGCCCCGGCCTCTGGCACGAGACCCCGCCTCGCGAAGACAAAGCCTATCTTGGCGCTGGTCGAGGCCAGCCGGATGTCCATCGGCAGGGTCATGGTCACCCCGACCCCCACCGCCCCGCCGTTGATGGCGGCAATGGATGGCTTGCGGCAGCTGAAGATGGCGCCGACAAACCCGCCCCTAGGCTGCTCGGCCCGGGACTCCCCGAACAGGTTGGCGGCGTCCCCGCCAAAACTGTCAGCCCCGGCGGCCATGTCGGCGCCGGCGCAGAAGCCTCTTCCGGCGCCCGTGACGACAATGGCGCGAACCGCATCGTCGGCGTCGGCCTGGACAAAGGCATGACCCAGTTCCTCGCCCATCCGCGCCGTGTAGGCGTTGAGCCGGTCCGGACGGTTCAGGGTCAGGGTCAGGACCCCCTGGTCGAGGGTGGTCTGGATCTGCTCATAGGCCATGGCGTTGTCTCCCGGAGCTGGTCTGACGCCAGCATGGGTTCAGCCTGATCCTCCACGAAGACCGCCGCAAGTATGACCTTGGGGCAGGAATCCTCCCCTTTGTGGTTTCAGTCCGCAGCGCCCACATAGGGCAGACCGCGCAGTTCCCCGGCAGCGTCCATGCCGTAACCCACCAGGAATCGCGCCGGGGCTTCCCAGGCCACAAAATCGGGTTCGATGGCCCGTTTCTCCGGCCAGGGCTTGCGGGCGAACACCGCCGTCAGGACCTCGCGGGCGCCGGCGTCCCTCACCAGCCTTGCGGCCTCGCTCAGGGACAGGCCGGTATCGAACACGTCGTCCAGGATCAGCGCCTGGCGGCCCACCAGCGGACGCTGCAGGTCGGCCCGCACTTCGCAGCGGCCATAGCTCAGCCGTTCGTCGCGGTAGGAGGACAGCCAGAGGGCGTCGAACCGAAGCTGCCGTCCATGACGGCTCAAGGCCCGGGTCAGATCGGCGGCAAACCAGATCCCGCCGGTGAGCAGGCAGACCGCAACCGCCCCATCCTCCAGCCTGGGGGCCATCTGCCGCGCCAGACGGTCGACGGCTTCCGCAATCTGGGCCTCGCTGACCAGAACCTCGTGCTTGTCCTCAGCCTGGCTCAATGGTGGGCCTCGGCCGCCGGAGGATGGGCCTCTGCCCCGTGCTCCGGCGCGGCGGTGGCTTCCGGAATGTCGTGATGGGCCGGAGGGGCCGGTTCGGCTTTGCCCCTCAGGGATACGGACTTGGCCTTCGGAGCCTTGGCGGCGGCCGGCTTCTCCCCGACCACCCCCTTGTCCGTAACAAACGCCACCTCGACCACCGCGGCGGTTCGGGGCGGGTCCAGCAGGACAACGGCGAAGTGCCGGGTCTCGCCCGCAGGCACCCGGGGGTCGGAGGCCTGGGCAATCTTGGCCATCACCCGCTTGTCCTGCTTGTTGACAAGGCTGATCTGCAGGGGCGGCGCTGTCACGGTCTCGGAGCGGATGTTTCGGATCACGCCAGAGACAGACAGGGCGGCATGGCCATCCTGCAGCGCAGGCTCAGCCCGGATATCCTCGATCTGAAGGCCGATCCGGTTGACCGGAAATCCGACTGCGGCAAAGGCCGCAGCCGAGCGTGGCCAGAGCTTCACGACGTCTTCCCGCAGAACGAAACTGCCGCCCATCAGAACCAGGAGGAAGGCCGTCATGCCTGCCCAGACGATGCCTGTCGTCGCCGCCTCGCGAACCCGACGTTCCGTCTGGGCCTTGGCCCGGAACACCTTGGGCAGTTCTTCACCCGGCAGGGCATCCAGGGGCTGTGGGTCCAGGCTGAGCGGCGCCGGCTCGACGCCCACAGCCCCCTCTTCACCGCTGGAAGACAGTTCAAGAACCGGTTCGGGATGGGCTGTCCACCGGGTCTTGCAAGCTGCGCACTTGACAGTACGGCCAGACGCGGCGACCTGATCGTCGCCGACGAAATACCGGGTGGCGCACTCAGGACAGGTCAGTATCATGGCTGGCGAATCGGACGCTCCCGCAACCTCCTACGAGGTCGCCGATTTCGGCTCTCATGTCCAGAAACCCTGACGCCACATCGGCTGATATCGCCGCCGGACCTGCATTGCGCTTCGAGGGCGTGGGGATGCGCTATGGACGCGCGCCGGAAATCCTCAAGGATCTGACCTTCGATCTGGCGCCCGGCTCCTTCCATTTCCTGACCGGCGCTTCCGGCGCCGGCAAGTCCAGCCTTCTGAAGCTGATCTATCTGGCGGAACATCCGTCCCGCGGCCGGATCGAAATGTTCGGTCGGGATGTCGAGGCCATTGCAGCCCACGATCGTCCCCATCTGCGGCGGCGCGTGGGCGTGGTCTTCCAGGAGTTTCGGCTCCTCGAGCATCTGTCAGCCTTCGACAACTGCGCCCTCCCGCTGCGGATCGCCGGCCGAAAGCCTTCGGAGTACCGCGAGGATGTGGCCGAACTGCTCGGCTGGGTCGGGCTGAAGACCCGCATGCACGCCCTGCCCGCCACGCTTTCCGGCGGCGAAAAGCAAAGGCTGGCCATTGCCAGGGCTGTGGTGGCCCGTCCTGACATCATCCTGGCCGACGAGCCGACCGGCAATGTCGACCACGGCCATGCCATTCGGATCCTGAAACTGTTCGTCGAGCTGAACCGGTTGGGCTCTACCGTCCTGATCGCCACCCATGACGAAGACCTGGTCGCGCGCAGCGGCCAGCCGGTGCTGCATCTCGAAGCGGGCCGGATGATCCGCTACGGTCGAAACGGACCGGGAGCCGACGAATGAGCGATCCCCTCTTCGACCCGGCCAGATGGACGCCTGCCCCGCTACTGCCACGCCGCGATGCCCGGGATGGGGCACTGGTGTTTGTCGTGGCGGTCCTCTGTTTTCTGGCCTGCCTGACCGCCATCGGCGCCCTGGCAGCCGACCGGGCTGCTCGCGGCTGGACGAACCAGCTAGCCGATTCCGCCACCATTATCGTGCAGCCGAAGGGCGCGGAAAGCCCGGACGCCGCCGCAGCAAGGGCCGCCGAGGCACTGGCCGGCGTCAAGGGCGTGGCCGAGGCCCGGGCCCTGGAAAAGGAAAAGGCCGAGGCCTTGCTGGAGCCCTGGCTCGGCCGGGAGGCCTTGCTGGAAGACATCCCCATGCCGCGACTGGTGTCGGTGGAGCTGGACCCAAAGACCCCCGCCAGCGCGGCGGACCTGGACAAGGCCTTGAAGGCGGCCGGCGTCCAGGCCACCGTGGACGACCATAGTGTCTGGATAGGCGACATCCAGCGAGGAGCCGGGGTGGCGCGCTGGGCAGCCCTTGGCGTCTGTCTGCTGATCGCTGCAGCGGCCGCGGCCGTGATCGGCTTTGCAACCCGCGCCGGCCTCGCGGCCCACCGGGATGTGATCGAGGTCCTGCATCTTTCCGGAGCCGAAACCGGATTCGTCGCCCGTCTGTTTCAGTCGCGGTTCGCTCTCGCCGCCGGGACAGCAGGCCTGTTCGGCGCGACCGGCGCAGCGCTGATTGCCGCCCTTGCGAGGTTGGCCGGAGGCGGACAGGGTTTGACGCCGGTCCTGCCGCTGGCCTGGCTGGATCTGGCGGCGGTCTTGCCAGCCCCCTTCCTGGCGGCGCTTATAGCAGCGGTGGCGGCGCGGCTATCCGCCGACCGACTCCTCAAGGATCTGGGCTAGAGACCGCCATGCGACGCCTTTCCTTCCTGATTCTGCTCATCGCCATCTGGACTGTCGGCCTGTTCGCCTTCGCGGGCCGGGTTGAGCAGCAGCAGGGTGTCGAAAGTCCGCCAGTGTCCGACGCTGTCGCCGTACTGACGGGCGCTTCGACCCTGCGCCTGAAAGCCGGGATCGCCCTGCTGGAGGCGGGCAAGGGGCGTCGCCTGCTGGTGTCGGGGGTCAACGAGAAGGTCAAGCGAGAGGATCTTCTGGAGGTGACCGGCGCCTGGAAGCCCATCTATCAATGCTGCGTCGATCTTGGATTCGAAGCCGCCAACACCAAGGGAAATGCGGCGGAGATCGCGGCCTGGGCGGCCACCCACCGGTTTCGTCAGGTGATCATCGTGACCGCGGACTACCACATGCCCCGCGCCTTTCTGGAACTGCGGTCGCGGATGCCCGGCGCCGTCCTCATCCCCTACCCGGTCAGGACCGAAGCCGTCGACGCCGCTCGCTGGTGGCGCAATGATGTCCAGATCCGCAGGATGACCCTGGAATACTGCAAGTACCTCGCTGTGCTGGCTCAGGAGTCGGCTAAGAGCATTTTCCGGGCCGACGCGACGCCCGTTGCCAAACCCAAGGACCCTGCTGCTTGATCCGATTGCGATCCCTGATTTTTGCCGGCGCCTTCTATACCGTCTCGGCATTTGTGGCCGTGATGCTGTCGCCGATGCTCCTGGGTCCGCGAAAGCCCCTTATGACGGTGCTGCGAGGCTGGAGTCGCTTCGTCACATGGCTTCTCGGGGTCATCTGCGAGGTCCGTGTCGAGGTGCGCGGCCTGGAGCACCTGCCGGCCGGCGCGGCCATCATCGCTGCCAAGCACCAGTGCATGTTCGATATCTTCGGCTCCCTGGCCTTCATACCGGACAGCTGCTTTGTCCTGAAGAAAGAGCTTCTGAACATCCCGTTCTTCGGCTGGTGGGCGCTTCGCTGTGGCATGATCGTCGTTGATCGCGATGGACATTCGGCAGCCCTGAGAAAGCTGGTGACCGACGCCAGGGATCGACTGGACGACGCAAGGCAGGTGGTGATCTTCCCCGAAGGCACTCGCAAGCTGCCGGGTGAAGGGGGGGACTACAAGCCCGGAATCGCCGCCCTCTATCGCGAGCTTGACCTGCCTGTGGTTCCGCTGGCCCTGAACACCGGTGTCCATTGGGAGCCCCGGGGGATCACCATGAACCCGGGTCTGATCGTATTCGAATTCCTGCCCGCCATCCCGCCCGGCCTGAAGCGCGCCGAATTCATGCGGGAGCTGGAAGACCGGATCGAGCCAGCCTGCCAGCGGCTTCTGGACGCGGGCCTTTAGGCCGAGGAACGTTCACGCCCGGTCGAGCGCCGGACGATCAACCATCGTCAAGAGCTGTTCCAGCGCCATGTCTCTGATCCCCTCCTCCCGAAGGTGAGCAACAAGGTCGGACAGATAGTCCTCGTTACGACCTGACAGCCCAACCGCCCCCCGGATCAGTTCGGCCTGTCGCTCCAGGCTAAGCGTCCCTGCCCATTGCGGGTGAGTCTGGTCGGAGAGAAACACAAGGGCATCGACCTTCCGCCCATCAGCCAGACGGACCGCCCTCCAGGCCTCGACATAGGTCTCCGTCGGTTGCTCCCGCTCGGTCAGATAGGCATGGACTTCAGGCCAGTCCGAATCTGCCACCCGGTAGGCTGACCCCCGCACGGCGCCGCCCGGCGCCAGGCCCAGGACCAGCCCAGGCCGCTCATGGCTGCCTCGATGATGGACCGAATAGATACAGAAGGCGCGTCTTCGGCCGTGGAGCGTGGCGGGTTTTCGGTCTAGGAACGGAAACCCCGGCCGCCACATCAGCGAGCCGTATCCAAACACCCAACGGCCCTCGCCCCTGTCCTTCGTCATCCCGCCTGCATCGATCCCAGTGAGCGCCTGACCATGACCCTGCCCGATCCGGCGACACGCCGCAAACCCCGCCGGCTCGGTCTGCTGGCTCCCTTCATCCTTCTGTTGCTGGTCATGGCCGGCTGGACCGGCGGCTGGTTCTGGTTGCGGGGCGAGGCGACCAAACGCATGGACGCTTCGCTGGCTGTCCTGAACGAGCGTGGCTATCGCGTCGCCTGGGATGACCGCCAGATCGGTGGCTACCCCTTTCGTCTGGACATCAACCTGACAGGCCTTCGAATGTCCGAGCCGTCGGGCTGGTCGCTGACAATCCCGGAGCTCAAGGGCGAAGCCTATGTCTACGCCCTGGAACACTGGGTCACCGTCATCCCCAGGGGACTGACCTTCAACCGTCCGGATGGCGGCGCTGTCATCGTTCAGGCCAGGGCGCTGCGGGCCAGCCTGACCGATCTGGACCTGAAACCGCCGCGCATCGCCGTCGAGGGCGTCGACATGACCTTCCTGCCAGAGGCAGGCGCCGACCCCTACTTCCTGTCGGCAACGCGCCAGATGAACCTGCGCCTGATCCCGGGGCCGGACGACCAAGGGGGAATCCTGCTCTATCTGGATGGCGCCAACATGGCCCTTCAGGGCCTCGCCGCCCGGGCGACAGAAGGCCACACCGTCACCCTCGATGTCGACCTGACCCTGAGCAAGGTCAGCGGCTTTGCGGGCAGCAGCTGGTCCCGGGCCGCCGGGGCCTGGAGCGATGGCGGCGGAAGGATCCTGGTCCGCAAGGCGAGGGTTTCCGGGGGCGATGCGGTCCTGCAGGCGCGCAGCGGAACCCTTTCGATCGGCAGCGACGGTCGCCTGGAGGGGGTCCTTGGGGCGACCCTTGGCGATCTGACCGGTTCGGGACAGTCATTGCAGGGAGAGGTCACCCTGAAGGATGGCAAGGCCAACCTTGGCCCCCTGGTGATCGGACCCTCGCCTCGCGTCTTCTGACGGGACCCTTCCTGGCGACCGGGCGCAAAATTCTTGCGCAAGGTTCAAGGTATTGCGCCAACGGTCGCAAGGCTTTAGGTCCGCAGCTTCGATTTTGAGGAACAAATGGGCCGGGACACCCCCAATTCGCCGCCGAGCCTGGATGCCATCCGCGCCCGTATCGATGTGATCGATGGCGAGCTGCTGCGTCTCGTTGACGAACGGGCGGCCCTGGCGGTTTCGGTGGCGGAAGCCAAGCGCGCCGCCGGCGGTGACGGGAAGTTCGGTCTGCGCCCGGGGCGGGAGGCCCAGGTCATGCGCCGTCTGCTGGCCCAGCCGCGCGTCGCCGCCAGTCCGGGCCTGATCGTCAGGATCTGGCGTGAACTGATCGCAGACAGCCTGTCCCGCCAGGGTCCGTTCCACCTTTCGGTTTGGGGCGGCAAGGCCGAAACCCGGATCGTCGAACTGGCCCGTCAGAGGTTTGGCGTGGCCCCGGCGATGAGAATCGTCGCCAGGCCCGAACTGGCCCTGGCCGGCGCGGGGACCCTGGGCGGCGTGGCGGTCCTGGCGCTCAGCCCCGATCACGCCTGGTGGGGACGTCTTCTGGCCGAGCCGAAGCTTCAGGTCTTCGCCACCCTGCCCTGCCTCCAGGCCTGGGGCCCGACGGTGGCCCTCGCCGTGGCCGCCGTAACGGTGGAACCGACCGGCGCCGACCAGACCCTCTGGGTCACCGACGCGGCCTCGGAACCGGGCCGGATCATCGAGGATCTCAGCCGCGACGGCGTCGCCGCCCGGCTTTTGGTCCGCACCGGCGGTCTCAGCCTTTTCGCCCTGGCCGGCTTCTATCAGCGGGACGACGCCCGGCTGGCCCGGGCTCCCGGAAGGCTTTCCGGAGTCATCGGGGCTGCACCCGAGCCCTTCGACGTGTAAGAGGCGGGCCTGTCTGCAGGAACGCCATGACTGTCACCGACCGCTTCAACGCATCCCGGCCCGTGCCAAAGCCCGGGATTCTGGATATCGCCCCCTACAAGCCCGGCAAGGCCGCAGCCGAGGGCGTGATCAACCCGATCAAGCTCTCCGCCAACGAGAACATTCTTGGCTGTTCCGAAAAGGCCCGGACCGCCTATGCCGAGGCCGCTGGAAAGCTGAACCTCTATCCCGATGGCCGCGCCAACCTGTTGCGGGACGCCATCGCCGAGAAATATGGACTGGAGCCGGAGCGCCTGCTGTTCGGCTGTGGCTCGGACGAGATTTTCCAGCTCCTGAACCAGACCTTCCTGGAACCCGGCGACAACATGATCCAGGGCGCCCACGGGTTTGCGGCCTATGCCATCGGAACCCGGGCCTGCGGCGGCGAGGTGCGGTTTGCGCTTGAAACCCATCTGCGGATCGATGTCGACGCCCTGCTGGAGCAGGTCGACGAGCGCACCCGGCTGATCTTTCTGGCCAACCCGGCCAACCCAACGGGCACCTGGATCAGCGCCGGGGAGATCCGCCGGCTGCATGAGGCCCTGCCGCCGTCGGTGGTCCTGGTGCTGGACGGCGCCTATGCCGAGTTCAACCGCGAACCCGACTTCGACGATGGCCTGGCCCTCGCCAGATCAACCCACAATGTTGTGGTCACCCGCACCTTCTCCAAGATCCATGGCCTCGCCGCCCTGCGGGTGGGCTGGGGCTACATGCCAGCCGAAATGGCCGACGCGGTGGACCGCATCCGCCTGCCCTTCAACATCAACATCCCGGCCCAGATGGCCGCCATCGCCGCCCTCGGCGATGATGACTTTGTGGCGCAGTCCGTCGCCCTGGTCGAACAGTGGCGGCCCTGGCTGACCCAGCAGATCAGCGGCCTGGGCCTGGACGTCGTGCCATCCGCCGCCAATTTCGTGCTGGTCGGCTTTCCCACCACGCCCGGCAGGACCGCGGTTGAGGCCGAGGCCTTCCTGGCGTCGAAGGGCCTCCTCACCAGGGGCGTTGGCAATTACGGCCTTCCCGATCACCTCCGGATCACCATCGGCCTCGAGACCCACAATCGGGCTGTCGTCGAGGGCCTGGCGGAGTTCATGGCACGGTGACCAGCCTTCCGGTGTTTCCCAGGATCACGGTCATCGGCTGTGGCCTGATCGGCTCGTCCGTGGTCCGAGGCGCCAGGCAATCGGGCGCCGCCGGGCATATCACCGTGACCGACAGCAACCCGGAGGTGCTCGACCGGGTGACCGCCCTGGGTATCGCTGACCTGGTCGAGGCCGACATGGCCCGGGCGGTCGAGGGTGCGGACCTGGTTATCCTGGCCACGCCCGTTCTGGCCGTGGCCGATATCATGGCCGCCATCGCACCAGGGCTGAAACCCGGTTCGACCGTCTCCGATGTCGGCTCGGTGAAGGGATCAGTGTCGGAGGCCATGCAGGCCGCTGCGCCGGACGGGGTCTTCGTGATCCCCGGGCATCCGATTGCGGGCAGCGAACAGTCAGGACCAGATGCCGGGTTTGCCGAGCTGTTCCACGACCGCTGGACCATCCTCACGCCCATCACGGCCCGCACGGAAGACGCCTATGCCCTCGCCGTAGCGCGCCTCTCCAGCTTCTGGCGCACCCTGGGCGCCCAGGTCGAACTGATGGACGACAAGCACCATGACCTGGTTCTTGCCGTGACCAGCCACCTGCCTCACCTCATCGCCTACAATATCGTCGGCACCGCCGCTGACCTGGAAGAGGTCACCCGCGCCGAGGTGATGAAATACTCGGCCGGCGGCTTCCGGGACTTTACCCGCATCGCCGCCTCCGATCCGACCATGTGGCGGGACATCTTTGTCGCCAACCGCGAGGCGGTGCTCGATGTGCTGGGCCGCTTCACCGAGGACCTTCAGGCCCTGTCCCGCGCCATTCGCTGGGGCGAGGCGGACAAGCTGCATGACCTGTTCTCGCGCACCCGGGAAATCCGGCGCGGGATCATCGCCCTTGGACAGGAAAGCGCCGAGCCCAACTTCGGCCGCAACCGGGGCAAGCAATGAGCGGTTACGGATGGCTGGCCATTGCCATCCTGGCCGAGGTGATCGCGACCACCGCCCTGAAGGCCTCCGGCGGGTTCACGCGGCTATGGCCATCCCTGGTCACGATCGCCGGCTACGGTATCGCCTTCTACGGCCTCTCCATGACGCTCCGCACCGTGCCGCTGGGACTGGCCTATGCCCTCTGGTCGGGGGTCGGGATCGTGCTGATCACGGCCATCGCCTGGATCGCCTTCAAACAGACCCTGGATACGCCCGCCCTCGTCGGGATCGGACTGATCCTGGCCGGGGTGCTGGTGATCAACCTGTTTTCCAGGTCCGCGGCCTGACCCGACAGGGTCACCCCGGCTCAGGTTGATCAGCACCTTACCGCAATCGGCCCGCAGACCCGCGCGAATGACGGACGCCGGGGCCAGGACATTGGCCGCCAGGCGGTTTTCATAAACCACTCTCGTTGATCGTCCGCCATGGCCGGCCTCCAGCCGCCATTCGCCCTGAATGAACTTGAGGTCGCCCCCCGTCTGGCGGAACACGAACCGGCTGAAGGGCATGTAGTCGGACCGATAGAGGCTGCGCAGGGTCGGGACGAACAGGGTTCCGGCGGTCACCTGTCCCCGGATATCCCAGCCCGGACCGCTCTCGACAACACGGCAGATCGTCAGGTTGGCGTTCATTTTCCGCACCCGGACGCAGTCCGGCATCGCCGCCCAGACCATCGGTGGCGGCGCGTCGATCTCGATGGCTGCCAGGATCACCGCTGCCTCCCCGGACTGACTGACCCTGACCCAGGGCTTGCCCGTCTTCAGGACGGCTTCTGCCTGCTCTTGCAGGGCTCCCGCCAAGAGGGAAGTCGCCCGGAGGCTGGGCAGGGAGGTCACGATCAACAGGACGAAACGGGCCCTTCGATGATCGCTCCAGCGGGGCAGGAGAACTACGGGTTTAGGGTTGCGACGGATGCAGCCGGCCCCTGGTCCAGGGTTCACCCCGGGGCACGGGATTGTCAGCGTCACATTCTTCGGTCATTTGCGGGCATTGAAGACAGGCGCTGCGCCAACCTGCGCTGACAGCCCGGCCGAACCCCGGTCGCTTCGCTCGAAATGGAAGGAAAAACAATATGTTCTCGCATATCATGATCGGCGCCAACGATCTGGACAAGGCCAAGACCTTCTATGACGCCGTGCTGGGAACCCTCGGCGTTCCCCCGGCCATGGTCGACGGCCACCGGATTTTCTACATGACCCCGACCGGCGTCTTCTCGGTCTCCAAGCCGATCAATGGCGAGCCCGCCAGCTTCGCCAATGGCGGCACCGTGGGCTTCGCCTGCAGCAGCCCCGAACAGGCCGACGCCTGGCACGCCGCCGGCATCGCCAATGGCGGAACCACCTGTGAAGATCCCCCCGGCGTTCGCGAAGGCGGCATGGGCAAGCTCTACCTCGCCTATCTGCGGGACCCCGACGGCAACAAGCTCTGCGGCCTGCACCGCATGGGCTGATCCCCGGTCTACGGCGTCGTCATCCTGGCCAGCCTCGACGCCCCAGGATGACGACAGCCTGACGAAGCGGAAAACTTGGCGCTTGGCATTCCCGACGACCGGTGATATCCGCCGCGCCCTCAACAACGAGATGACCATGGCCCGCAAAGCCCTGACCTGCCTGTCCGTCAATCGTCCTCTCGGCCGCCAGCCGCAGAGCATTGATGCGCGCGCGTGGGAGTGGGTTTTCGTCTAGGGATCATCGCGATCTTGAGATGCAGGAAAGAACCCCTCCCGGCCCGGCCTGGAGGGGTTCCTCGTTTCAGAGGGTTTCCTTTTTCCAGTCCGCGACGCCGGGAGGGGATGGAAAAAGCGAAAAGGACGACCGCCATGAGCGGCTACGAGGCCTTCGAAAGCGAAGGCGTTCACATCAAGGCCTGGACCCGGGGCGTACCGATCGAGGACGCCGCGATGCAGCAGCTGCGCAATGTCGCCAGCCTGCCCTTCATCCACAAGCATCTGGCCGTCATGCCCGATGTGCACTGGGGCATGGGAGCGACGGTAGGGTCCGTCATTCCCACGGTCGGGGCGATCATCCCGGCCGCCGTGGGCGTGGATATCGGCTGCGGCATGATGGCGGTTCGCACCAGCATCCGGGCCGAGCACCTGCCCGATGACCTGTCGGCGATCCGGTCCGGCATCGAGGCCGCCGTACCGCATGGCCGGACGGACAATGGCGGTCGCAATGACAAGGGCGCCTGGAG
>Ga0164295_10000099_pt1 | contig 73351 bp, 62 predicted proteins | sample GEODES006metaG_FD_111798 | JGI IMG/M metagenome (GOLD analysis project Ga0164295, IMG submission 111798) | Oligotrophic lake water microbial communities from Sparkling Lake, Wisconsin, USA - GEODES006 metaG | ecosystem: Environmental > Aquatic > Freshwater > Lake | place: USA: Sparkling Lake...
GCAACCCTGCCAGGTGAACTGGAACGTCATCGGCGTGCCGAGGAAGCCACGGAAGTGGACATGATCCCAGGCCGTCTTCCAGTCGCCCAAGGAACGGATGTACTCGATCGAGACGTGGGTCTGCGGGGGGTAGCCGAGGATCGAGGCGAGGAGGTGATCCTTACTGCGCACCTTGGCGGCCTTGTTGCGCGGGTCGTCGAGCACCTTGCCATCCATGTTGCCGAAGATGTTGTGCCCCACCCAGCTCATCACCTCGAGGTTGCGGGCCGCGAACATTGGCGCCAGGACGCTCTTCAGGAGCGTCTCGCCGGTCTTGCCGTCGCAGCCGGCGTGGGGCAGGCCGTGCTCGAGGGCCAGTTCGCAGAGGGCCGGCGGCGTCGAGCCGGTGGACGGGGTGAAGTTGACGAACGACGCGCCGGCCTCGAAGGCCGCCACGGCATAGAGGCTGCTCGCCGGCAGGGGGCAGGCAGCGGCATCCCCGAGGAGCGCGGCCACCTCACTCCACCGCTCGGGGATCGGTCGGGAGGGGGGCGGCTCGGTGGAGGCGACGTTGACGACGACGACGTGCCTGAGGTTCTCGTTGGCCGCGAAGGCTTCGATGTCGGCGCGGATCCGGTCGATCGCCTCCTGTGGGGTCTCGACGACATTCGCGACCGAAGGATCGGCCAGCTCGCGGATCTTGTCCCCTGCGGCGACGACGGTACCCGGGCGGAGCCGCTGCTCGATGGCGGCGAAGGAGTCAGCGGCGGCATCGAGCACGTCCGGGGTGATCGCCCGACTCTCGACCCACATCCGCCGCGCCTCGTCGGCGAGGTGGCCGGGGCGGATGTCGTGGCCGCCGATGACGATCTCGTCGAAGCCGACTAGATCGAGCGGCGCGCAGTGGGAAAGCGCCGTCACCAGGCCGTACGGCTCGGTCGCGCCGCGGGCCAGCGCAGCCAAGCCGGTGATCACGGTCGTTGCCACGCCCCCTTTGGCGCCGATGAGCCACAGCCCCGTGCGGCCGCGCGTGCGGCCGGCAGGATCGGATTCGGATCGCTTTGACGAATGGCCGTGAGGGGCTGCCATGGCTGGATGCATTCCTGGGGTCGGTGGAGCGTCGCGGCTCCTGGGAAACAGTCACCGCGGTGGTATCATGCACGACGCGCCGACGGCACGCAAAACGCACCGTGTTTCCCCTCCCGTCTAAGCTCTTCCCCCTCCTGTCTAACTTCTCCCCCGCACCCTCTCCACCCGCATGTCCCACTCTTTGCCATCGTCCTCCGCTCGCCGCTCCCCTCTTGCCCTCGCCACGCGGATGCACGCGCTCGAGCCCTCCGCAACGCTTGCCATGGCGGCGCGGGCCCAGGCGCTGGCCGCCTCGGGGGTCGACGTCATCGATCTGTCGGTCGGCGAGCCCGACTTCCCCACCCCGGAGCACATCTGCCGGGCCGCCGAGTCGGCGATCCGTGCCGGGAAGACGAAGTACACGCCGGCGGCCGGCATTCCCGATCTCCGCAAGGCGGTGGCCGCTGACTACACCCGCCGCACCGGTCTTGCCGTGACGCCGGCGCAGGTCGTCGTCTCCAACGGCGCCAAGCACTCGCTCCACAATGTTTTCACGGCGCTCCTCGACGAGGGGGACGAGGTGATCGTCCCCACCCCGTACTGGGTGAGCTATGCGGAGCTCATCAAGCTCACCGGGGCCAAGCCGGTGATGCTGCCGACGCGCCTCGAGGATGATTTCAAGCTCCACCCCGAGGCCCTCCGCGCCGCGCTCACGCCGGCCACGCGGATGCTCCTCCTCTGCTCGCCGAGCAATCCCACCGGCGTGGTCTATTCGCCTGAGGAGCTCGGAAGCCTCGCCGACGTGGCGATCGCTGCCGATCTCTCGGTCGTAGCCGACGAGATCTACGACCAGCTCGTGTTCGACGGCCGGAAGGCTGTCTCCTTCCCCACCCTCCGCCCCGGCCTCGGCGACCGCACCGTCGTCGTCGCCGGTGTCAGCAAGACCTACTCGATGACCGGCTGGCGGATCGGGTGGACGATCTGCCCAGAGCCGCTCGCCAAGGCGATCGGCAATCTCCAGAGCCAGGAGACGAGCAACCCCTGCAGCGTCAGCCAGCATGCCGCCGTGGCAGCGCTGACCGGCCCACAGGAATGCGTCGCCACGATGAACGCCGCCTTCCAGGCGCGCCGTGATCTTGTCGCGGCGCGGCTCCGGTCGATCCCCGGAGTTCGCATCCCTGACATCGGCGGCGCCTTCTACGCCTTCTTCGACATCAGCCCGATTCTCGCTCGCGGTGCCCACGGGATCACGACAAGCGCTGCTTGGTGCGAGGCGCTGCTCGAGAAGGAGCACGTCGCCCTCGTGGCCGGGAGTGCCTTCGGCGCCGAGGGGAACGTGCGGATGAGCTTTGCCTCGAGCGAAGCGAAGCTCGAGCGCGGCCTCGACCGGATCGCCCGCTTCGTGGGAGCGTAGGCAGGCTCGGTCGATCCGCAGGTGTCATGCCTGGGGTTGGTCCGTCGGCGGGGCCGGCAAAAGTTTCGTCGTTCCTCGGACGAACCTCGTCACTCCTCAAGCGTTCGCCGATCCCCGCCTCGCCTCCGCCCCAGTTAGAAGCATTCCAAGCGAACACTCTTCAGCGAGGGGGCGCCCGTGCTCCGAGAGCCGGCCTCGCCGGTCAGCGCAGCCCGGAGGGCGAAAGCGCAAGCGGCGCGGAGAGAGCGGAGGGCAGGGATGCCCGGAGCGAACGTCCGGCGACGGGGCACGGGCGACCCCGAAGCCACGTGTGCCCCGGAAGCACGCGGCCGCTTCCGGGAAACGTCACTCCAACTCCAGCGCGCGGAGGTCGCGGAACTCCACCTTCATCGAAAGCCCGCCATGGATCTGGAGTCCGATCGGGGCCGGGTCGGCGTATTTCGCCGACGTGTACTGCGACACCGGCTCGCCGTTGAGCCAGACGGTAAACGTGTCCCCCTTGGCGCGGATCCTGATCCGGTTCCAATCCTTCGGCTTGAGCAAGTCGCCTGCGCGCTTCGCCTGCGCTTCGTCGGGATAATTGCCGACGTAGAACGAGCAGGTCATGTCGCGCTTCAGGCTGCGCGAGACGCCGATCTGCAATTGCAGCTCCGGCTTGCGGAGCATGAATCCGCTGTCGATCTCCCCCTCAAAGCGCACCTCACCCTCGAGGATCACGTCGCCGTAGGCCTTCTCGGTGTAGAGCATCGAGCCCTTCTTCTCGGCGTCGTTCTCACCGACGAGGATCCCGTCGACGACTTTCCAGTGGGGTTCGGCGGGGGGCGTCCAGCCGGTGAGATCCCGGCCATTGAAGATCGGAGGCAGGCTCGACGTCGCCGGGATCTCCTCGGCGCGGAGGATGTCCGCGGCCGCCGCCAGAGCCACAACGGCGGTGAGGAGAAGAGCCAGTGCGCGGTGGAGCGGCGTGGGCATGGGTCGATCTCCGGCGGTATGGGCGGCGGGACTCTGGTGCGCCGAAACTCTGGCCGCGCTGGCGGAAGTATAGACTCGCCTTCGTGGCCTGATCGATGGGGATGCCAGATGGATGGAGCGGGGCGATGATCGATTCGACAGCTGCGATCGTGCTCGCCGGCGGACGTTCGTCGCGATTGGCAAGCGCCGGGATCGTGCCCCCTGGCGGGAAGGCCGGCCTCGTGCTCGGAGGCACGACGCTCCTCGAACGGGTTTGCGGCAGGGTGGGGGGCGTGGCGCGGAGGATCGTCGTCGTGGCGGCACCGGGGCAGGAGCTTCCTTCCCTGCCAAGCGCCGTCGAGGTGGTGCGCGACAGCGCGCCGGACACGGGCCCGCTGGCGGGGATCGCCGACGGGCTGCGGGCCCTCGGCGACGCGGCGGCGGTGGTGTGTGTCGTGTCGTGCGACGTGCCGCTGGTCAGTCCGCGGATCCTTGCACTGCTGCGGGAGGAGCTGATGACCGGGCCAGGGGCGCCGCTGTGGGCGGTGCCGGAGGTGGGTGGCCATCTCCAAGTGCTCGTTTCGGCGGTCCGGCCAGAGGTTTTGGCGGCGATCGAGGCCCACCTCGCGGCAGGCCGGCGCGATCCCCGCTCGCTCGTCGAACGCCTCGCTGCGGCCGGCGCGGCGCGGATCGTGCCGGAACAGTCGCTCCTCCCGGTCGATCCGGGGCTGCAGAGCTTCCGTGATCTCGACACGCCACGGGACTTGGAGGACTTGGGGGATTTCCTGGCAATCGAAGGGGAAAGCTGACCTACGGGAAATCAGGGGGGCACTCCTATACTCCGCCCCATGGCGACGCGAAACACCCGAGCGCATGAGGCTGACGGGCGCCCGCGGGGCCGCCGGGCCCTCCGCTGGGCGGTGGTCCTGGCGGCGATCGGTGCAGCGATCTGGTTTGCGCCGGTCGCGGCGGTGAGGACGCCGCTGCGCGATTGGCCGCTGAAGGCGGCACTCTCGGGCATCGACGGGGGAATCTCGAGCCGGGCAGCCAGCTGGAATTGGCTCGGGGCGATCGAGTACCGCGACGTGATGCTCGTTGACCGCGGTGGCCGACCGGTCGCTGCCGCTCGGCGCATGATCCTCGATCGCGGACTGCTTCAACTCCTCGTCGACCGCAGTGATCTGGGGACGGTGCGGCTGGTGGGAGGGGAGGCGCTGGTCGAGGTGCGGCGCGGCGGGAGTGGGTTTGAGGACATCCTCGCCCCCTGGATCGCGGCGGCCTCACGGGCCGAATCGACCCCGTCGCTCGAGCTCGAAGTCGTCGACTCCTCGGTCGAGTTGGTCGACGGCGAACGGGCCGACGCCTGGCGGATCACGGAGCTGATTGCGGCCGGCAGTCTCCGGCCGGGGGCGACATTGGCGGGATGGACGCTCGCCGGCCGCGTGGTGCACACCGGGACGCCGAAGCGCGATCTCGCCGCGGCCTTCGCCGCGCCGCCACCTGGGCTGAAGGATCCTCCTGCGCCGTCGCGCCTCGACCGAACGACGATCGTCACCGCCGCCACCGCGAGCCTGGCGCGGGCCGGCGGCTGGTCGATCTCCTCCCCAAGCGACCCCGGCGTCCCGGGACCTCGCTCCCTCGCCGTGGCGGGCAACGGGGTGCCGCTCGATCTGTCACGGGTCGTTGCCACGAGATTCGATCTTCCGCGCGTGCTCGAGGGAACGGCCGACGTCCGTCTCGACATCCAGCTCCCCTCCGGCACGGCCGCCGGCCAGGGATGGCGGGTGGCCGGGCGCGTCGACGGCGCCCGGCTCGCCGTCTGCCGCGCCGACACGCTCGAGCGGCTGGTGGCCCTCGATCGTTGGGAGGCGCCCCTCGATGTCTCGATGGACGGGTCGACTGTCACGCTCCGCGATTGTCGGATCGAGTCGCCCCTGTTCCGGGCGGAGGCATCGGGGCGGATCGGTCTGCCGCAGGGGACTGCCTGGGAGTGGGCCGAGATGCTCATCGGCGACGACTTCGCGCTGGCCGTCGACATCGATCTGGCCGCGGCGTCGCGGAGCGTCAACGGTGGTTTGCACGTCCGCCCCGATGTCCGTGTCGCCGGCGGACAGCTGCAGATCGCCGCGGCAGGACGGGCCGAGGGGACGGAGCGCGTCCTCGAGGTCCGCGTCGGAGCGAGAGATCTTGAGGTTGCCCAGGGCACGCGGCAACTCCGCTGGCCGGAGCCGTTCGTCGGTTGGCTGCGGTCGCGGCGCGGTGCCGGACGCGGCGATCGGCTCCGGGTGGAGGAGGCGCGGGTGGCGACGTCGGCCTTCGAGGTGTCGGCGTCGGGCACGACGGAATCGTCCGATGTCCAATGGACCGCCGACCTCGGCCGACTCGTCGCGGATGCCGGCGAGATCCTCGATCTCAACGGTGTCGATCTCGCCGGGACGACGCGTGGCCGGGCCACGCTCGAGCGCGCGCCGGCCAACGGCGCGGCGACCGCCTCGCTCACCGGCAGCGTGACCGGGTTCCGGTGGCTCGTGGCCGGTCGTCCCGAATGGATCGACGAGGAGATCACGATAGACGCCTCGGCAGCCGGATCGATGGCCGATGGCACAATGGTCATCGACACGGCGCGATCGGAGTGCGCCGCGGCTGGCGACCGCCTCGAGGTGACCGTGGCCGGCGGGGCGCTGGTCGATCCCGCGCTCCTGCCGTCGATGATCGGCCTGGCACGGCGGGGCGGGACATGGCTGCGGCCGGCGCCGACCTCGACTGGGATCTCGGTCGATTGGTCACTGCAGGGGGATCTGGCCCGCTGGCAGGCCCGCCTGGTGGCGCTCCTCGGGGATGCCGCTCTCCCGGCGACCCGTCTCGGTGGCACGGTCGAGGCTTCGGCGTCGCTTGCGGCTCACGGCGAGTTGTGGCAGGTGACGCGCGCCGGAGCGGAGGTCGTGGAACTCGAAATCGACCGTGGGCGGATCGTCGAGCCGAGATTGGTCGCCACGGCTGCCGGTACGATCGATGCGAAGAGCGGCAGGGTCGAGATCTCCTCCGCCGAGGTGCTGACGACGAGCCTCTCGCTCCGCACCGGTGGACTGACGATCCTCCCTCCGCCATCCGATCGGCCGGCGGGAAGGGGTGCCCGGCTGCCCTGGGATGATCCGGGCCGCTGCCGTGGCCGCGTCCAGTGGCAGTGCGATATCGGAAGAACGGCGTCGTGGATTGTCGATCCGGTGACCGTCGAGCGCTGGCCGGCAGCGGGGCGCGTGTGGGGCACGATCGATCTCCAAGAGACGCCGGCGGGGCTCAATCTCCTCGTCGATGCCACCGGCAACCAACTCACCCTCTCGACCACCGCCGACCCACGGTCAACGGCGCCGATCGATCCCATGGGAGCGGCGGCGCGCGAGGTGTGGGCGGAACCACGGGCCCGACTCCTCGTCGAGCTCACCCGCGCCCCGGTCGGGGATGCGGTGGCCATCAACCGTCTCGTGCTCGAGTCGTCGACGGTGGCGGCGGCGGCCGTGGGAACGGTGCACGATTGCTCGTCCCGCCCGCTCCTCGATGTCGGCGGCACGCTCAATTACGACTGGGGCATGCTCTCACGGCTCCTCCTCCCCTGGACGGGAGGCCGCCTCGATCTTGCCGGTGGCGCGGCCCGGCCGTTCGCCCTGCGAGCGCCGGTGGAGCCGCTGGTTCGTCTCGTTCTCGATGGCGTCGCGCCGGGCGGACGGGGAGCCACGGTGGTCGCGGCAGGCGACGAGCCGGCAACGACGGAAGTGCCACTCCCGGAGAACTGGCTGTCGAAGATCCGTGGCGGGGTGCGCGAGGCCGATCCCGAGAGGCCCGTCCGGGCGGCGCTGCCGGTGTCGCTCCAGCCCGCGGCGCGGAACGAGTCGGCCGCGTGGCTGCGAAGCCTCTCGATCGACACCTCGACGACCTGGGCCACCGGGACGCTCGAGGGGATGGCGCTCGAGGCGGGGGAGACGCCGCTGCGCCTCTTCGAGGGGCAATTGGCCCTTGGGCCGTTCGATGTCGGCTTCGGCGGCGGTCGGCTGCGTGGCGCGCCGTGGGTGCAGCTCCTTCCTGGGCCCGGGGAGCTCGTCGTGCCGAAGGGAAGGCTCGTCGAGCGGATGGTGCTCGCCGGGCCGCTCGCCGACCGGTGGATGAACTGGATGTTCCCGATCGTTGGCCGCTCGATGCGGACGCAGGGGGTCGTGAGTGTCGACGTGGCAGGGGCCCGGCTGCCGCTGTCCGATCCCTGGGGCGGGGATGCCGCCGGGGAGATGGTGTTTGAGAATCTCGAGGTGACCCCGGGGCCGCTGATGGCGCCGCTGGCGAATCTCGTCGCGAAGCTCCAGGCGGTCATCGATCCGCGCTTCGCGTTCGGCGACAAGGCGGTCATCCTCCGTGTCCGCCCCGAGCCGGTTCGCGTCCGGCTCGCCGCAGGGCGTGCCTGGCACGACGGCCTCGTGATGGACATGGGGCAGCTCATGCTCCGCTCCGCCGGGAGCGTGGGGGCCGACGGGACACTCGCGATGGTGGTCGAGGTCGGCTTCCGTGGCGACCTCGTCGCGGGCGCACCGCGGCTTGCGAAGCTGCTGCGGACGCCGCTGGTGATCCCGCTCAAGGGAACTTCCGATCGGCCGCAATTCGACGCCGGCGCCATCGACGGCCTCATCGCCCGGATCATCGACAACACCGCCGAGGGGATCATCAAGGACGGTTTTGAACGGGGGCTCGAGGGGCTCGAGGAACTGTTCGGCAATCCCCCTCCCGCGGCCCCCGCGCTCCCGCCGCGGGCCGCGCCGCCGGCAACGGCCGTGCCGGTGCTGCCGCCACTCCCGCCGTCGTCGCCCCCCGAAGCGCCCCTCTCGTTCCCGGCGGGCTGAAACCAGCCCGTGACGCGGCTCGCCCTCGCTGCCGATCAAAACCCCGACCGCAAAGCGCCGTCGCGGCGGAGCCTCCGGTCGGTGGCGGCGATGAGCGTCTCGAGGCGGTGTCGGTAGGCGTGGTGCTCGACCTCGAAGCGATGCCGTGGGCTGTCGACGTAGTCGATGCCGGCGGGGCGGGGAATGCCGTCGCCCGGTCGGCCACGCTTGCGATGGAGGAACGCCGCGGCGTGCGGCGAGCGCTCCGTCGCCAGGGCCATCCGGGCGATGAGCTGCCCCTGGAGATCGGTGAGGCCCCACTGACCGCTGTCGGGCTGGATCAGGCCGCAGACGGCGATGTCGTCACGCGTCGGGTGGAGCGTGTGGAGGAAGAGGCGCGGGGCGCCATCGACGGGATGGAGGTGGGTGGCGTCGATGAACGGCAGGGAGAGGACGTAGCCGGTGGCGCAGATCACGACATTGAAACGTTCCTGTGAACCGTCGGCAAACGTCGCCACGTCGCCTTTCAAACAGCGCACGTCACCGCGCGGCACGATGTCGCCAGAGTCGATCCGGCCGAGGATCTCGGAGTTGATCACCGGGTGGCTGTCCCACAGCCGATGATCGGGCCGGGGGAGCCCGTGTTTCCAGGACAGACCGATCGCCCGGTCGATGGCGCGGAGGCTCACGAGGCGCCGCAGCCATGTCGGCGCTCCCATCGCCAGGAGCCGCTCGCCGCGGAGGTCGGAGGGACGGCCCATGATGAACCGCGGCACGACATGGTAGCCGCGGCGCGTCGAGTGGACGGTGCGGGCGGCGTGCCGCGAGCACTCCACGGCGATGTCACTGCCGGAGTTGCCCCCGCCGACGACGAGGACGCGTCTCCCCGCGATCGCCACCGGATCTATCGGCGACTTGTACTGACAAGCATGGAGGAACGGCCCGTCAAACCTTCCAGGGATGTCGGGCCAGCGCGGTGTGTGGTTGTGGCCATTGGCGATCACGAGGCCACGGCACTTGAGCGCTCCGCCGCCGGTGGAGACTGTCCAGCCGCCGCCGGGGCGGGGCATGACCCCGTCAACCGGAGAGCCCGTGCGGATGTGGGGCCGGAGCGCGAAGTGGTCGGCGTAGGCGCGAAGGTAGCCGAGGCAGCGAGCGTGGTCGGGGTAGGCGGGCCACTGCCGCGGCATCGGAAAGTCGGTGAAGGCGGTGAGCGATTTCGAACTGATCAGCCGCGTCGACGCGAAGACCGCCGAAGCGCCCGAGCCGAAGTACCAGTTGCCACCGATGTCGTCCTCCCGTTCGAGGCAGACGGCGCGGATCCCAAGCGCCAGGAGATTCTTGAGCGCCGTCAGGCCCGACGGCCCCGCGCCGATCACACACCACCCGTCGTCGACGCCTGGCGGGCCATTCATCCCCGGCTCTCCGAGAGGGCGCGAGCGAGGCGGTCGAGGTCGCCGTCCGTGTGATGGCAGGAGAGGCTCGCGCGGACGAGGCTGCCCCCGGCCGGGACGCTCGGCGGGCGGATGGCCGGCACGAACAGGCCGTCGTCGGCGAGCCGCGCCGCCAAGGCGACGGCGCCGTCGGCGCTCCCCACGATCACCGGCACGATCTGAGCCGCGGCATCGCCGAGATCGAGGCCGACGGCTCGGAGTCGATCGCGGAAGGCCATTGCTTTGTCGAGGAGCGTAGCCCGGCGGTGGGGCTCGGCTACGAGGAGTTCGACGGCCTTGAGCGCCGCGCCGGCCACGGCGGGGGGATGAGCCGTGGAGAAGACCCAGGCCCGGGCGGAGTGGCGCAGCCAGTCGACGAGGCGTGGGTGGCCGGCGACGAAGCCACCGGCCGACCCCAGCGCCTTCGAGAGCGTGCCGACGCGGACGTGAACGCCGTCTGCATTGTCGCTGGCCTCGACCAAGCCGCTCCCGCGCGTCCCGAACACGCCGGTGGCATGGGCCTCGTCGACCATGAGGATCGCGGCGTGGCGGGAAGCGACAGCGGCGAGATCGGAAAGCGGCGCGATCGTGCCGTCCATCGAGAACAGGCTGTCGGTAACGATCAGCCGCCGCCGCGCCGGCGTGGCAGCCAAGAGCCGGTCGAGGGCGGCGACATCGCGGTGGGGGAAGACGGCCACCGCCGCGCGCGACAGCCGACAGCCGTCGATGATGCTCGCGTGGTTGCGCTCGTCGCTGAAAATGACATCGCCGGGGCCGACAAGCGCCGCGATCGTGGCAGCATTGGCGGCAAATCCGGAGGGAAAGAGGAGCGCGTCGCCGGTGCCGAGGAGATCCGCGAGCGCCGCTTCGAGGGCCGCGTGGGTGGAGGAGTGGCCGCTCACCAGCGGGCTCGCCCCGGAACCGAATCCCTCGGCGCAGGCGGCGCGTGAGGCGGCCTTCGTCAGCCGGACATCGCCAGCCAGCCCGAGGTAGTCGTTGGATCCGAAGTTGAGCAGCGCCCGGCCGTCGAGCTCGACCACCCTACCCTGCCGCCCAGCGCGGACGCGCCGGGGACGCACGAGGCCGTCGCGACGGAGGGCGTCGAGCCCGGCGTCGATCCAAGTCAGAGGCTCCGGCAGCGCGGCGGCGGCAGTGGGGAGCGGGGGGGGGCTGAATGGCGGGCGGCAGGTCATGACGACATTATGGCCATGCCGGCCGGCGTGGGGATGGGCCGTCCACCAACATCACCCGCCGCCGAGTTGCTGGATCGTGCGGAACTCGGCCGCTGTCACCGGATGGACCGAGAGCCGACTGCCGCGGCGGAGGAGCTCAAGGCCTGCCAGGGCCTTCACACTCCGGAGCTCGTCGAGCGGGACCGGCCGCGGAAAGACCTCGACGAGCTTGACGTCGACCATCGACCAGACCGGATTTTCAGGCGAGGCCTTGGGATCGAAGTGGTCGTCGTCGGGATTCCAGGCACTCGAGTCGGGATAGGCCTCGCGGACGATCTCGACGACGCCGACGACCGCCGGTGGATCGCAGCTGGAATGGTAAAAGAAGGCGCGGTCGCCAGCCTTCATCGCGCGGAGGAAGTTGCGGGCCTGGTAGTTGCGGACGCCGTCCCAGTGGGTCGTCTGCTTCTTCGCCTTGCGGAGGGCATCGATCGAGAAGCAGTCCGGTTCGCTCTTGAGCAGCCAGTGTTGCATGGGGGGATCCTTTGTCGTCGTTCGGGTTCGTCGCCGACCATCGTCGCGACGGGAGTAGATGGCCACGGCGGGCGGAAGATCAAGGGAGCGGAGCGAGGACCGGGCGGCGGGCGATCACCCCGCGATCTCCGTCGTTCTCCTCAGCGCGGCCCGAACGGCCCGCCACCGCCACCCATGCCGAGAGCCTGGCGGCGCTTCTCGACTTCGCTGAAGTATTCGGTCCAGCGGGCCCGCTGGCTTGGGGAGGATCCGTCGATCATCCGCTTCCGCCAGGCGCTGCGATCCTCCTCGGAGCGCGGCCCCGGCTTGCCGGCTGCCTGCTGGTTGCCGGCAGCTCCGCCGCTGCCCCCCTGGCCGCCGCCGAGCCCCTGGAACATTGAGCGGCTCCCCTCGAAAGCCTTCTGCATCGATTGCATCTGCTTGAGTTGGTCGTCGATGAGCTTCTGACGCTGATCCGGTGGGGCGGCAAAGTAGGAGTCGACCCGCGCCTCCATCCCCTTCATCATCAGCTTTCGCCCCTCCTCCATCGCCTTCGGCCGGAGTTCCTCCGGCAGGCTCTGGATCTTCGCCATCACGGTCACCATCGTCCCGACCCGGGCGGCGGTTTCGAGCATGTTCTTGGGGCCTTGATCGGGCGGATACTTCGCCGCTGCCTCCGCCATCACGGTCTTCACCTCAGTAAGCCGCGGATCCTCCTTGACGCCGAACCATCCCCCCCACCAGGCGCCGGCCGAGACCAGCCCGAGGAGGAGGGCGAGGAGGAGACTGGCAAAGACCACCGGACGGCCGCGCGACTCGCTTGGGGCGCTCGATCGGCGATTGGTATGGACGGAGGGCATCGGGGCGGGGCTCCTAGAGAGTGCAGTCCGGGGCTGGATCCCCCGGCTGAATCGTTGGCGGGGATCGCGGTCCGGGGTTCCTAGCGGAGAAATCCACCAGGGACCTGATTCTCCCTCTGGGGGGGCGGCGAAGCAACGCCGCTTCGGGCCGGTGCGGAAACGGCGAAATGACAAAAAGACGGGGGAGCCGGACGGTTTCCCGTCCGACCCCCCTCGTGCTTCGTGTCGACCGTCAGGTCAGCGACCTGCTGGCCGGTTGCGATCAGCAGCCCTTGCGGCAGCGGAGGAGACCGCAGCCCTTGTGGCCCTTTGCCTTACCGGCGTTGCCGGCGTTGCCGTTGCCGCAACCGCAGGCGTCAGCGTCGCTCGAGCAGCCCGAGCAAGCATCGCAGGGGACTTCCTCGCAGACCGTCCGGCAAACCTTGACCTGGATCTGCTTGGTGACGCACTTCGGCACGCACACCGTGTAGGAGCAGGTCTTCGTCTCGCAGACGTTGTCATAGAGGGTGACACAGTAGTTGGCCGTCCGCTGCTGGGGGACCATCACCGTGTAGCACACTTCCTTCGAACGGGTCTCGGGGACACACTTGTTGACCGTGTAGGAAGCGGTCCGCGTTTCGCAACGGAACTTCTTCACGCACACGCTCTTCGTGCGGGCCTCGGGAACCATCTTCGTCACGCAGTAGCTGCCGGTGCGGATCTCGTCACGGCACTTCTGCACCTTCACCGTCCGGGTCCGGGTCTCGGGGACCATCTTCGTGACGCAGTAGTTGCGGGTCCGGGTCTCGCAACGCGACAGGGTCACGCAGTAGTTCCGGGTCCGCTCCTCGCAACGGAACTTCGTCACGCACTTGGTGCGCGAGCGGGTTTCGCAGCGGCTCTTCGTCACGCAGTAGGTGTAGGGCACCTGCTCCGTGGTGCACTCCCACCGGGTGGTCTCGACTTCCTTCGACTCGCAGGTCGGGACCCACGTGCGGCAGCAGACCGTCTTCGGGCAGCAGGGGTTGCCCTCGGCGTCATACTTGCCGTTCGCGGAGATCTCCTTGGCGCTGGTCTCCCAGTGGCCGCCCTTCACGGAGACCGTCTTCATTTCCTTGACGGGAAACCGCTTGCTGACCGTGCGGTAGCCGGTCATCTGCTCGGTGTAGGGGACGCGCACCGTGTAGGTCTCTTCGACCTGCTCGGTGTACGGAACCCGGACCGTGTAGCTGGCCGAACGCTGCTCGGTGTAGGGAACCTTCACCGTGTAGCTCGCCGTCTTCTCTTCCTTGACCGGCACCATCACCGTGTACGCCTGCTCGACGCACTCGGTGTAGGGGACCTTGACCGTCCAGCTCCGGCTCTTCTCTTCCTTGACCGGGACCATCACGGTGTAGTTCTGCTCGATCGTCTCCGTGTAGGGAACCTTGACCGTGTAGTCACGGGTGCGGGTTTCCGGAACGGTCGTGTTGACGGTGTAGTTCACCGTCTTGGTGCGCGTCTCGGGCACGTTCACCGTGTACTCGCGGGTCCGCTGCTCGGTGCGGGGGACACGCTTCGTGACGGTGTACGACCGCTCACGCTGCTCCTGGACATACTCCGTGACGTTGACGTCACGGCTCTCGGTGACCCACTCGCGGCGGAGCACCTTGCGGGTGGCACCACCGGCGGCGGCACCCTCGCTACCGATCGCACCTTCGCTGACGATGGCGCCTTCGCTAACGATGGCACCCTCCGCAGCGGACGGCGCGGCGGCCTCACCCTCGACGATCGCGGGCTCGGTGTGAGCCACGCCACCGTTGGCGAGAACGGAACCGGCCTCGATCACGGACTCCTGACCGTGGGAAAATCCGCTGCCCGAACAGATGGCAACAGCGGCAACCCAGGGCAGGAAGCCGAACGTCAAACGCTTCTTCACAGAATCCTCCGGATGGAAAGAAAAAAAGGAAACGGTTCGCGAACACTTGGCCGGTCCGTCGCCTGGCCCGCCAACCCCAGATGGAAGGCGTGTCACAGCTCCGCACCGACCGAGCTCGCCGCTTTATTCCCCTGCCGTTCACATCGCCGGTACGTGGCGAGATCACCGTGATCGTCAGGGTTTGCGCGAGCGGCAAACTCCACGATTGAGATCGATCTTTCCCAGTCGGAAAACTCACTGGGGCTCGAAAAGATCCGACCGTGAGGAAGATTCCGGTCGCAGCGGGGAAGTGCCCGGTGCCGCTGTTGGCCGGCAGCCAGACGGAGCTTCCGGTGTCGCGCCGCTCGGGCGCTGTTGGCATGGAGGCGCCCGTGTGCGGCGCGTTCTCCACGATCGCGGCGGTCAGCCGGCGATCAGCCGTGGTCCCCGCCGGCGAGCCAGCGAGCGCACTCGGCGCCGAGTTGCGCCTCGGCCCGTTGCTCGTATGCCGCGGAATCGGCCGCGGAGAGCGTGTCCTTCCAGCGACCGTTCTGTCCCTTGTTGATGAACACCTCCGCCCCCGCATCCCAGAAGTCCCCGCCGAGGGGAACGGACTTCGTCGCGTTGCGCTTCATCCACTCAAACGAACAATGTTCGAGAATCCGGGGCCAGGAGGCCTCGTTGATTGGAATCCCCAGAAAAGCCGCGATCCGGCGGATTTCCCCGGGCATGTCACGTTTGAGATCCGAAAAATGGACGAACATCACGTTGGGGAGAGCGCGAATCTGCCACCAACTGCGGACATTCTCCCAGAAGGGCCAGAAGGGGTGCCCGTCCCGGTTCATCCAGTCGTGCCAGTACTGCCGGATGTCGGCCGGAGGAGGCTCGAGGGGAGGGCCCACCCGTCCAGGCGTGTCATTCAGTGCCTGGTACCACGACTGGTTGGCGTTCGCATGATGGTTGTACATGCTCCAAACCACGTCCCGAGCATCCCTCCCGATGTAGAGGTACCGTGCCTGCGATGAGAATCGCAGCGCGTCTACCGGGAGATGGGTCTTGAGGAACCGCCGGTGTTGCTGGGCCTCCACGACCGGCAGCTTCACGCCCTTCGGCGGCACGCGGAGATCGAGCCACGGGGACATCTCGGCAACGGCCAGATTCGGATCGCCATCGAAAAGGAGTTGTCCGACGATCTGTTGCATCCAGGTCGTGCCCGACTTGGCGTAGGTCGCGATCACGATGTCATCGTCGCGGAAAACGAGATCGTTCCAGATCGTGGAATCGAAGTGGTGGTTGTGAAGCTCGCGGGTCTTCGTCGGCCAAGAGATGTTGTCAGTCATGGAATCCTCCTGATTGGCCCTCGTGTCCTGCCGACGATGGACGACGCCCCGGCATCAACCCATGTCTCGGCGACAGGTTGCCTTGTACGCCTGTAAACGGGTCCTCCGGGTCAGGGTCCGGACCCGTTGGATGAGGCGGGCTGGTTGCGAACGGTCTACGGGCGTGCCGGGATCAGCGAGGCATGTCCGCTGACGCATTGCCATTTCCCGTCGCGGAGCACCCAGACGTTCGTGAATCGGGAGGCGCGCTCGAAGGGCTTTCCATCCTTGTCGACGCCCGATTCCCGGTAGTCGCCGATGTCGACGGCCACTGTGCCGCCGCCATAGACGCGGACGTCGATCGAACTGGCCGCAGAGGATGTATGCCGCTCGGTGCCGGCTTTCAGGTTCGCGATCCCCTCGGCTTTGGTGAATCGGTGGCCCGATGGCTCGACATAGACGAAGTCAGCAGCCCAGATCCGCTCGAGGATCGCGGGATCATGCTTCAGGTAGGCGGTCGACCACTGTGTGGCGAGTTCTTTGATCACCGCTTCGATCGCCGCTTCCTGGGCCGGGGTGACGTCCGCCCCTTCCTGGGCCGGAGCCGCGGGAGCGACAACGAACATCATCAGGAGCAGCGCGAAGAGCCGTGCGAGTCCGGCCGTGAAGATCCTTGGAACGGACATGGCTATCGTCTCCCTTGGCGCAGAAGCGCGTGTGCCCTTGGTGGCTAATGCGGCGGAGAATCCGTCGCCAAGCTCCTCCTGGCATTCGTCGGGAGTGTAGCAGGCTCGCCTGGTGTCGATGGCCGCCGGGGCCGGCCCGGAAACAAAAAGACCCGGCCGAGCGCCGCAGATGCGACGCCCGGCCGGAGGCTCATGCCGGGTGGGGCGGAGAACCGCCGTCAGCCCGGTCGGGGATTGCCGGGAGTATCAGCAGCCCGTCTTACCTGCAGCAACCGCTGCCGCAGCAGCCGGCCTGTTCGGCCTCGGAGTCACGATCGGCCCCAGCGTTCACGGTGCAGCAGCCCTCTGCCTGGGAGGCACCGGCCTCACAGCAGGAGCAGCGGCACTCGGTGCACGTGCAGGCGCCGCTCTCGCAGCAACCGCAGCATTCGCAGGCATCACACAGGCCGCACGACGCGGTCTGACCACCAGCCAAGGGGGAGAGGGCCATGGCGGCCCAGACGAGGAATGTCGACATGAGAAAGCTCCTTGGGAAAGAACGTGGAAGAAAAGAAAACCGGGAAGGCTACGGAGGGCCATGCAGGGCATGGAGACTCCGGGCCCGGCTTCAGTTCCGCCACACCCCGTAGAGCACCCGCAGCGGGCGGGCATGGACCGGCAGCACGGGGCTGTCGATGGCCACGGCCAGCTGGCCGACGTCGATCGCCGCCGCGTGGAAGCCGTGATCGAAAGCTACCGCGCCAGCACGGACGTCAGGCTCGGTGCGGACCGGGACGGCCGGCGGCTCGTCGCGGGGGACAAGGTCGCAGCCGCACGGATCGGCCTGATCTGACGGCGACTCGCAGGCGACCGTTTCGAGAACGGTCCCGAGACCGGCGCTCGAGCAGCACGACTCGGCCACGGCCCCCATGTCGCCACCGGGGAGGTGGCAGCAGCCGTGGGGAACCGCTTTGACCAGAGCCGCGGCGTGTACGGGGGCGATGCCCGCAGCCAGGGGCGCGGCGACGGTTGGGGAGCCGTCGTCACAACACCCGGCGCAGGCACCGCTGGCACCCGGGGACAGGAGGGAGGCGACGACCAAGGCCGCAGCGAGGGCGAGCCGTGACCGTGGGCCCGCAGCCAGAGGCCGCAGCGCACCACAATTCAGCCCGTCACGACGATGGGGCCGGTTTCCCTGCTGGCGACCGACCGGGCGCAGACTCATCCCGAAGGAGAGCCACAAGCCCGGATTGGTTCGTCGCGGAGTCATCGGAATCCACCGTCTCCTTGCCGCGGCCGCGCCTTGGAAAAGACGCGGCCACCAACCATCTCCTGTCTCGAGTGGGCATCGCGGCCACCTCACGGCACCGCAACGTCCGGCTGATTCTACGGGGGGCTCGGCGGGATGGTTCGCGACACGGAAAAAAATCGGCTGGGATGGTTCTCGTTCCCCGCCGTCGCATCGGAATCCGCTCGATCGGTGCCTGGAGAAGGCGGATCAGGCCTCCCGACACTCTGTCGGCCGCAGCGAACAACGACACGGGCCGGGCACCTTGCGATGCCCGGCCCGGTGGAAAAACCGATGTCGTTCGGCGGGGGATCAGGAGGCCGACGCACACCCGCGGAGGCGGCGCCGTTCGCACAGGGCGATCGCCCCGACGACAAGCGACAAAGCGCTGGCAAAGCTGCTGGGATCGATCTCGGGGACGGCGACCTCCGGGACGGCTTCGTACTCGATCGACGCGGCGACGGCACGGCCCTGGATCGTCCATGAACCGGCGCTTGCCTCAGTGGTCACGGCGGAATCACCGAAATAAATCTCCGGAATATTCGACTGCGCCGCCACTCCGTTGAGGTCAAGAATGCCATCGTTGGCGAGCGAATAGACGATCCAGTGAACGCCCCCTGGAAGAATGATGTCGCTGGGAGTCGCGCCGATCGAAGCGAATCGGGCCGTCCAGAAGGTGTCAAAGCCATCGCTGATCGAACTGACGATCGGCGCTGCGAAGCGGATCAGCTCCCTGCTCACGTCCGGCACGGGAAACTCAACGACGCCAAACGCTGGTGGGGGAAGCGCATAACCTTCGAGCCTGCTGGCATAAATTCCGATCCGCAGATCGGATGGATTGGCGTTTGTCGTGTAAGCCTCGACGAAGCTGATCCGATCGCTCGATTGGAAACCTGACAAGCGGAAACCTTCGGCATGCTTCACAAAGGTGCCCGGCCCCTTTGAGAGCCGGAGCGGGGCGGCGGGGGACTGGGTCGTGTTGGTGGCCACGAAGCCGACGCCCCAGGAAGCCTGCGTGAGGGCCAAGACCACGAGCGTGGCCACGCCGAATCGGCTCCACAGACGTGCTGTCGAAATGAGAGTACTCGTCATGAAGTGAACCTTTGGAAAGAGAAGAGCGGATCGTCAACGCCGACAACCCGAAGACGAGACTGCGATAAAGCAGGTTCCATGCCAGAACATTGCACGGCGCCACAAAGTGACGAACCGGGCAATTCCAGGGACGAACCGGGCACGGCTGGGACGAACCGGGAAATTCCTGGGACGAAACGGCCAGCGCCGCGGCGAAGCAGAGCCGGCGATTTCGCAGTGATTGCGAAATTGGATCCCAAGAGTGGGTACAGCTCGATCACCGATGTGGTGAAAATCGAGGCTGTCGATCCCGGGTGGATCGTGAGCACCGTCGCTTGGCACCGCGCGAATCGCACGGCTGCCGGGGAGTGGGGCGACACCCCGTCACCCGACGAGGATCACGAACAGTTCCTTCGGGCCGTGGGCGCCGAGGACGAGGATCCGCTCGATGTCGCCGGTGCGACTCGGACCGGTGATGAAGGAGAGCATGCTCGGGAATGAGTTCCCGTGCCGTTCACGGAGGGCGTCGAAGGCGTCGGCGAGGGTCGCCACGATCTGCTCGGGCGCGGCGACGACGACATGCACCGGCGGCAGCACCGACAGTGACCGGCCCCCGCAGGTGGCGCTCGAGACGAGGATCGAGCCGGTCTGGGCAATGAGCGCGTCGCAGCCCGTGATACCGGCGTCGCAGGCCTCGAGGGCGTCCTTGCGGAGGCTCGATTCAGTGGCGGGATCGGCTGTCACTGCGGCGGCGCCGTCGACGCGGTGGGTTGCACAGGGAATGCCTGCGAGGATCGGCTCGACGAGCGGATGGGCGTGCCAGGCGACGCGCTTCCAGTCGCGCTCGCGGGCGATCGAAAAGAGGAGATCCTGCGCGGCATGGATCGTCGGCACGTGGTGGAAGGTGGCCTTGAGCTTGCCAAGATTGTCGGCAAGCATGGCCAGCCGCTCTTCTGGGGTAGCGCCGCCGTCGGGGAGCCAGGGACGCGCGGCCTCGAGCGCGAGCACCGGCAGGTTGCCGAGCGGCAGGGGGGCCGGATGTGGGGCCGCCCCGTGGCCAGCCATTTCCCCGGCCCGCTGATGGGGGCCGGGGCCGGGCACGGTGAGCGCCTCTCGGACCCGGGCGAGAATCGCGTCGCGGGCGTTCATTGGGGCCTCCCGTCGGCGTCCGTGCGGCCCTGGGCTACTGCCGGGGAAGCGCGGTGCCGCCACTGGTCGCGGAAGCTCCGCGCCGGAGCCCGCGGCAGATCTCGGCTCGCGATCCAGTCGCGCAGGAGCGGCAGACGGAGTTTTTTGAGGAGCCAGAGCGAACGGCGGAAGACTGCCCCACCGGCGGCAAACAGCTGCGGCCGCGCGGCGACGGCGGCGAACATCCGGTGCCCGATCCGCTCGAGGCGGTTCGGCACTGCCCGGACGGCGTTGCGCCGGTTGTGGAGGAGATGGTGGTGGATGTCGATCCGCACCGGGCAGGCGTCGGTGCAGGCGCCGCACAGGGAACTGGCCTGGGAAAGATGATTCCAGTCGCCGAGGCCGCGGAGATGGGGGGTAATCACCGAGCCGATCGGCCCCTGATAGGTGGTGCCGTAGGTGAAGCCGCCGACATTCTTGAAGATCGGGCAGACGTTGAGGCAGGCCCCACAGCGAATGCACTGGAGGCTGTCGCGCTGCTCGGGATCGGCGAGGATCGCGGCGCGGCCGTTGTCGAGGAGGACGACGTGCATCTCCCGTGGGCCGTCACACTCCCCCGCGGCCCGCGGTCCGCCGTAGAGGGTGTTGTAGCAGGTGAGCGGCTGGCCGGTGCCGGCGGTGGCGAGCATCGGGAGGAGGACGGCGAGGTCGTCGAGTCGCTCGACGCATTTCTCGATTCCCACGAGTGCCACGTGGACGCGCGGCAGCGCCGCGGTGAGCCGGGCATTCCCTTCGTTTTCGGTGATCGAGATCTGGCCCGTCTCGGCGACGAGGAAATTGCCGCCGGTGATCCCCACGTCGGCCTCGACGTAGAGCCGGCGCATGTAGCGCCGGGCGATCATCGTCAGCTCCTCGGGGCTCTCCGTCGGCGCGCTGCCGAGATGCTCCTCGAAGAGCTTGCTGATCTCTCCACGGCGGACATGCATGCAGGGAAAGACGAAATGGAAGGGGGGCTCACCGCGGAGTTGCTGGATGAACTCCCCGAGGTCGCTCTCCACCACGCCGTAGCCCTCGGCCTCGAGGGCGGCGTTCAGGTGGATCTCCTCGCTCGTCATGCACTTGCTCTTGATGATCGCCTTCGCTCCGGCCGCGCGGATGATCTCGAGAATGATCGAGCGCGCCTCGGCCGCGTCGCGGGCCCAGTGCACCTTGCCGCCGCCGGCCTCGAAGCGATCGGCGAAGCGGACGAGCATCTCGTCGAGCCTGTTGACGGCGTTCCATTTGGCGAGGTTGGCGGCGTCGCGGGCGTGCTCCCAGTCGCGGTAGCGGGCCTTCTGGCCGTCGCGCGTCGTGTAATAGCCGGCCAGGGCGCGGCGGAGGAAGGCGCGGTGGTCGGTGTCGCGGACGTACTCGCGGGCGTCGTGGAGAAATCGCTTCTTGGCCCCATGCGCCGAGACTTCCGTCCCGCCGGCGGGATCGATGGAAGGGCCGGGGTGGGGCGTCGCAGTCGGTGACGAATGGGGCATGGCGGGTGCAGTGGAAGCGTGGCGGCTGGGAGACCAGATCGATGATAGCCGTCCGGCCGCAGTGTCGGCAGGAGGGAAAAGCGTCGCGGTGAGGGGGCGATGCGTGGATTTTACCCCCCCAAGAGGCTAAAACAGGACTCTCGGCAGCGTGGCCTTTGCCGGGCTGTGGCGGGGGCGCGATCGGTCCGGTGGCAGCATGTCTCCGGATCGCGGCCTCCTTGTCTGGCGTGCCGGGCGATCTCCAGAGGCGGGTGAGGCGTGGTCGTACCTCCATCATTCGGCGAGCAACTCCTCTGGACGGGGGGCCTGTGGGTTGCCTTGGCCTCACTGTGGGCTGCGATCTGCATGTGGGTCGACCGCGATGCCCGGAAGGTGTTCGGCAGCCCGCTTCCCTGGAATATCCTCTTCGCGGCTGTGGGCGTCCTCTTCTTCTTCGCCACCTGGCAGGCCGGGCTCGGGCCGCTGGTGCTCTTTGCCCTCCTCATCCCCGCCATCACGCTCGGGTATGTGGCGCTGCGCGATTCGAAGGCCAAGCCGACCGACAAGATCCTCTCGGGTACCTTCGCCCGGCGGACGGGTCGGAAGCTCGCCGTCCGACTCGGGCTCGAGCGGCAGTTCGACCGGGCTTTCCCGGTGGCGGCTTCGGGCGGCCTGACGAGGACCGGCCCCGCGCCGCGGATCGTCCTCCTGAAAAAGGACGGCACCACCGTCGACGGCAAGAGCGGGGCCCTCGACCACGAGATTTCCCAGGCGGTGAAGACGGTGCAGGAGATGTTCCTCAAGGCGGTCGACCTCCGGGCCACCGACATCCACTGCGAGCCGAAGAACAACGACGAGTATGTCGTTCGCTGCCGCATCGACGGCATCCTTCAGAACATCGCTGCCTTTCCCGCCGACGAGGGGAAGGCGGTTCTCTCGGCGATGAAGGTGCTCGGCGACATGGACATCGCCGAGAAGCGTCGCCCGCAGGACGGGACGTTCACCGTCCTCATGGAAGACCGGCGTTTCGACGTCCGTGCCGCCTCGGCCCCGACGAACTTCGGCGAGAAGATGGCGCTTCGGCTCCTCGACGCCGATGGCGGGATCGTGAAGGGGGGGCTCGGCTCGATCGGCATGAAGGATTCGGTCGTCGCCCAGCTCCGCGAGATCATCCAGCAGCCGCACGGCATGCTCATCGTCTGCGGGCCGACCGGATCGGGGAAGACGACGACGCTTTACTCCGCGCTGTCGGAGATCGACGTTAATTCCAAGAACATCATCACGATCGAGGATCCGATCGAATACCGGCTCGAGGGGATCTCGCAGACCGCGGTCAACGTCGCCGCCGAGCTGACCTTCGCCAAGATTCTCCGCTCGACGCTCCGGCAGGATCCTGACGTGATCCTCGTCGGCGAGGTCCGCGACAAGGAGACGGCGGAGATCGCCATGCAGGCAGCGATGACGGGCCACTTCGTGTTCACGACGCTCCACGCCAACGACGCCCCCACCACGATCACCCGGCTCCTCGACATCGGTGTCGAGGCGACGCTCATCCAGTCGGCCGTCTCCGCAGTCCTTGCCCAGCGGCTCGTCCGCGTCCTCTGCCCGAAGTGCAAGCAGGCCGTCCAGCTCTCCGACGAGCTCAAGCAGAAGTGGGGCATCGCGGTCGGGAAGGATGTGACGATCTATCAGGAGAAGGGATGCCCGGCCTGCCATGGCACCGGCTTCCGCGGGCGGACAGGCCTCCACGAACTGATGATCTTCGACAACTCGATCCGCGAGCTCCTCGTCGGCCGCCCCTCGATGCAGACGATCCGCCAGGCGGCTCGCAAGGGGGGCATGAAGACGCTCCTCGAGGCGGGCGTCGGCAAGGTGCTCGCCGGGGTCACGAGCGTCAGCGAGATGCAGCGGGTGGCAAAGTGACGGGAATACCGATGCTGTTCGCTGATTCGATCCTCCAACAGTCTGCAGGCCTGATCACCATCCTGATCGTGGCCCTGATCGCCTGGCTCGGCTCGCGATACGGGCTGTTCCTGGCCACCGTCTGGGGCCTCCAGGCCCTCGCCTCGGTCGTGGCGGCGTTCGCGATCACCGACCATGTCGACGGGCTGCTGATGTGGGCCGGGATGACCAACGAGTTTGCGATGATCTGGCGGCAGACGATCGCCTTCGTGACGAGCGTGGCGCTCGTGGCGATCGTCATCCGGCTGGCGGTCGGAGGGGCGATTCAGGAGGGGGCGACGAACTATCCGCCGCTGGTCGATCTGGCCGGCGGGGGCATTGTCGGCGCGCTGGCCGGGCTCGTCGTCGCCGGCACGCTCCAGGTGATCCTCGCCATGGCGCCGCTCCCCGATTCGATGGCCTTCGATCACACGAAGATCGGCTGGGATCTCGGCCAGGGGATCATCGATCTGGTCGGCCACTGCGCCCCGTCGATGTCGAGCGAAGAGCGGGGGATCATGATGGATGGCGAGCCGGGCTTCCGGGCGGAGAAGGAAGATCCCGCCAAGGCCCTACCGCCACCGGCGCCGGTCGATCCGTCGCAGCCGGTGCTCGAAAAGATCGAGCTGCCGCAGTGGAGTGAGGTGTACGCCGACGTCAACTGGAACCAGCAGTGGGACGAGGGGGAGAAGTACCTCGACGCCGACGACAACGGCGCCTTCACGTGGTGCCTGCGGAGCAACGACCTCAACACGAACAAGACTCGCGACATCGGGCTTCGCGAACGGTACGCCCTGGGGCCCTGGGTGACGGTGCGGACGGTCACGAAGACGGATGTGCAGCGCCTGCAGCGAAACGGGAAACTCGGACCGGTGGAGGGGCTTCCCTACCCCCCGCCGGGAGGACTCGGGCCTGGCGTGATCACCCCGGCGGCCCGTCCCACGGCGATCGATCCTGCGGTTGGCGTGCCCGGACAGCCCATTCCGGCCGGCGTCCCAGGCACGCCAGTTCCCGCACAGGTGCCGTTCAGCCCTGGCGCGTCGGTGCCCGCTGGAGTGCCGGTGTCACCTGGTGCGACCGTTCCGCCGGGGCAGCTAACGCAGCCCGGGCTGCCAGCGCAGCCGGGCCAGCCGTTTCCCGCCGTACCCGCGCCTGGCCCGGGCACGCCCCCCGGCGTCCCGAAGCAGCCCGGCCAGCCTGCGGCCGTCGCTCCGCCGGCCGTGCCGCAGCAACCTGGTGTGCCGGCTGGTCAGCCGCCCGTCCCGACGCCTGAGTCGACAACGCCTCCCCCTCCGACTCCTCCCGTCGAGGTGCCCGGGCGTGCCAACGAGACGCCGAAGCAGCCCGCTGGACCGGCGAATCCGTTCAAGCCCGCGCTGAAGAAGTAGCCACCTCCGGCTCGAATGATCCGCCGTCTCGCCGACAGCCTTTGTTCGCGCGGGGCCGCGCAAGGGTGAGAGAAGGTGGCTCGACCACGCCCAGCATGACCCCACCGCTCGTCACCGTCGTCATTCCCACCCATGCCCGGCCGAGGCAGCTCACCGCTTGCCTGGCAGCTCTGGTCGGACAGCGCTTGGAAGTGCCTTGGGAAGTGGTGGTCGTCGATGACGGGAGTCCGGAGCCGCTCGACTCGATCGCCGAAGAGTTTCACCAACGCCTCGATCTTCGCATCGAGCGGCAGGCCAATGCCGGGCCCGCCCGGGCCCGTAATCGCGGCGTCGCCGTCGCGCGGGGGCAATTCATCGCCTTCACCGACGACGACTGCCTGCCTGAGCCTGACTGGCTCGGGGTCCTGCTCCGCCGCGAGGCCCTCACCCCAGGGGCGATGGTCGGGGGGACGACGATCAACGGGCTCGACGGGGATCTGTTCGCCAGCGCCAGTCAACTGATCGTCGACCTCGTCTACGACCACTTCAATGCCGATCCCTGCCGGGCCACGTTTCTGACCAGCAACAACATCCTCTGCAGCCGCGAGCGATTCGAGGCGATCGGTGGCTTCGATGTCACCTTCCCCCGCGCCGGGGCCGAAGACCGCGACTTCTGCGATCGGTGGAAGACGGCCGGTTGGCCGCTCGTCTGGGAGCCGGCGGCGCGGATCGAACACCGCCACGCGCAGACCCTGCGGAAGTTCGTCGACCTCCATTTCCGTTACGGGCGGGGGGCTTATCTCCACCATCGCCGCAGACTCGAGCGTGGTTCGGGAGGCATCGGCCGGGACGTCGGCTTCCACGCCTCGATCCTGCCGCGGCTGAGGGCATTGCGCGGCGATCGACGCGTCGCCGGGAGGGCCCTCGCGATCCTCGCGGCCTTCGGGATCTGGCAGGGGGCGAATGCGGCCGGGTTCGCCAGGGAGGCGCTGCTGGGATCGCGGCGTCCGCCGCCCGCTTGATGCCCCGTGCCGGACTCAGGTCGAGGCGAGCACCTCGGCCAGATGGATCGTGCGGGGCTTCTTTCCCTGGCGGGAGAGCCAGCCGTCGATCTGGAGCTGGCAGCTCGGATCGCTCGACACGATCCAGTCGCACTCCGTCCTGGCGAGCGACCCAGCCTTCACCTCCGCCATCGCGGTGGAGATCATCGGGAACTTCACGCTGAACAGCCCCCCGAAGCCGCAGCAGCTCTCCGGCTCGTCGCACTCCACGAGCTCGAGGCCACCGACGGCCGCGAGGAGCTGCCGCGGGGCTGCTTTGATCCGCAGCTCACGCAGGCCGTGGCAGCCGTCGTGATAGGTCACGCGGTGGGGGAAGCGGGCTCCGACATCGGTGACGCCGAGGCGGTCGACGAGGAACTCCCCGAACTCGAACGTCCGCGAGGCGAGATCGAGCGCACGCTGCTCGTGCGGGGTGCCGGCGAGGAGCTCCAGATAAAACACGCGCATCATCGCCACGCAGGAGCCACTCGGGCCGACGACCGCACCGGCCCCCTCGAAGACATCGAGCGCTCGGATGGCCACTGCGCGGGCCTCGTCCCAGTAGCCGGAATTGAAGCTCGGCTGGCCACAGCAGGTTTGGGCGGGGCGGAAGTTAACGGAATGGCCGAGGCGTTCGAGGACCGTGGCCACGGCCATCCCCACCCTCGGGTTCATCTGGTCAACGAAGCAGGGGATGAAGAGATCGACGTCCATTACTTCTGCTTCTTCTTGTTCTTGTGCTCGATTGCCCGGACCATCGCGGCCCCCATGTCGGCCGGGCTGGCGGCGACTTCGATGCCCGCACTTTCAAGGGCGGCGAGTTTGGCTTCGGCCGTTCCCTTGCCACCGGAGATGATCGCCCCCGCATGGCCCATCCGCTTCCCTGGCGGGGCGGTCTGGCCGGCTATGAAGGCGGCCACCGGCTTCGTGACGTGGTGCTTCACGAACTCCGCCGCCTCCTCCTCGGCCGAGCCGCCGATCTCACCCATCATGAGGATCGAATGGGTGTCGGGATCGGCCTCGAAGAGGGCAAGGATGTCGATGAAGCTCGAGCCGACGAGCGGATCGCCGCCAAGGCCGACGCAGGTGCTCTGGCCGTGGCCGAGCTGGGTCAGCTGCCACACCGCCTCGTAGGTGAGGGTGCCGGAGCGGCTCATCACGCCGACATGGCCCGGCGTGTGGATGTAGCCGGGCATGATGCCGATCTTGCACTGGCCCGGGGTGATCACGCCGGGACAGTTGGGACCGATGAGCCGGCTCTTCGAGGCCCGGACCACCGGCATGACCCGCGCCATGTCGATCACCGGGATTCCTTCGGTGATCGCGATCACCAGCGGGATCTCCGCACCGACCGCCTCGAGAATCGCGTCGGCGGCGAATGCCGGCGGCACGAAGATCATCGTGGCGTTGGCTCCGGTGGCGGCGACCGCCTCGGCGACGGTGTCGAAGACGGGCAGATCAGCGACCGTCTCCCCGCCCTTTCCGGGCGTCACACCGCCGACCATCCGCGTCCCGTAATCGAGGCACCCGCGAGTGTGGAATTCCCCCACCTTGCCGGTGATGCCCTGGCAGATGACGCGGGTGTCACGGTTGACGAGGATGCTCATGGTGGTGTGATGGCCGGAGGGCGTTGAGAGGTGAGGATGGTTTCGGGCCGGAGATGGACGTGCGATCGGCGAGGCGATCAGGCCTTCAGCCCCTTGGAAGCGGCGACGACCTTCTTGGCGGCGTCGGTGAGGCCGTCGGCGGTGATGATCGTCGTGCCGCTGTTGGCGAGGATCTTCTTCCCCTCCTCGACCTCGGTCCCCTCGAGGCGGACGACGAGGGGGACGGTGAAGCCGACGGTCTTCGAGGCCTCGATGAGGGCGGTGGCGATCGTCGTGCAACGCATGATGCCACCGAAGATGTTGACGAGGATCGCCTTGACGTTCTTGTCGGAGAGGATGATCCGGAACGCCTCGGTAACTTGCTTGACATCCGCGCCGCCGCCGACATCGAGGAAGTTGGCCGGTTCGCCGCCGTGGTATTTGACGAGGTCCATCGTGCTCATGGCGAGGCCGGCCCCATTGACGAGGCAGCCGATCGTGCCATTGAGCTTCACGTAGGAGAGCCCGGCGGCGGCGGCCCGCGTCTCGGCCGGCTCCTCCTCGGTCTCGTCGCGGAGGGCAGCGACATCCTTATGGCGGAACAGGGCGTTGTCGTCGAAGGTCATCTTCGCGTCGAGAGCGACCATGGTGCCGTCCTTCGTGAGGACAAGCGGATTGATCTCGAGGAGCGAGGCATCGAGGTTCACGAAGGCCTTCGTGAGCGCCTTGAAGAACTGCTCCGCGGCCCTCCAACTCGCCGCCGGGAGCCCGAGGCGGGCCGACAAGAGGCGCGTCTGCCAGGCAGAGAGGCCGCGGTCAGGGTCGAACGGCTCGGTGATGATCAGTTCCGGAGTCTTGTGCGCCACTTCCTCGATGTCCATGCCGCCAGCGGTGCTGGCGATCAGGACCGGGGAGCCGGCATGACGGTCGACGAGAATCGCACAGTAGAGCTCGCGCTCGATCGCGCAGCCGCTCTCGACGAACACCTGGTGGACGACCTGCCCCTCGGGGCCGGTCTGGATCGTGACGAGGGTTTGATCGAGGAGTCCCTTGGCGATCCGCGCCGCGTCGTCGGCGCTCTTGGCCAGCTCCACGCCGCGCTGCGTCGAGCCCTTGACCATCCCCTTGCCACGGCCACCGGCATGGATCTGAGCTTTGACTGCGCAAATCGGCGTGCCGAGGGCCGTGAACGCAGCGGCGGCTTCGTCGGGGGTGCGGGTCACTTTGCCTGCCAGCACCGGCACGCCGGCGGCCCGGAGGAGTTCCTTGGCCTGGTATTCGTGGATCTTCATGCCGGTCTTCCTTCGCAAGGGGGCCGGGGGCGATCGCTGACCCGGCGAGCCGACACTATCGCACACCGCGCCGGTCTTTCCAATCAATCGCCGTTCCCGCCACGGCCGCGGGGGTTTCGATGGTGCCGGGTCAGGCGTCCCGGCGTGTGATCCGCGACAGGTGGCGTTCCACGAGGCCCGGATCGTAGCCCGCCGCCGCCGCCCGGATCGACGCCCGGATCGACTCCGGCGCGAGCCGGTAGTGGTTGACCCGGAGAAGCGAAACCTTGGCAAAGGGCACTCCGGCGGCGAGCAGTCGACGGGGGAGGAGCTCGGCGGGATTGTGGAACGGGCGGCGGACTCTCCGCAGGAGCCGCCACGAGGCACAAGGCCTCCGCGGGGAGAGGTCTGCCATGACATCCCGCCACCCAGGGTGCGCTTCTCGGCCGGCATCGTAGAGGGCCGCAATCCGGAAGCCAGCTTCCGTGACCTGCTCCGACAGACCGACCTCGTAGCGGCTGATGACGTCGTCCTTCGTCGGCTGGGGAACGACGCCGGTCCAAAAATCGTTCCAGCACGACGATGCGAGCAATGCTCGTCGGGCGGCGAGAAACCAGGATTGCAGGTGGGGCCGCGGGATTGTGCCGCCGTGGCGGGGGGGCTGCCTCGAGATCACCATCCCCCACAGGTCGGCGTCGGCGACGCGGGGATCGGCGAACATCGGCGGAGCATCAAACAGCGGCCCGTAGACGCTGTCGTTGACACACACCACCTCGTCGAATCCCGGCGCGTCAAAATCACCAGACGGGGAGAGCGTGCGGAGGCCGGCCTGCCAGCTGCCGAAGTCGTAGCCGACGTTCTCCCGAGCCAGGAACGTGTCGACGGTTCCCGCGAGGTCGTCGGGGACTCTGTCCACCGACGTCGACACGAGCACGAGCCTGGCCGCCAGCGCCCGGTAGGCGCGGAGGGCGTGAACGACATGCGGGTCGACGATCCCGTCGGGATCGTGGTGCGCGAGGATGATCGCACGGCGCATGGCAGACGTGCTCGCGGTGGGCGGTGGGCTCGCACGGACGGGGAGGGCAGATCAGGCCGCCCGCCGGCGGGCTGTGCGCAGTCGATCCTGGAGCCGGCCGACGCGGCGGAGCGGGGCGCTGCGGTCCCCGCCGCCAGGGAGGAGGCGGAGCATCTCCGGGAGATGGTCGAGGGTCCGACCGGCGGCGTCGAGGTCACCGCGTGCGAGTTGCTTCTCGACCGTCCGCAGGGCCGAGCCGGCATACCAGCGGGCGCTCCGCTCCCTGACTCGCTCCCGATTGACTGCCGGAAGGAGGCTGGCGTTGAGTTCGATCGCCTGGAGGAGGTCGGGCCACACCGCACCGCTCTTGAGGAGGCGGTGGGATTCGTTGTCGCGGTGCCGACGGTAGACCGCGAGCACGCGCGGGTCGTACCACACCGGCGCGGCTGCGGCGATCCGCACCCACATCTCCCAGTCGAGCGCGTGGCACAGATCGGTGCGAAAGCCTCCGAGCCGCTCGTAGGTGCTGCGGGCGACCACGGCTGCCGGCGTCTGCACCCGTTGCCGTTCGGCGATCCTCGGCAGCCATCCGCCGAGCACGCCGGCAGTCCACTGCTGCCGCGAGGCGGTCTTGATGAGGCGGTCATTGCCGTCGACGATCCGGCTGCGACAGAACGCCATGCCGATCCCCGGGGCGGCGCGGAAGCCATGCCCGATGCGGTCGTAGAACCCGGGGAGGACGTGGTCATCCTGGTGGAGGAGATGGACGCACTTCCCCCGGGCGAGCGACAGGCAGCGGTTCCAGTTGCCGGCCAGGCCGGCGCGACGCTGATTGAGGTGCACCTCGACACGGCCGGCGGGATCGAAGGAGCGCACGAGCGCCCGAACATCGACCTGCTGCGAGCCGTCATCGACGACGGCGATCTGCATCGCTTCGGGGCCGGGGGCTTGGGCGAGCACCGCCGCGAGCGACCGTCCGAGGCGTTGGTCCGGTTCGTAGGTCGGCAGCATCACCGAGAACGTTGGCCGCGGATCCCCATCCGGCACCGGGGCGATCGCGCAGAGCGTCGGCGGTCGGGCCTCCTGGGAAAGGCCGACCCGGGCGCGGCGCAACGGTGCAGAAGGGGCCTCGTCGTCGTGGAAATGGATCCAGTCGCGCGCCAGGAAGATCCGGGGCGGTGACCCTGTCGGTGACCCTGTCGGTGACCCAGGATCACCGCGGCGGTGACGGTGCCGAACGCTCGAGGTGTGATGCCGGTTGAACATGGGCGGGAGCCGGAGGATGGTCCGTTTCTAACGCCTGTATCGGCGGAAACGTCAGTCGCGCTCCAGACCAGCTTTTTCGCAATTGGCTCCGGGGCCGGTTCGGGCCCTGCCCAGCCATCCCCGATTCGCCACTCCCCCACCGTCACCGCGCCGGCTACTCACGCCGGCTACTCACGCCGGCTACTCACGCCGGCTACTCACGCCGGCTACTCACGCCGGCTACTCACGCCGGCTACTCACGCCGGAAAGCGCACTGGCCACGGTGGCCCACATCGACTATTTCCCACTTCCTCCGGCCTGTTCGAGATGGCACGCCGGCCTCTCCCCCACCCATCGAGATCTCGCATGCCGTCGTTCACGGTCCGCACCACCTCCGCCGATCCCGCGGCGATTGCCGACGTCACCTTCAAGGCGCTCAACCGCCACGCCGACTCCCGTGGCTGGCTCGTGGAGATCTACCGCGAGGATGACCTCGATTCCGCGCTCCATCCGGTGATGGCTTACGTGAGCCAGACGCAGCCGGGCGTGGCCCGTGGGCCGCACGAGCATGTCGATCAGACCGACTACTTCGCCTTCATCGGCCCGGGCGATTTCGAGCTGCTTCTCTGGGACGCGCGTGAAGGTTCGCCGACGTACGGGCTCCACACACGCACGATCTGCGGGCAGTCAAATCCCTGCGCCGTGACGATCCCGCCGGGGGTTGTCCACGCCTACCGCAACACCAGCGCCGTGCCGGGCTGGGTGTTCAACGGTCCCAACCGGCTTTACGCCGGCCAAGGGAAGAAGGAGAAGGTCGACGAGATCCGTCACGAGTCCGACGAGAACTCGCCATTCCGCATTGACGGTGGCATTCCCCACCGGGCATGTGCCTGACCCTGCTGATCGAGTCCGAGGCTCCCTCCCGTTCCCTCCCATCCAGGGTTGCACCATGTCCCCCCCACGCGGCACAGCGTCGAACCACGGCCTCGTTCTTGCCGGTACCGAGCCGGCATCCGCAGGCAGCTCGCTGAGCCAACCACCGCTCAATCCGCTGAAGGGGATCGTGCTTGCCGGTGGGGCCGGCACGCGGCTCAACCCGATGACGCTGGCGATCTCCAAGCAGCTGCTGCCGATCTACGACAAGCCGATGGTTTATTATCCCCTCTCGGCGCTGATGCTGGCCGGGATTCGCGACATCCTCCTGATCTCAACGCCGCACGACCTGCCCCACTTCCAGCGCCTCCTCGGCGACGGTAGCGGGTTTGGTGTGTCGCTCTCCTATGCCGAGCAGCCGCGGCCGGAGGGGCTCGCCCAGGCGTTCATCATTGGCCGCGAGTTCCTCGGGGGCTCCCGCGCCGCGCTCGTCCTCGGCGACAACATCTTCTACGGCCACGGCTTCCAGGACGTCCTCCGCCGCGCGGCCGACCGTGACGACGGGGCGACGATCTTTGCCTATCCCGTCCGCGATCCGGAGCGGTTCGGCGTTGTCGAGTTCGACGCTTCCGGGCGGGCGGTGTCGCTCGAGGAGAAGCCGAAGGAACCGAAGAGCCATCATGCCGTGCCGGGGCTCTATTTCTACGACGCGCGAGTCTGCGACATCGCCGCGGCGCTCGCCCCGAGCCCGCGGGGCGAGCTCGAGATCACCGATCTCAACCGCATCTATCTCGAGGAGAATGCACTGCGGGTCGAGACGCTCGGCCGCGGCTTTGCCTGGCTCGATACCGGCACTCCCGATTCGCTCATGCAGGCCTCCGGCTTCGTGCAGACGATCCAGGAGCGTCAGGGCTTGAAGATCGCCTGCCTGGAGGAGATCGGCTATCGGATGGGCTGGCTGTCGCGGGAAGGCCTTGAGGCCGCCGGCCGGAAAATGAATAACGACTACGGCCGCTACCTCGTGCAGATCGCCGCCGAGGAACTGGCAGAGGGACCAGCGCATGTCGACGACGGGCACGATCGCGGTTACAGGGTCATCTGGCCAACTGGGGAGGATGCTGTGCCGGCTGCTCGGGCCCAGCGCCGCGGCGCTGCCTAGGAGCAGCCTCGACATCGCCGACCCGGCGGCGGTCCGCGCCGTCATCGGCCGCCTCCGTCCGCGTGCCGTGATCAACTGTGCTGCCTGGACGGCCGTCGACAAAGCCGAGACCGAGTCGGCCGCCTGCCGGGCCGCTAATGAGCATGCCGTTGCGGCCCTCGCCGAGGCCTGCCGCGGCGTCGACGCGATCCTCGTCCAAATCAGCAGCGACTACGTTTTCGGTGCGGATTCGGCTCGGAAAATCCCCTACTGTGAAGACGACGCCACCGGCCCGCTCGGCGAATACGGCGCGAGCAAACTCGCCGGCGAGGTGGCGGCAAGGGGCTGGGAGCGGCATCAGGTGGTGCGCACCTGCGGCCTCTACTCGGCGGGGGAGTCGGGGCCGGTCCGTGGGCGGAACTTTGCCGACACGATGCTCGTGCTCGCGCGCGACCGGCCGGAAGTCCGCGTCGTCGCCGATCAGTTCTGCACGCCGAGCTACGTCCCGCACGTCGCCGCAGCGATCGTGGCACTGCTCGAAGACGGCACCCCCGGCACGTATCACGCCACGAACGCCGGCGGCACCTGCTGGCACGAGTTTGCCACGGAGCTTTTTCACCAGGCGGGGCTGCCGACGGGAGTGACGGCGATCACCTCGCAGGAGTATCCAAGCCCCGTCGCCCGGCCCCCCTACAGCATTCTCGACACCGCGAAGCTCGCGGGCCGCGGGATCACCCTCCCCGATTGGCGGCAGGGGATCGCCGATTATCTGGCGGCGACTTCCCGGTAGATCGCTTCGAAGCGGGCCGCGAAGCCGGGGAGTTCGAATCGCTCCAGGGTGTCGGCACGACGATCACCCTCTCGTAGCATCGCTCTCCGGGGTGGGTTCAAGGCCCGACGGCTGCTCGCTCTCGGCGGTCCGCCGATTTCGTGGGCTCGCCCAGAGAGTGTCGAATTGCGACGCCGGCTCGGCGAACTTAAGCTCGCCACGGGGAAGCCGATCGAAGCCCGCGAACACCTCCTCATCGTCCGTGAGGCGATCGAGCGTGGGGTATCGGCGGACGAGGCCACGGCCATCGATCTCCTCCTCGCGAAGGCTTGGGCCGAGAGCGGTGACGTCGATCGTGCCGCCCCGATATTGGCCAGACTCATCGGCTTCGATCTCAAGCAGCAAGCGTTCGCTGAATCCGGGAATGCCGAGGAAACCGGATCTCCTCCTCCCGCGGACGCCGAGGCCTTTCTTCTTCTGGCCAACCTCCTCCGCGAGCGGCGCCGGGCCCCGGTGGCGGCCGATGGAATTCTCGAACGGGCCCACGAGCTCCATCCGGACAACGTCAAGGTGTTGCTGGCATACTCCCGGACGAAGGCCGCGGCCTACGACATGCCGGCGGCCCGTGCCGCGGCCGCCCGTGCGGCGGAGATCGATTCGACGGATGCGGCGGCGATCCTCGCCGACGCCCAGATGAAGGCGAGTGGTGACAACCCGGCCGCCGCCACCGCCGCGTTCCTGGCAGCGCGGACACAGTTTCCCGATCACAAGGGGATCTTTCTCGCCGCCACGGGGCATTGCCAGCGCTTCGGCACGGAGAGCGAGACCCTCGCACTCCTCGCCGAGGGGCTCTCAAAGTATGCCGACGAACCGCGTTTTCTTTCGTTCTTGTCGGCCATGAAGCTCGCCCCGGACTCGCTCGCTCCTTTCAAGCAGGCGCTCGACGACGCCCGCACGCAACGCGCCGCCGATCATTCGGCCCTGGTGCTTCTCGAAGCGCGGCTGCTGTTCGAGCAGCATCAGTGGTATCGGGCGGAGCAGCTCCTCGCCCGGAGCCGGGCGCTGGTGCCGGAAAGTTCGAAGCTCCGGATCGACATCCTGCTCGCCACCTGCCACCAGCAGCTTGGCGACGACGATCTCCGTCTGGCTCTGCTCCAGCGTTACGCAAAGCCCGGCGCCACCCCCGACTTCATCCTGGCGGCGCTTGCGGCGGCCCAGCTCGATCTCGGCCAGACTGATGCCGCGCTCGAGACGGCGAGGATGCTCGAGCGGCAGCTGGGTGAGGCGTCCGGGCAGGAGGGGGCCGCCGATGGCGGAGAGGGAGAGAACGGTGGTGTCTCGAGGTCTGAGCGCAAACGTGCGCTTCTCTTCGCACTCTCCACGATCGTGGCGATGGAGCGGACGCAGCCCGCGGCAAAGCGTGATTGGAGCGCCGCTGAGACGCTCCTGGCGGAGCTTGAAGCCATGCCCTGGGAAGAACGCTGGCAGCTCGCCCTGCCTCGGGCCGACCTCCTCGCCGCTGGTGGAGATTTCGTCGGTGCCCTCGCGATCCTCGCTCCCTTCGTGAGTGAGAACGCCGAGCTCCATCAGCTCCAGGCGCGGCGGCTGACGTTGCTTCCCAAGCAATCTGGGATCGATGGCGTGCGCGAGGCCTTTGCCGAGATGCCTCCGGCCACACGCGCCCAGCCGATCGTGCTTTTGGCGCTGGCCGAAGCCGAGCGTGCTGCTGCTGCCGGGGACGATCGGGCCTGGTTGGAACAGATCGCCATGCTGGCCGAGAACCTTCCCGATGCCACCGGCGCTCTCGAAGTCTTTCAGGCGCTCGCCGGCATGGCCGCCGAAGCCGGTTGGCTCGAGGAATCGGGCTCGCTGTGGCGACGGGGGGCGAAGGTGATGACGGACGACTTCCGACCACCGCTCGGTCTGGCGCTGCTGGCAGCCCGGAAAGCGAGCATCAATGGCGCCCGGGCGGCTGCGGGAGCGACCCCTTCCTCCACTGAGGTGGCCGCGGTCGCCGCGGAGAAGGCCGCTGTTGTCGCAGAGGCCGCCACCGCGGCCGCGGAAGTCGCGAAGCTCGACGGGGACGACACGCCGCGGAGCCGAGTGGCGCTGGCCGCCGCGCTACTGGCAGAGGCCCGCGCTGGCGAACGCGGCGCCGTGGTCACTTCTTCGGCCCCCTTTCGGATGCCATCCAAGGAGGCCGGACTGCTCCGGAATGCCTCGCAACGGCTCGTCGAAGCAGCCAACGACAGGCCTACCTGGCAGGCGATCGCCGCCCTTTCCGCCGACATCGCGCTTGTCGGCAATGACTTCGCCACCGCGATCGAGCACTTCAAGCAGGCCCGGGCCTTCGGCCCAGACAATGCCCCGCTGACGCGCGATCTTGTCACGACGCTCACGAAGGCCGGGCGGTTCGCCGAGGCCACTTTCCTCCAGTCGACCGTGGCTCCGGCAGCGTTGGGGGGGGCGGTGCGGACGAGCATCGAGGCCGAGATGCGGGCGGGGGATCTCGAGGGTGCGGCCGAGCGATCGCTGCGCGCCGTCGACGTGGAAAAAGCCGATGCCGACACGCTCCTTTGGCTGGGGCGACTGTGTGGCCGCTGCGGCCGGCGCGAGCAGGCCGGCGAGCTTTTTCTCCGCGCCACCCAAACGGCGTCTGACAATCCGGAGACCTGGTTGTGGCTGGCGCGCTTTGAGGTGGCCGGAGGGAATAAGGATGCGGCCGGTGGAGTGATCGCCCGAGGGATCGAGGCGGTGCCGGAGGGGGCAAAAAAACTCCTCGCGGCCCGCGGAGCGGTCACCGTCGGCAGGCTCGACGACGCCGAGCGCGACTTCCTCGCGGCGGTCGCGGCGAGTGGGGCCGACATCGCCCCGGCGGGGCACACCATCGATTTCTACCTCCAGCAGGGGAAGGCCAAGGAGGCGGAGGCATTTCTCGAAACGTTGATTGGTCGATTGGCCGGCGATCCCAGCCGCAACGACCTCGAGTCGTGGGCGGTGAGGCGGCTCGACGGCCTCCGTTCGGCCGCCAAGGGCCCCGCCACAGTCCGCTGACCAGCCGGCCACGACGGCGTGCTGATGGTCGCCGCGGTCGAGGTCGACCAAGGCGGTGCGGGTCAGCGTATCGCCTTGGGAACCTGCCGGAGGCCGCTGGCCGATCCGTTGCCTCCGCGGTCGCCCGCTTCGTGGTACTCGGCATCCTCGTTGACCTTCCAGGGGTCGCGGAGCTCACGGCCGGCGAGGATGTTCCGGGCCACGAGCATCGCGGTCATCATCGAGTGGTCTTGGTTGTTGTACTTGTGCATCCCGTTGCGGCCGACGAGGTGGAGGCCGGGGAAGCCGCGGGCGATCCCCGCGCGGATCGTCTCCACCTTGGCGTCGTAGCCGTCGTCGTAGACCGGATAGGCCTTCGGCTGGCGGACGACATGCCCGTCGATGACATCGCCACCGCGCACGAGACCGAGCTGCTGGAGCTCGCGCGAGGCCAAGGCCACGAGCTCGTCATCGCCCGAGGTCCACAGCCCGTCCCCTTCGAAACAGAAGTATTCAAGGCCGTAGCAGGCGAGCTTCGGATCGGGGACGAGCTCCGGAGACCAGCTCCCGAAATTCTGCACGCGCCCCACCTTCACGCCCGGCTCGTGGATGTAGATCCAGTTGTCGTCGAACGGCTTGGTGGGGCGGACGATGAGGGCGACGGTGAGGAAGTCGCGGTAGCGGAGCCCCGCGGCGGCGGTGCGGACCTCCGCGGGGGGTTGGGGCTCGAGGGCGCCGACGAGTTCGCGAAGCGGTGCCGAGGAGATGACATGGTCGGCATCGATCGCGGTGTGACTCCCGTCGGGCCCGGCGATATGCACCCGCAAGCCCTGGGGGGGCGCCATCGGGGAGTCGCTCCACCGCGATTGCCCTGCTCCCCATCAGGATCGTTCCCCCGGCAGCACGGATCCTCCGTGCCGCCTCTTCCCACATCATTCCCGGCCCGAGCCGCGGATAGCGGAAGGAGTCGATGAGCGACGTGATCTGCGTCGAACGATTGCCAGGCCTCTGTTTCGCTCCGCGCTTCGGTAGCAGCGCGTTCCAGATCGCGCGGGAGAGCGACAGCCCGCGGATCCGCTGGGCTGCCCAGTCGGCGGAGATGTCACTGCACTTCATCCCCCATACCTTCTCGGTGTAGGTCTTGAAGAAGATCGCGAACAGCCGGCGACCGAATCGGTTGCTGACCCAGTCTTCGAACGACCGAGCGGCGTGGACGGGAAAGAGCCGGGCGTAAAGGTAGCTGGCGACGCAGCGGGTCGACTCGAAAGGGCCGAGGTTGGCGAGGGCCTGACCTGCCCGGAGGGGATAGTCATAGAACTTCCCCCCGTAGAGGATCCGCGACTTCCGCGGCCGTTCGAGCATGTCGCGGTCGAGGAGTTCGGTCCAGAGGTTCTCGACCTCGGCGCTTTTCGAAAAGAACCGGTGGCCGCCGATGTCGAAGCGGAAGTCGAGGCCCCCGGCCGCCGCCGAACGATAGACCTCGGTGCGCGAGATGCCGCCGACGAGTTCGGGATGGGCCTCGATCACCGTCACCGGGACGCCGTCACGAGCGAGCAACCAGGCGGCGGTGAGCCCGGCGGGGCCCGCGCCGATGATGGCCACGTGGGGACGAGGGGCGCCTGATGGGGCGGCGGGATGGGGTGTCAACGTGGGACTCGAGGGGAGGGCATCCTCGAAGGGGATGCCTTCGCATGGCGGCCTAACGGCAGAGATCCCAGGTGAGGGGAAATCGAGTGTGATCGGGGCAGGGTCGAAGGTTGTAGCGTCCGGAGGCGTCGGCAGCTGTCGGAGGTAGCATGGCATTCTAGTCGGCGCCTCGATGAGAACCTCTCCCCCAACAGTCGCCCCCAAGCCGCTGGCGTCGGTGGCGTTCTCCTCGTGAGCCGGCTGTGGATGAAGTGCCCCGCTATGCTGGGAGCCTTGTTCCTCCTCTCCCGGACGCGCTCCCATGTCCCCCGATGCCATTCGGAAACTCCTCGCCGAAGCGTTCGGGAGTTTTGTCCTCGTCTTCATCGGAACGGGGGCGATCGTGTCGGACGATCTCTTCGGCGGGGATGTCACCCATGTCGGCGTGGCCCTCGTCTTCGGGCTGATCGTGATGGCGCTGATCTATGCCCTCGGCGACATCTCCGGCTGCCATCTCAATCCGGCCGTGACGATCGGCTTTGCCCTCGCCGGTCGGTTCGCTTGGCGGCACGTGCTTCCCTATGTCACCGCGCAGTGTGGGGGGATGGTGCTTGCCAGCGCCGTCCTCCGCGGCCTGTTCCCAGAGCATGCCACGCTCGGGGCGACGCTGCCTGCCGGTGCCCCACTGCAGTCGTTCGTTCTCGAGTCGCTGCTGACGCTGATCCTCATGGTGGTGATCCTCTGTGTCGCCACCGGGGCGAAGGAGAAAGGGATCATGGCCGGGGTCGCGGTCGGCGCCGTGATCGCCGTCGAGGCGCTGTTCGCCGGGCCGGTGAGCGGGGCCTCGATGAACCCGGCCAGATCGCTCGCGCCGGCCCTGGTCACGCTCCGGCTTGAGAGCCTGTGGATCTATCTTGCCGCCCCGGTCCTCGGCGCCGCCGGCGGCGTGGTCGTCTGGCGCTTCCTGCGGCCGACGGATGACGCCGCCCTTTCTGCACCGCAGGGATCGTCCATCGACGGCTAGCCGGCGTCGGTGCCCGTCGTCTTCTCGACGTAATGGACATTTCCCGGGGTATTGCCGCTCAGCACGTCGGTGTGCACCACCGTGAACCGCGTCCGGATCAGGTCCTCAAGGAACTCAACGCTGACCAACGGCGAATGTTTTTTCACCTTGAAGGTGTCTCTGTCCAACTTGAAGATCGCCTGTCCCCCGGCCTTGAGAAAACCATGGATGTTGTCCAGATAGCGTTCGCATTGGGCGACTGAAAAACCGTAGTGCGAAAGCACCCCCCAGCTTCGGATCTCGTCGAAGTATCCGCGACAATCACTCAATGTGAGAGTGCCGGAGGCGTCCGACGCATCCGCGTTTTCCGTCATGTCGAACTGGATGTATCGATCCAGGCCGTGGATGGCGGTGATGTTCGGATGGTGACTCGGTTTGATGTCGATGACGGTGAGCTCGTTCTCCCTGCCAACGACCTCTTTTTGGTACTTGTTGTACGAGGCAGCGCCGATTTCCAGGATTCGTCCGCGCCTTGACCTCGTCGGCACAACCGAGAGGAGATAGCGCCGCCCGAGACGTTCGGTCCAGAAAGCCTGGTGTTCGTGATCCCAGTGACGAATGTCGATCTCGAACGCATGCGAGGTGTTGAACGTGTTGTCGTATTCCATTCCGAACTTCCTCGGCATCAGGTGAGGACCACGAGTAGCCTCCGGCCATCCGGCCACTCGATCAAGGTGTCTGGAGGCGGTATCCGCTCGATGTTTCCAAGCCGAACTGCTTGACGAATCTGCGGATCGCCCGGCGGTGAAGTGACAGCGACTCGTGATCGTCGCGCGGCCCGTCGAATCGTTGTGGAGCGTTCGGGTCGACGTCAAACGCCACGAAGGGGCGCCCGAGATCCTTCATGATCCGGTGGAGAAAGAGGTGGTGCGGATGGCCGTACTCGCCCGCATCCCCATGGCTGAGGACGAGGTCATAATCGCGGACGGTGGCCTCGATCGCGTCCTTGGCTTCCTGGTACGGGATCGAGCAGCGGCCACTGGTCACATCCGAAGGGGGAGGGGCGTGCGGCAAGTCGAGCGAGACGACGTCGATCGAATGCCTTGCCCAATAGCCCCGCATCTCTTCGACGCGCGGCGAATGGTTGTTCAGGATCAGGTAGGCGATCGTCCATCGATACTGGCAGTGGCCGAGGATGTAGTGGTAGCCGAAGATGAGGCAGTCATCGGGATGGGCGACGATGCACAGCGCTCGTGTCATCGGGCCAGTTCCTTCCGTATCGACACCGCTCCCCCGGGCCACCCCACCGGCCGTGGGGCCGGTTCAGGCCGCGCAGGGCTCCTGCACGCTGAGGCCGAGACGCTCCTGGCGGTAGCCACCACTGGCGATCCGGTCGACCCACTCACCGTTGGCGAGATACCAAGCGACGGTCTTTTCCAGGCCGGTGGCGAACGTCTCGGTCGGGCGCCAGCCGAGCTCCCGTTCGATCTTCGAGAAGTCGATCGCGTAGCGGCGATCGTGGCCCGGGCGGTCTTTGACGGAGGTGACCAGCGACTCGCACGGCGCGTGGGGGAGATCAGGGCGGAGGCGGTCGACCATCTGGCAGATCTCGCGGACGACCTCGAGGTTGGTCCGCTCGCAGGCCCCGCCGATGTTGTAGACCTCGCCGATTCGGCCCCCCCGCAGCACCGTGCGGATCGCCTGGCAGTGGTCGCCGACGTAGAGCCAGTCGCGGATCTGTCCGCCATCGCCGTAGACGGGGAGCGGCTTCCCGGAGAGGCAGTTGAGGATCATCAGCGGGATGAGCTTCTCGGGGAATTGGCAGGGGCCATAGTTGTTGGAGCAGTTGGTCGTCAGCGTCGGCAGGCCGTAGGTATGGTGATAGGCACGGACGAGGTGGTCGCTGGCGGCTTTCGATGCCGAGTAAGGGGAATTGGGGGCGTAGGGGGTTGTCTCACTGAAATGCCCGGTGGGGCCGAGGGATCCGTAGACCTCGTCGGTGGAGACATGGAGGAAGCGGAAGTCGCGCTTCTCGTCGTCGGGGAGCGTCGTCCAGTGGCGACGGACCTCGTCGAGAAGCCGGAACGTGCCGACGACGTTGGTCGTCACGAAGGCAGCCGGGCCGTCGATCGAACGATCGACATGGCTCTCGGCGGCGAAGTTGAGGACGGCCCGCGGGCGATGCTGTTCGAGGAGGCCGCGGACGAGGGAGGAGTCGCCGATGTCGCCGACGACGAGCCGGTGGCGCGGATCGTGGTCGAGGCTGGCGAGCGAGTCGCGATTGCCGGCGTAGGTGAGGGCGTCGAGGTTGACGACAGCCCCCTCTTCCCCGGCGATCCATTGCCGGACGAACTCCCCGCCGATGAACCCCGCGCCCCCCGTCACCAGGATCGGTTGCATGTCATTCCTCGTGCGTCCCTTGTCGGACCGCTTCCCAATCGTTCCGGGGGCGCACAAGGTCCCCTCCCCCGGCGGCGGGTACGCCACCCGGAGGACGGATTGGTAGTCGATCGGTTGGGTGTGGAGCAACCGCAGCTTTTCGGCCCTAAGAAAGCGCTCTCCGCGCGCTCCCGTCAGACCGGAAAACAGCTCTTTGTGATCTGGCCCAGGGTCGCGAAGATTCTCTTCCCTACTGATTCCCGGGAGCCGATCGATGTCAAAATCAAGCCCTAGCCCGTCCCTCCCCTTCCCGGGGCGCCGTCCGCGGATCGTCATCGATCTGGAGAAGCTCCGGCACATCAACTGCGGTCTCGGCAGGTTTTCCCTCCACCTCGGCCGTGAGATCCTCGCCCTTGCGGACCTACGCTTCGAGCCGGTGTTCTTCCTGCCGCGGGGCGCCGAGGCGTGGTTTGCCAAGGCTGCCCCACCGTTGGGCGGACGGTTCGGGAGGCTCGACGTCGCCCCGTGGCGGAAGGAGGCGGTGCAGCGCTTCTACCGGCCGCTGGTTCGGCCGGTGATGGGTCGGCCGGCGTTCGCTGCCTGGCATGCGACCAACCAGATGTCGCGCTACTGGCCGCTCGATCCGCGCGTGCCGGTGATCCTCACGATCCACGATCTCAACTTCCTCCACGAGGCCCCGCACGACGATCAACTCGCCAGTGCCGGGCGGAAGCTCGCCGACATTCAGCGGAAGATCGACCGCGCCGCCGTGATCGTCACCGATTCCGAGTTCGTCGCCCGTGACGTCGCCAGGCATCTGGAACTGCGCGACAAGCCGGTGCATGTCGTGCCGCTGGGGGTTCCCGAGCCGGTCGCCGCCTCGACCATCCGGCCGGGCTTCCTCCCCACAGGGCCATTCCTGTTCACGGTGGGGAACTGCCTAGCCCACAAAAACTTCCACGTCCTTCTCGATCTCCTCGAGAAGCTCCCGGGTCAGCGGCTGGTGATCGCCGGCAAGAAGGCGACGCCGTACGGAGAGTTCCTCGAGCGCGAGGTGGCGGCGCGACGGCTCGGGGAGCGGGTTGTGATCCCCGGCGAGGTGAGCGACGCCGACCGCCAGTGGCTCTACGAACATTGCGAGGCGTTCCTGTTTCCGTCGCTCACCGAGGGATTCGGGTTTCCGGTGCTCGAGGCGATGCTCTGCGGGAAGCCGGTGTTCATGTCGCGGCGGACGAGCCTCCCCGAGATCGCCGGCGACCACGGTTACTTCTTCGACGCCTATGACGGCGATGCCCTCGCCGCGGCGTATTGGTCGGGGATGGGACGCTATCACTCCGACCCCGAGGCCGCCACGCGCTGCCAGACGCACGCCCGGGGCTTCTCGTGGGAGCGGATGGCCCGCGGCTACGCCGAGGTGTATGCCAGCCTGCTGCCGGCGGCGCTGCGTCGCAGTGCCTGAAGCGACCGGGCAGGAGGCCGATCGCGATGCGATTCTCTACCTCATCGCTCCGAAGCTTCGCGCCGAAATGGTCTTGGGATTGCGGAATGCCCCTGCTACCGTCCCCCCGCGGGTCCCGGCACGGGGGTGTATCCCGGCTGCGTGACTCCCCGACCAAGCCACGGATAGCGAGAGCATGGCCACGACACCAGGAGTAGATTCGATGCAGCGGCGCGCGTTGGTCACCGGGGTGACCGGTCAGGACGGCTCCTACCTTGCGGAACTCCTCGTCTCGAAGGGATACGCAGTCCACGGGCTGCGGCGGCGATCGAGCACCTTCGGCACGGGGCGCATCGAGCACCTCATCCATGGCACCGATCCCTGCGTCGAACTCCACTACGGCGATCTTTCCGACGCCAGTGGCCTGGCGCGGTTAATCCGCCAGATCCGCCCGCACGAGATTTACAACCTCGCAGCCCAGAGCCATGTGCGCGTCAGCTTCGACCAGCCGGCCTACACGGCTGATGTGACGGCCGTCGGCACCCTCCGCATCCTCGAGGCCCTCCGCGACGTGCAGGATGACACCGGCGAGCAGATCCGCTTCTACCAGGCGTCGAGCTCGGAGATGTACGGCAAGGTGGTCGAGACGCCGCAGAAGGAGACGACCCCCTTCTACCCACGCTCGCCCTACGGCGTCGCCAAGGTGTACGGGCACTGGATCACGGTCAACTACCGCGAGAGTTACGACCTCCACGCCTCGTGCGGGATCCTCTTCAATCACGAGAGCCCGCGCCGCGGCGAGACGTTCGTGACGCGGAAGATCACCCGCGCGGCGGCCCGCATCAAGCTCGGCATGCAGGACAAGCTCCATCTCGGCAACCTCGACGCCAAGCGCGACTGGGGCTTCGCCGGCGACTATGTCGAGGCGATGTGGCTGATGCTCCAGCAGCCGCAGGCGGATGATTACGTCGTCGCCACCAACGAGCTCCACACCGTGCGCGAATTCTGCGAGCTCACTTTTGGCAGGCTGGGCCTCGACTACAGCGACTTCGTCGAGGTCGACCCGCGTTACTTCCGCCCCGCCGAGGTCGATCTCCTCCTCGGCGATGCCACGAAGGCCAACACGAAGCTCGGCTGGACGCCGCGAGTGTCGTTTCAGGAGCTCGTCGAGATGATGGTCGACGGTGATCTTGAGTTGGCCCGGCGCGAGCGGAATGCCGGTGGCGTGACCGGCCCCCAGCACCGGATGGTGGCCTGATCATGGGGGCGACGCGCGACATCGGCGCATGGATCTTCGAGGGCCTTCGAGAACTCGAACGCTCCTGGATCCGGCCGCTCGGGCAGCGGCTCCGTCCCCCGCGCGCCCGGCGGCAGAAGTCGCGGGGAAGCGATCCGGAGGCCGAGGAACTGCTCGTTGCGCTGCTCAGGGCGCGGTTGCGCGGCACGAATGCCGAGAGTGCTTCCAAGACTGAATTGCTCGCCGCGGTTTCCCCCGCATCTGATCTCGGAGCGCTCGTGCGGGCGCTCGTTGACGTGCCGCAAGCTCGGGTGATCACCGACGTTGAGCCGCTGCGGAAGGTGGCCTGATCCCTGCTGAGGCCGTCAGCCTCCTCGACGCCCCTCCACGATGCTTGTCTACGCCGACCTTCGTTGCCTCCAGGATCCCGGCTTTGCCCGCCGCGGCATCGGCTCGCACGCGGCCTTTCTTCTCGCGGAGGCCCGGTCGCTGCAGCGCGGTGAGGTGACGATCATCGGTCTGGCCGACGCGGCGTTGGGGGCGCCCCCTGCCGAGATCTCCGCCCTCTGCGACAGCGTCCAATACGCCTTCGCGCCGCGCCCCGGCGAGCCGGCCGTGTTCCTTTGCCTTTCGCCGATGACGCACGACACCCGGCTCGTCGCCCGGTTTTTCGACCGGCCCGAGATTCTCCCCTGCGCGGTCGTTTACGACTTCATCCCGCTGATCGATCCCGATCGCTATCTCGCCAGCCGCGGCCCGCTGCTCTCCTACGCGGCGGCGCTGGAGTGGCTGGCGGCGGCGGGGTTGTTCCTGCCGATCTCCACCGCCGTCGGCGACGAGGTGGTCTCGAGGCTGGGAGTCGACTCCGAGCGCGTGGCGGTCACCGGCGTCGCCCTGCGGGGGGCGTTCGCGGCCCGTCACGCCTGCGGCACGCCTGCGCCACGGCCGGCGAGCGCTCCCGGGCGGTATGTGATGTTTGTCGGTGGGCCCGACCCGCGCAAGAATCTCGAGACGGTTGTGACGGCACTGGGGCGGACCGGGAGCCCCGATTCCGCCCTGGTGATCGCCGGGGGCTATCCCGAGCGGTGGCGGCGGCGGGTGGAGCGGGTCAACGCCAAGGCCGAGGGTCGGACGACGCATCGCCCCGTCCGCCTCACCTTCCTCGACCATGTCAGCGATGACGAACTCGCCGGCTGGTACGCCCACGCGGAGGCGACGGTCGTCGCCTCGCGGGCCGAAGGGTTCTCGATGCCGGTGATCGAGGCGATGGCCTGTGGCTCGCCGGTGATCGCCTCCGACATCCCTTGCCACCGCGAGCTTGTCACCGATCCTGCCGCCCGCTTCGCCCCCAACGATCCCGACGAGCTCGCCGCCCAGCTGAGGGCCGTGATGGCCGATCCCGCGGCGCGGGAGAAGCTCATCGCGTCGCAGCGACCGACGCCGGATCGCTTCACCGCGGCCCGCGTTGGGGAGCGCTTCGCCGCGGCCCTCGAATTGCGGATGCCGGGCCATGCCCGTCGGGCACGAAAGGCCGTGGCGGCGCGGCGACCGGTGATCGCGCTGCTCTCGCCCTTCCCCCCCGATCGCTCCGGTGTCGCCGACTACACCCGGCGCACGGTGGCGGCGCTTTCGGCGCGGGCCGACGTCGACGTCTGGACCGATCAACCGGAGCCGGTGGCCGATCCCCACGTGCGGGCCTTCCACGGCATCGGCAACGCGGCGTGGCTGCGCCCCGATTACGACGCCACGGTGGCGGTGCTTGGCAATTCCCACTTCCACGCCCCGATCCTCGCCGGGCATCTCCGCCATGGCGGCCCCTGCATCCTCCACGACTCGCGGCTCCTCGATCTCAATGCCTGGTGGCATGGCATCGAACGGACGCGGGCGCTCGCCGCAGCCGAATTGCATCGTCCGGTGTCGGAGGCCGAGGTGCGGCATTGGACGCGTCACCAGGGGGAGATTCCCACGCTCTTCCTCTCCGAAGTGGCGCGGGCTTCGGCGCCGCTGTTCGTCCACAGCCGGGCGCTCGCCGATCATGTGGCCCGGCTCTACGGGGTGGAGGCGGTCCATCTCCCCTTCGCCCTGCTCCGCGAGTTCACGCCGCGGGAGACCTCCGCTCCATCCCGGCAGCGGGCGCGGGCGGCGCTGGGGATTCCGGAGGGGCGGACAGTGATTGCCACCCTCGGGATCTACGGTGCCACGAAGGCTCCGGAGGTCTGTGCGGAGGCGATCGCCCGGCTCCGCGCCACGGGGCGCGATGCGCATCTGGTGTTCGTGGGGGACGCGGGACGCACCGCCGAGCCGGTCCTGCGCCGCGCCGCCGAAGCCGGTGCCGCGGAGGCTATCCACTTCACGGCCGAGTGGATCGACGACGAGACTTGGCGGACATGGCTCCTCGCCGCCGACGGGGCGATCCAGCTCCGCACGCACCGCTTCGGTGGCATTTCGGGCGCGCTGATGGACTGCATCGCCGCGGGAGTGCCGACGGTGGCCAACGAGGACCTCGCCGCGGCGCTCGACGCCCCCGCGACCGTCGCCAGGGTCCCCGACACCTTCACCGCCGACATGGTGGCAGGAGCCCTTGGATCGCTGCTCGCGCGGGGTGATGGCCGCGACGAGGCGACGCGTGTCCGCTATTGCGCCGAGCACGCCATGGAGAACTACGTCGCCTGTCTTCTCGCCGCGCTCGGTATCGAAGAGGCGTGGGTGCCCTCCGGTCGCTCGGCCTCTGGATACCGGGTGGCGTGAAGCGACTTCCGCTGATCGAGGCGATTGGGACATCCCCCCAGCAGCCCCATCCCCCCCGCTTCGCCGCGCCGTGCATCGATCGTGTGCGGCCCTGCCAGCCCCGCCTGCCCGTCTTCACGCGAGTTCGTGATCGGTCGGCGAGGAATGCAATGCAAGGGGGTCGTCCGGCCGATATCCCCTTCACGGGATTCGACTGACACAGAGGCGTGTCGGTCCGAGCCCGCTCGTCGGGCCCACGCCTTGATGCCACGCTCACCCACACGCCACGACCGCGCCGCACGCCCCAGGGTCGTCATCGACCTGGAGAAGGTGCGGCATGCCAACTGCGGCCTGGGGCGGTTTTGCCGCTATCTCGCCGAGGGGATCCTCTCGGCGTCCGGCCGGGGCATCGAGCCTGTCCTCTTCCTCCCGCCGCGCGGTGACGCGAGCCGGCCGACGGTGCGGTACTTCCACGACGGCGCCGTGGAGCACATCGATGTCAGTCCCTGGCGGAAGGAGTCGTTCGCCCGGTTCCTCAGGCCGCTGGTGCGCCCCTTCCAGGCCGACGGCGGCTACGACCTGTGGCATGTCACCAGCCAATCGTCGAAATACCTGCCACTCGACCCGCGCGTGCCGGTCGTCCTCACGATCCACGATCTCAACTTTCTCCACGACGAGCGCCACCGGAGCCGGCCGGCGGCCGTCCGCCGCAAGCTCGCCGCCGTGCAGGCGAAGGTCGATCGGGCGGCAACGGTGGTCACGATCTCGAAGTTCGTCGCCGACGACGTGCGCGAGTGGCTCGAGCTCCGCGGGAAGCCCCTCCATGTCGTCCCCAACGGCCTGCCGCCGGCGGCCGTCGCCTCCGCCGGTCGCCCTTCCTTCCTCACGCCCGGGCCGTTCCTCCTCACGGTCGGGGCGGCGCTGCCGCACAAGAATTGCCACGTCCTCCTCGCCATGATCGCGCGGACCAGCGACCTGCGGCTGGTGATCGCCGGGCGGAAGGCGACCCCGTACGGCGCGTTTTTGGAGGAAGAGGCGGCCCGGCTCGGTCTGCGCGACCGGGTGTTCATGCCGGGTGAGGTGTCCGATGGTGATCGGCAGTGGCTCTACGAGCACTGCGACGCGTTCCTCTTTCCCTCGCTCAGCGAAGGCTTTGGATTTCCCGTCCTCGAGGCGATGCAGTGTGGCCGGCCGGTGTTCGCCGCGCGGCGGACGAGTCTTCCCGAGGTGGCAGGCGACCGGGCCGGTTGGTGGGATACGTTCGAGCCCGACGCTATGCTCCGGGTGGTGCGTGAAGGACTCGAGTCCTCCCGCTCGATGCCCGGCTTTGCCGCGGCTCAAGTCGCTCACGCCGCCACGTACACGTGGGAGCGGGCAGCGGCCCGCTACCTCGACGTCTACGACGAGGTCCTCGAGCGGAAGGCAGCATGAGCATGCGAGTGATGGTTACGGGTGGCGCGGGGTTCATCGGCAGTCATGTCGCCGATGCGCTGTTGGCCGCTGGGCATGAGGTGGGGGTGATCGACGACCTCTCGACCGGGTCGCGCGACAATCTCCCCGCCACGGTGCCGCTCCATGTCGTCGACATTCGCGATCGCGACGCGGTGTTTGCCGCCTTCGCCGCCTTCCGACCCGACGTCGTCTGCCATCAGGCGGCGCAGATGTCGGTGAGCCGGTCGGTCCGCGAGCCGCTGTTCGATGCCGAGGTGAATACGATTGGCTTGATCAACGTCCTCGATGCCGCGGTGGCCCAGAAGTGCGGACGGGTCGTGTTCGCCTCGTCGGGAGGGGTGCTCTATGGAGAGCAGACCAGCCCCGCCCCCGAAGAGACGCCCGCCGACCCGGTCAGTCCCTACGGGATCACGAAGTGGGTCGGCGAGCGCTATCTCAAGTTTTACGCCGCCGAACACGGCCTCGGTGCGATGGCCCTGCGCTATGCCAACGTCTACGGCCCGCGGCAGAATCCGCACGGCGAGGCAGGCGTGGTGGCGATCTTTCTCAAGCGCTATCTTGCCGGCCAGACAGCCACGATCAACGGCGACGGCCACTACGTGCGCGACTACGTCTACGGCGGCGACGTTGCCCGGGCGAATCTCCTCGCGCTCACCGCCTCCGACGCGGCCGTTCCGCGCGGGCAACTCACGAGCCTCAACATCGGCACGGGTGTCGGCACCGACGTCGTCGTGCTCGAGGCCCGGATCCGTGAGGGGCTCGTCGGCGTGATGAAGGAGGCGGGGCGGACGGCCTCATACCCGGCGCCGCTCCACGGCCCGGCCCGCCCCGGCGACCTGCGGTCGAACATCGTCGATGCCTCCCGCGCCGGCACGGCCCTCGGCTGGCTCCCCGAGGTGGGGCTCGAGGAAGGGATCCGACAGACGGCAGCGTGGTTTGTGGCGCAGCAGGCGGCGAGCTGACCCAGCGGTGGTCGAAAGGGCCCGAAAGCGAACCATGGCACGCATCCACCGACCGCAACCGACGGCGCTCGTCTGCGGCATCAGCGGCCAAGACGGTGCGTATCTCGCCGCGCACCTCCTCGGCCACGGGTATCGGGTCGTGGGGACGAGCCGCGATCCGGCGAGGTGCGACCGGCGCGGCCTCGCCGCGCTCGGCCTCGAGCGGCGTGTTGCGATCAAGGCACTCGATCTGACCGACCTGGAGGCCACTGCGGCGTTCCTCGAGGCGGTCCGCCCCGACGAGCTCTACAACCTCTCCGGCCAGTCGTCGATCGCGCTGTCTTTCGAACAGCCGGCCGCCACGTTCCAAAGCATCGCCGGCGTCACGGTGAATCTCCTCGAGGCGGTGCGGGTAACGCGGCTGCCAACGCGGCTGTTCTTTGCCGGGTCGACAGCGGTGTTCGGCGACAACGCCGGCGAGCCGGTCGACGAGTCAACGGCTCTCCGACCGGGTGATCCCTATGCCCTGGCGAAGGCGGCCGCCTTCGCCCAGGTCGATCAGTACCGACGCCTCCATGGGGTGTGGGCCTGCACGGGGATCCTCTCCAACCACGAAAGCCCGCTCCGTTCGGAGCGTTTCGTGACCCAGAAAATCACCGCCGCGGCCTGTCGGATCGCGGCCGGCGACACCCAACCGCTCGCGCTCGGCGACCTCTCCGTGGAGCGGGATTGGGGCTGGGCCCCGGAATATGTCGTGGCGATGCACGCCATGCTCCAGACGGAGAGCCCTGAGGATCTCGTCGTCGCCACGGGAGTTTCGGTGGCGCTCGAGACGTTCGTCGCCGAGGCATTCGCCCGCGTCGGGCTCGATTGGCGCCGTCACGTCGTGTGCGACGAGCGGTTCCTCCGGCGCGACGAAAGCCGCCGCCTCCGCGCCAATCCCGGCCGGGCGGCCGAGCGCCTCGGATGGCGCGCCGAGACGACGATCGGCGAGGTGGCCCGGAAGATGGTCGAAGCCCGGCTGTTCCGCGATCAATCCGCCGTTCGCCGGGCAGCCTGACGCCCGCGCCGTGTCGTCATCCCGCCGGGGTTGGCAGGCTCAATGGCCGCACGGGCAGACGCTTGCGGTGCCGTCAACCAACGCCGAGTCGGCGTCGGGCGGTTCCTCTGGCGCCGGGCACGCGCCGGCGTGGGGGCCACAGCAGAGCCCGCGGCCGGCGCCGGTGCAGATCCGGCGCATGAGCGCCGACGAGGCGAGGTAGTTCTTGAAGCGGTGGCTGGGGCCTACGATCCCGGCGGAATCGACCTGGCTGAAGCCGACGCCGCGGGGGACCCAGGCCGCCGACATGCCGACGTGGCCGAGGGCTTCGGTCCGCAGGGAGCGGTCGACATACTCGAAGAACCGCAGGGCGATGTCACTGGAATTGTAAAGGACCGTGAGGCGGTCGATGCAGGGGAGGGTTTCGTGGTAGGGGCCACGCGGGGCGAAGGCGTCTTGACGGACCGCCCCCGCGACGAGGACGACATGGAGCGGTGCGGTGCGGTTGGTCCAGGTCTGGACGTCGCTCCGTCCGGCGGCCTCGGCGTGGACGAGATCCTCGAGGGCCTCGAGGGCCACCAGCGAGCCATAGCTGTAGCCGACGATCGCCACCGGCCGGTCGGGTTCCACCTGCGAGAGGAGCCAGGCGAGGTAGTGCCCTTCGGTGACGGCCCGTTCGTACTTCGCCCGGCTGTCGCGGAGGAGGATCCCCTGCTTGTCGCTCGGCCAGGAGAAGATCACGGTCCGGACATCGGCGGCGTCGGCGCACGTAGCACTTGTCCGCGCGGCGAGCAGGAGGCCCTGCTCCCGCGCCGAGGCGTGGTCGTAGCGATTGCCATGGATGAAGACGAGAAGCGGCTGCCGCGGATTCTCGAGAAGCCCGCCAAGATCGGTCTTCTGCCAGCAGCCGCGGGCATCGAGTCGCTCCACGCCCGGATGTGCGTGCGTCGGCATCCGGCCGATGTCGGGGAGCCCGCGGGTGATCACCGACCACACATCCCGCTGCCGGCACGGTGCCGCAGGGGAGCAGGCATCGTCGGCACCGGTCTCGGCCGCGCACGGGGCCGATTCCGGCAACTCCAGGGCAGCGTCGTCGCCGGGCCAGAGTTCGTCGAGCGACGGCGACGGGCACCATGGCAGGTCGTCGCCCCGCGCTGCCGGAAGCAGCAGTGCCACCGCGACAGCGAGCCAGGCGATGGCGCGGACGGGAAGCGTGGCGGAGGCGGACCGGCGTGTGAAGCCGGCTCGAAGAGCGGAAAGAATATCGAGGCGCATGTCCCTGGGTGCACGGGGGGGTGGTGGACGGCAGGCGGACCCCAGTCCCGCTCGCCGACGTCCTCCGAAACCCCGACCCTCGCTGTGCAGCTTTCCTCTCTTCGTCACTCCGCCACGGAAGGTGAGGGGGCATCGCCCGCAGACCGCGCAAAAGTCACGATCGTCACGACCGGCAGCGGATGAATCCGGCGCGGGGTTTGAGCCGACGGGAATCCGCATCGGGTGGGTCGCGTGTCCGATCCGTGAGCTAGGTTTTCACCGACGGCGTCCCTGACGCCGCACCCCTCCGAGCAATTTCGGGGTGGGACAGCTTCGTCCGTGGTGGAGACTCATTCAATGACTCGTGCGTTCTGCCTGGTCGCCCTCGTCGCCGGGCTCGTCGCGGCTCCCGGCTGCAACTGCATGGGAGGGAGCAATTGCTCCTCCTCGCGGCGTCCCTCGTTCATGGAATTCGGCGGCTGCCTGGGTGGCTGCGGGTCTTCCGCTCCCGCCCCGGTCTACGCCGCCCCGATGGCCGCACCCTGCTCGGCGCCGGCCTGCGGCGATGGCTGCGAGAGCTGTGGCGGGGCGGCTGCGGCCCCCTGCTGCAACGACGGCGGCATGATCCACTGAACCCTGCCGCGGGCCCCGGCTTTCAGGGCCTGTGGGTCGGCGGCGGCCCGTGTCCGGGGTGGGGACGGGAAACCGATCCGTCCCGGCCTATAATCCCGGCTCCCACCCCACCCTGGAGCCGTCATGTTCGAATCGCTCTCGGCCTCGCTGACCAGTGCCCTTGCCTCCCTGCGGGGCCGCGGCAAGCTGACCGAGTCGAACATGCGCGAGGGGCTCGGCGCGGTGCGCACGGCGCTCCTCGAGGCCGACGTCGCCTATGACGTTGTCGACACCTTCCTCGACAAGGTGGTCGAGGGGGCGATCGGGGCGAAGGTCCTCGAGACCCTCGACCCGGGCCAGCAACTCGTGGGCGTTGTCCACCAGGAACTGGTCAACCTCATGGGGCCGGTCGATCACTCGCTCCACCTCCAAGCGGGGCGGGCGACGGTGATCATGCTTTGCGGCCTGCAGGGCTCCGGCAAGACGACCTCCTGCGCCAAGCTCGCGCGGCGCATCAAGGAGCAGGGGCGCGGCGTGATGCTCGTCGCGGCCGATCTCCAGCGCCCCGCTGCCATCGAGCAGCTGGCGATCCTCGGCCGCCAGCTCGGCGTCCCGGTCCACACCCCCGACGGGGTCACCGATCCGGTCGCCGTCTGCAACGCCGGCGTGGCCCGGGCGCGGAAGGAGGGGATTTCGGTCGTCATCCTCGACACCGCCGGTCGCTTGGCGATCGATCAAGCGCTCATGGACGAGCTCAAGCGCATCGACCACACCGTCGGCCCCGATCAGGTCTATCTCGTCGTCGACGCGATGACCGGCCAAGACGCCGTCCGCAGCGCCAAGGCCTTCAATGACGCCCTCGAGCTCGACGGCGTGATCATGACGAAGCTCGACGGCGATGCCCGCGGCGGCGCCGCGCTCTCCGTGAAGAGCGTCACCGGCGTGCCGATCAAGTTCATCGGCACCGGCGAGCAGATCGAGGCCCTCGAGGATTTCCACGCCGAGCGGATGGCGGGGCGGATCCTGGGGATGGGGGACGTCGTCACGCTCGTCGAAGAGGCGCAGCGGAAGTTCGATCAAGACGAGATGGCCCGCCAGGAGGAGCGGCTCCGGACGGGGGAGTTCACGCTCGAAGACTTCAAGAAGATGCTCCAGCAGACGCGCCGCCTCGGGCCGATCGGCAAGGTGCTGGGGATGATCCCCGGCATGGGGCAGCTCAAGGAGCTCGTCGGCGATGCCGATCTCGACAAGGACATGGGGCGGCTATTCGGGATCATCGACTCGATGACCCCCCAGGAGCGTCGCAATCCCGGCAAGGTGATCGACCAGCAGCGCCGCCGGCGGATCGCCACCGGGGCCGGCGTCCAGCTTCAGGAAGTGAGCGATCTGGTCAAGCAGTTCGACGGCATGTCGGCCATGATGAAGGGGATGGCGGGGATGGGGATGCGCGAGCGCGTCCAGCAGATGCAGGCGATGCAGGGGCAGATGGCCAATCCCGGCATGCGCCTCGGAAAGCCGAAGGGAGACACCGGCCGTCGGCTGACGGCCGACGAGCGCCGCAAGCAGAAGAAGCAGCGGGAGAAGGAGCTCCGCCGCAAGCGTCGCGGAGACTGACGGCCCTTGCTGCCCGTGGAAAAAGTCATCCATGACCTTTTTCCACTTGAGACACCCCCAAAAAAGCCGAGGTTTTTCGGGGGTGTCGGCCGCCGCATCCGGCGGCGGTCACTTTACCCACGGCCTGCTAGGGGGCGTGTCCTCCGCTCCCGGATCGGCTATTCTCCTCGCTTGGCTGTCACCAGGTTGTCTCTCCCCGGACTGGCTGTCACCGGGTCGGCCATCCTTCGGCCGTCCCCTCCCCTGCTCCCGCCCTTCCCAGGAAGCCCGCCCCATCATGTTCGACTCGCTCTCCGAAGCTGCTGGATGCGATCTCCTCGCGAAAGTCTTCCGGGCCCGGGGCTACACGATCGCCCGTAATCTCCAGTTCCGCGAGTACGGCGTCGAGTTTCACGTCGATGGCTGGGACGCGAAGGCCCGCGTCGGCTTTGAGTATCTGTCGAGCGAGGATGACGACCACGATGATCTCTCCGTTGTCGAGTATCAGGCGCTGATGGAGCAGCAGCGGCGTGGTGAGCTGTCGCTGTTTGTCATTGACGAGGTCGAGCCGATCTCGGCGGCCGATCTCGAGGAGCAGGCCAACGAGTTTCTCGACGAGGTCGAGGCCGCCCGAGCCGCGCGTCGCAGCGCCGGCGGCCGCAAGGCCGCCGCGAAGAAGAGCGTGAAGCCAGCGAAGAAGGCCGCCGCGAAGAAGCCGGTGGCCAAAAAGCTGGTAGTGAAGAAGCCGGCCGTGAAGCGCGTGGCGAAGCCAGCCGCTGCCGCCAAGAAGCCCGCGGCGAAGAAGAAGCTCGCCAAGCCGAAGCGTTGAAGCGGGCTTTCCGGGCCCGCGTTCACCTGCGGTGGCCCACTCTTTCCAGGCTGCGGGAAGGAGCGGAGGGATTCAAGTACCACGCCCGGTTCGGTAGCCACAAAGCTCCGAAAAACTCACAGGTGCGAGAACGGAATCGCGACGATCGCCTCGTCGAGGAGCCGCGGCTCGCTGTCGTTGGTGATCACGAGGCCATATCGGCATCGGCGGTCGGCGACGAATTCGCGCAGGGCCGCCAGACGGCGGCGGTCAATCGTGTGCGTGGACTTGATCTCAATCGGCACGAGCCCGACGTCGCCCTCGAGGACGAGGTCGATCTCCGCGCCGGCCGAGGTGCGATAGAAGAAGGCGCCGCAGTCGAGCCCTCGCCATTCCAGCTGCCGGAGAATCTCCTCGCTCACCATTGCCTCCCATGATCGGCCCGCCTGCGGATGGCCGAGCAGGGCGTCGAGGTCGGCAAGATGGAGCAGGCGGTGCAGCAGGCCGCTGTCCCGCAGATGCCCCTTGGAATGCTTGACGAGCCGCTTCGTCGCCTGCTTCACGTAGGGCGGAAGCCGCCGCCAGAGAAACGTGCCGTGGGCGATCTCGAAATAGTCCCGCGCCGTCGGAGGGGAGACGCCCAGCCCGCGGGCGACATCGGCATGATTGATGATGGTTCCGGAGAGGCCGGCGAGGTGCTGCAGAAAAAGCCGAAACCTGTCTTGGTCGAGCCCGGGAAAGAGTCGGCCGATGTCACGCTCGACGTAGGTCTTGACGTACTGCGACATCCACATGGCCCGAAATCGGTCTGCCGGCTTGAGCCAGGGCTCGGGATAGCCTCCGCGGAGCCAGTAGTCGTGCACCTGCTGGATGTCGCCGCGGGCCCGCAGCGAAAGGAACTGGGCGGCTGTCGCGGAACGGTCGGCCAGAAGATCGGCGAAGTTCGGTCCGCCGGGCGACGGATGCACTTCGCTCCAGGCGAAGGGCGCCAATTCGATCGTGGCGATCCGGCCGGCCAGCGTCTCCGACACGCGCCGCAAGAGTGAGGGAGAACTCGAGCCGGTGATCACGAACCGCCCTGCCGATGAACGATCGGCATCGATGGCGACCCGCAGGGCCGGAAAGAGGTCGGGCAGGAGTTGGGCCTCATCGATCACGACCCGCCGGGGATGGAGGCGAAAAAAGAGGTCTGGATCGCGGGCCACGAGATCCCGGTCGCTCCCTCTTTCCAGGTCGAACCGGCGCCAATCGGCAGGCAGAGACCCAGCCAGCGTGGTTTTGCCGCACTGCCGAGGGCCAAGAATGGCAATGCAGGGAAACGCCGCGAGATACTCGGCAAAAAGGGGCTCACAGGCTCGCTTCATGCCTTGCAGAATAAAACCAATCGTTTTGAAATGCAAGGCATTCGTGGCGTGTTGATCCCCGCACGTCAGCCGTTGTCTCCTTGTTTTCCCACATGGAATCGCGAATAGCGTCGCCGTCATCGATCTCACCGACAGTAAGGCTCAGCGCTCTACGGCGATCGTGATGTCGCTCAAACAGCAGGGCACGCCCATTCCGACAAACGACATCTGGATCGCGGCGGCAGCGTTCAAAAATGGTGGTCGGATCATCGCGTACGACCACCATTTCGAGGCTGTCGCAGGCTTGATGGTCGAAGCCCCGTAGCCGCAAAGCTACCCGGAGCGGAAGCGTGGGACCGGCTTCGGGCCGCGCGAGCACCGCCACGGGTCGTCGGGGCTGGCGGAACGCTTCCGCGTGGGCGAAGATGGTTGGTCTGTCGGCGGCGCCATCCTGTCCGCTGCCGCGGTCCCCGGGGGTTTTCAGCATGGCTCGCGTCGTCTCTTTTCTGCCCCGTCGTCGTCTTGTGGCCGGCCTCGCCCTCGGCATGTCGGCGCTTCTGTCGGTGACAACGGGCTGTTCGAAGTCGGCTGCCCCGCCCCGGCCGCAGCGGCCGCAGCGCCCCGAAGCTGATACGTCGTCAGGCGGGCCTCCGGCCGGAGCCTCCGGCGGGATGTCGGCCGGCACGATCGGCGTCTCGCTGCTCACGCTCGACAATCCGTTCTTCAAGCTCATCGGCGACACGATCGCCGCCAAGGCCCGCGAGAAGACGATCTACGCGCAGGTTGTCAGCGCCGACAAAGATGTCGCCAAGCAGGGGAATCAGGTCAAGGACTTCATCGTCCGCAAGGTCTCGGCGATCGTCCTTTCCCCCTGCGACTCCAAAGCGATCGGCCCGGTGATCGCCGAGGCGAACGCCGCCGGCATCCCCGTCTTCACCGTCGACATTCCCTACCGCGGCAGCGACGCCAAGGTGGTCACGCAGATCGCCACCGACAACTTCGGCGGCGGCAAGGAAGCAGCCACGGCGATGATCGAGGCCCTCGGGGCAGGCGGGGGCAAAGTCGCCATCCTCCACTTCAAGCAGGCCGAGAGCTGCTTGCTTCGCGTCGGCGGCTTCCGCGAGTCGATCGACGCCCACAACAAGGCCCTCCCGGCCGAGCATGCGGCGATCGAGATCGTCGCCGAGCTCGAGGCCGGTGGCGCCCGCGACTCCGGCTACAAGGCGGCCGAGGATGCCCTCCAGGCCCATGGCGATCTCCGCGGCATCTTCGCCATCAACGATCCCTCAGCGCTCGGCGCCGTCGGGGCCCTCGAGAAGGCGGGGAAGACAGCGCAGGTGACGGTTGTCGGCTTCGACGGCCAGCCGGAAGGGAAGGAAGCGATCCGCGACGGCAAGATCTACGCCGATCCGATCCAGTTCCCGGTGAAGATGGGGGAGCAGATCGTCGACGCGATCGTACGCCACTCCAAGGGAGAGGAACTGCCCCCCGAGATGTTCATCCCCACGAGCCTCTATCGGAAGGTCGACGCCTTGAACGACCCCGATCTCCGCCCCGCCGGTGAGCCGGCCCCCGCCAACTAGCACCACGAGCACGATCCCCATGGCCAGTCCCGACACCAAAAACTTTTGCCCGGCGCTGGTCGGCTCGATGTCGCAAGGGGCGGCCGGCAACCCGACGGTCGCCATGGTCGAGGCCGCGTTTCGCCACCACGATCTCCCCTGGCGCTACGTCAACATGGAGGTCGCCCCTGAGGATCTCGCTACCGCCGTCGCTGGCGCCAAGGCGATGGGCTTTCAGGGCTTCAACCTCTCGATGCCCCACAAGGTGACGGTGATCCCGCTCCTCGACGGGCTCGGGGAATCGGCCCGGGTCATCGGCGCCGTGAATTGCGTCGTTCGCCGGGGAGACCGACTCATCGGCGAGAATACCGACGGCAAGGGTTTTTTGGAGAGCCTGACCGAAGTCCTGCCGCCAGCCGGCAAGGAGATCGTGCTCTTCGGGGCTGGCGGCGCGGCCCGCGCTGTGGCCGTGGAACTCGCTCTGGCGGGCGCCAAGAAAATCGCAATCGTCAACCGCTCCCGCGGCCGCGGCGAAGAGCTTGTCGGCGTCCTCCGCGGGCAGACCTCTGCCGCTGCCGAGTTTGTCGCGTGGACGGGCGACTACGTCGTCCCAGCGACGGCGGATGTTGTCATCAATGGCACGTCGATCGGGCTCTACGACGGCGAGGCGCGGGTGCCGGTGGCGCTCGACTCGCTCCGCCCAGGGCTTGTCGCTGCCGACGTCGTCTTCAGCCCCCCCGACACGGCGTTCCTCCGCGAAGCGAAGGCCCGCGGCTGCACCTGCATCGACGGCCTCGGCATGCTCGTAAATCAGGGGGTGATCGGTGTTCGCCATTGGACCGGCGTCGACCCCGACGTGCCGGCGATGCGACAGGCCCTCGCCGAAGCGCTCGGCGTGTCGATCGGCTGAGAAAGAGTTTCCTTCCGTTTTTTCCTGAGGAGTCTCCCCCGATGTCGCTCCGCCCGTTTGCTTGGCTCTTCCTCTCCAGCCTGATCTCGATCGCCGCGGCAGCGGAGCCTGCGAAGATGGAAACGATCGACGCGCAGCCGTCGTGGATTCTTGAGAGCCCGCAGGTGCGCCTGGCGGTGACAAAGGTTGGCGGGCAGATGGCGCCGGTGACGTTCCTCCGCAACTCCGGCAAGCCGGTCCAGCCGTATCACGTCAGCCCGTGGCAAAACGAGGGCCTGAAGGATCTGCCGGCGCCGGTGCTCACGGCGCTGCGCGGGGATTGGTTCTGCCTTCCCTTCGGCGGCAACGGGGATGAGTACCGCCATGAAAAACATCCGCCGCATGGCGAGGTGGCGGGGGCGGAATGGAGCTACGTCGACACCAAGCACGACGGCGGCCGGCACACGCTCGTCCTCGCCTTCGAGCCACAGGCCCGTAAGGGGAAGATCGTCAAGGAACTCACGCTCGTCGACGGCCACAACGCCGTCTATTCGCGGCATGTCGTCACCGGCTTTTCAGGCCCCGCCCCCTGCGGCCACCATGCCACGCTCGCCATGCCCGATGAGCCGGGGGTATTTCGGGTGTCGACGAGCCCGATCGAGTTTGGCATGACCAATCCCTCCCGCTTCAGCGATCCGGCAAAGCGGGAATACCAAGCGCTGGCGATCGCGGCTCCCTTCTCCGATCTCGCTCATGTGCCGCTTCTCGAGAAGGGGACGGGCGACGCCGATCTCACGCGCCTGCCTGCGCGACAGGGCTATGCCGATCTCGTCCAGGTGGTCAACAAGCAGGATCTGCAGATGGTCGGCACGCAGGAGGCAACCGCTTGGACCTGCGCCACGCGCACTGACGAGGGCTGGCTGTGGTATGCCCTCAAGGATCCGAAGGTGCTGCGGTCGACGCTGTTGTGGATCGAGAACCGGGGCCGGCACGGAAGCCCGTGGAACGGCCGCAACAACTGTCTCGGCCTCGAGGATGTGACGAGCTTCTTTGCCGATGGCCTGGCCGCCTCGGCAGGCCAGAACCTCCTCACCCGCCGCGGTGTGCCGACGGCGATCGAGTTTACGGCCGACAAGCCGACGGAGATCCGCTACATCCAAGGAGTGACGCGCGTGCCCGAAGGCTTTGGCAAGGTGGTGGCTGCCGAATATGCCCCCGGCAGCGTGACCTTCGTCGCCGAAGGGGGAGAGCGTGTGACCGTGCCGGTGCGGCACGAGTTCCTTTTCCAGTCCGGGCTGTGAGGGGGAGGCGCCCTTGTCAGGGGACTGACGGCACCTCTGGCGAGTCGGCTGCTGGCCCGCGGATGACCAGCTCGTCGACGTCGTCGTCCGCCGGGTCTGTTCCGCTCCAGAGTGTCCAGCGGCCGTTCTCGATTCGGTAGCCAAGTGGCGCGTCGGTGAGCGGATCGATGGGGATCGCGGGAAGGAACGTGGGGACGAGATCGGCGAGGCTCGCTGGCGGCTGGCCCGTCGCGAGGCGATACCGCTCGAGGGCCGCGGCGCTGTCGGCGAGAACGAGCGCCGCACGAGCGCGGTCGGCGTCTTCGAGCAGGGTTTTTACTTCGGGGAGGAATGACTTCATCGTCCGCCCGCTCAGCCTCTCCGAATAGATCTCGCGCCAGGCCTCGAACCACTTCCGGGATCGCAATGTGGCGTTCCTGCGGCTGTCGAGGCGGTCGTCGATCGCCTGCCATACCCCCTGACGCATTTCCCGTGTCGGCAGGCCCACGGCATAAACCATGGTGTCGAGGAACTCGTTGGCCTCGCGGAGCGGCACGTTGGGATCGGCAGCAAAGATCCGATAGGGGAATCGGCCCAGAGGACTCATCGGCAGCGGACGGGACGGGTTGGCGAATCTGAAGGTGATCGCGTCGAGGGCGTAGAGCCGTTCGTGCCCGTCGAGGGCTTCTGCCAACGATGGAAAGTTGAGTGAAGAGCGCAGCGATCGCTGCATGTCGGCCAGGAGCATGTCGTCGGGGTGGCCGTCGAGAATCAGTCGCCCGACGGCGCGCGAGGCACGGGAGAACAGTCTCATCGCCACCGCTCGGCCGATGAGCGTGCCGGGAGCGTCTGAGATCTTGTCGCCATAGCGGAGGAGCGAGTCGAGATCGCGCCAGGCACCGCCGGCATCGCCCTCTCCGAGGCGCAGCATCGAGCGGGCCAGGAGGGCGCCGGACATTGAAAGCAGGGCATCTTCGACGGGCAGCGTGAGGGGGAGCATGATCGGCTGCTTGCCAAACCGCACCGTCAGCGATCGATCGGCGGGGAGGCAGCGCGGCGGGCACCAGCCTTCGCGGCGGGCACCGGCGGCGAGCTTGTCGAGAGCCGCTTGGTTCTCCTCGAGCCAGTGTGCAAGCCACGGCTGATCGGCGGCGCGCCAGGGCGCACGCGTGCACGCCTCGAAGCTGCTCCCTGCTTCCTCGGGCTCCATTCCATCCGGCGGGGGCGGGGGCATCACGAGCCGTTCGGAGGCCGGAAGCCGGTCGGCGGCTGAGAGGTGAGCCAGCGAGTGGTCGATGACGTTGTCGGAGGATTTGTTGCTGGGAATCAGCGCCCAGACGGCGGCGGCGGCATTGTTCTCCGCCGGGATTCCGCGTGGCTCGAGCGCGAGCAGCGCCTGAAAGTAGTCGGGGATTCCGTCGGCGGCGAGCGGTTCGGTGATCCTCGTGGTCTCTTCGGAGATCACCAGCGCAGGCGACGGCGAGAAAAAGGCCCACAGCTTCTCCCCGACGACGAATCCGACCGCCGACACGATCAAGGGCCATTTGATCCAGCGGATCAGCCGAGCCTTCAGCATGGTGAATCTCCAGCCACCGTAGACAGTTGGATCGTGATCCGGTTTACGAGCGATCGCGGATGACGAGCTCATCGACGTCGTCGTCCGCCGGGTCTGTGCCGCTCCAGAGTGTCCAGCGGCCGTTCTCGATTCGGTAGCCAAGTGGCGCATCGGTGAGCGGATCGACGGGGACCGCGGGGAGAAACGCCGGGACGAGGTCGGCGAGGCTCGCTGGCGCCTGGCCCGTCGCCAGGCGATACCGCTCGAGGGCCGCGGCGCAGTCGACGAGGACGAGCGCCGCACCGGCGCGGTCGTCGGCGTCGGAAATGATTCCCATGGCGGGAATCAGCGAGCTGACCGTCCGCTTGCTCAGCACCTCTGAAAGCGGCTCATAGTATGGTTGGAACCAGGCTCTTCCCTGGAGTTTGGCGTTCATGCGATCGTGGATCTCGTCTTTGATCGCCTGCGACGCCTGCCGACGTGTTTCCCGTGTCGGCTGGCTGGCCGCCACGACCATGGCGTCGAAGAGCTGATTTGCGGCACGGAGCACGACGTTCTGGTCGGCTTTCAGGATCGCGTACAGGGCCTGCCGCCACGGGGCCGGCGATAACGTCCCTGACGGATTCGCCAGGAGGACGGTGACGGCGTCGAGGACTAACAGCCGGTCGAACGTGTTGACGCTCGAGGCCAACGGCGCCCAGTCGACCGCCGATCGCAGCGATCGCTGCATCTCCGCGAGCAGCGTGTCGTCGGGATGGCCTTCGAGAATGACGATCTTGATGGCATGGGCGGCGCGGGCGAGCAGGGCCATTGCCACCTTTCGGCAGACCAGAGCGCCAGGCATGTCGGCGATCTTGTCGCCGTAACTGAGGAGCGAGTCGAGATCGTGCCAGGCGGCGGGGATATCGCCTTCCCCGAGACGGAGCATCGATCGGGCGAGTAAAGCACTGCTGAATCGGTCGAGAGCCCCTTCGACCGGAAGCAACTGACACATCAACAGGGGCATCGTTCTGAATCGCTCCGTCGGCGGCGCGTCGGCGGGGAGGCAGCGGGGGGGGCACCAGCCTTCGCGGCGGGCACCGGCGGCGAGCGTATCGAGAGCTGACCGGTTTTCCTCGAGCCAGTGTGCCAGCCAGGGCTGATCGGCGGCGTGCCACGGCGTACGCGAGCATTCCTCGAGAATCCGACCGGCTTCGGCGGCATCCATCCCTTCCGGCGGAGGTGGCGGCATGACGAGCCGGTCCGACTCGGGCCGCTGGTCGGCGGCCGAGAGGTGGGCCTCCGAGTAGTCGATGGCGTTTTCGGAGGATGTCTCGCTCGGGATCACCTCCCAGACGGCGGCGGCGGCGTTCTTCTCTGGCGGGATGCCGCGCGGCCCCAGATCCATGACCGCTCGGAAATAATCGGGGAGGCCGTCGGCGGCGAGCGGTTCGGTGATCCACGTGGTCGAGGGAGAGAGTTCGAGCTGGGGAGCTGGGCGGAGAGCCCAGAGATTCTCCACCGCCATGAAAATCCCCCCCGCGAGGCTCACGGCCACAACGATCCTGCGCACCACCAGACGCGTCGACATGGTTTCCCTCCAACCACCGCAGAGAGATGGATCGTGATCGGTGTTCAGGGGCGATCGCGGAGGGCCGCTTCGAGCTTCTCGGCGACGCCAAGGGGGCCGGCCCAGTGGCGCATATAGCCTTCGTCGAGTGCCGGTTGCGCGAGCATGACATCCTCGATGTCGGCGAGATCGCGGGTGCGACCGGCGATCAGCTTGAGGAGCACGAGATCTTCCGGGCTCACAAAGGCGATCGGCCGGCCGCGGAAATCGTGGATCCGTCGACGACGGATGACTTCCTCCTGGTACTCCGACTCGGCCAGGAAGATGTCGATGTCGATGCCATGGCCTTCAACGAGCAGGCGGAACTTCACCAGCGGCATGTCGGCGACAGAATCGACCCATCCGCCACGGAAAGGCTCGGGGACTGTGAATCCGCGTTCTTCGGCCTCGTCGTAGAGTTGAGGCAGTCGGTTCCGGTCGATCGCGATCGTGAAATCGATGTCGTAAGTGGGGCGCGGGAGTCCGTAGAGTCGGACTGCCCATCCCCCCATGATGCAGTAGGGGATTCCGAACTGCTCAAACAGATCGGCAAACTCGCCGATGGTGTCCACGAGATCGCTCACGGGCGTCTCCGCGTGCGGGAGATGGCCCTCCGGATCGCCTCATTGCGGAGGTCGTTTTCCCGGCGGAGCAATTCGAAACGACGCGCGACAACCGAGGGAGTCCCTTCGAGAAGCGCAGGGAGGTTGGACTGCGTCATTTCCAGCGCGATCGCCAGCCGCTCCCCGGGGGTCATGCGGCGGTAGGCGTCGAGGGTTTCCTGGCTGAGCATGGGAAAATTGTACTCACCGGCGGCGGAGCCGGTCGAGGAGCACCGCGGCGAGGATCACGCCGCCGAGAACGACGCGCTGCGTGTAACTTTCGATGCCGACGAGATTCATGCCGTTTTGGATCACGGCGATGATCAGCGCCCCGACGAGCGTCCCGATCATGCTCCCCTCGCCGCCGGCGAGGCTTGTTCCACCGACAACCACCGCGGCGATGACGTACAGCTCGTACATCTGCCCGAAGTTCGGCGAGCCGCTCTTGAGCTGCGAGGCCATCACCACCCCCCCGAGGCCCGCCAGGGCCCCGGAGAGGACGTAGGCGGTGAGGAGCGTTCCCGCCACCGGCACCCCCGAAAGCCGCGCCGCCTCCCGGTTGCCGCCGACGGCCAGCAGCCAGCGGCCGAAGGTCATCCGCGTCATCACGAAGTGGGCGATTCCGTAAAGAAGGAGGACGAGGACGACGGCGTTGGGAAGGCCGAGATCGGCTCCGCGGCCGAGCCACATGAAGGCATCGGGCACCTGGTAGACACTCTGCCCCTTGGCGAGCATCGAGGCCCCGCCCCCCGCTACGAGCATCATCGCGAGCGTGGCGATGAAGGGTGGAATCCCGAAGGCTACGATCACGCCCCCCGAGAGCGCTCCGGCGAGTGCCCCGACCGCCACGCCGCCGAGGCCGGCAAGCACCATGCCAAGCGTGCCCGCCTCGACGCCGTTGGCGCAATCCCGCACGAGGACCGCCGTCACCACCGAGGCAAGCGCGATCAGGCTGCCGACGGAGAGATCGATCCCGCCGGTGATGATCACGAGCGTCATCCCCACCGCAAGGATCGCGATCACGGCGATCTGGTTGGCGATGTTGAGGAGGTTTTCGAGTTTGAGGAAGTTTGGCCAGGCATAAAGGCGCGGCTGGACGATGGAGGGATTCCCGAGCGCCGGGAAATCGGTCGGCAGATCGGCAAACAGCGCCCAGGCGGCGCTGGCCGCACTGCCGGCGATGACGTCGAGCGGCTGGGCCGCGGCATTCGCGGCAGCGAGCGCCGCGCGGGCCTCCTTCGGCTCCCCCTTCACGACAGCGACGACCGTCGCGCCGCTGTTCCGGAGGATCTCTGCGAGGGTGTCGGCATAGGCGACGTCGTCCGGCTGCCCGCGCACTGCCACGAGGACGCGTGTCGGGGGCGCATGGGCGGCGAGAATATCGTCGGCGACGCCCCGAGCCGCTGCTGCTCCCCCCGGCTGCTGCTCGCTCCAGGTGAGCGCACTGAAGAGAAGGCAGAGGGCGAGAAGCACCCACGTCATGCCGAGATTGGAGAGGGCGCCGCCGAGGAAGTTACCGGCAGGGCGCGCCCGAACGGTCGCGGAAGCGTCGTGCGTCATGTGACGGCCAGTTCCATGATCGATTCCTGTGTGGCTGTGGAGGCGTCGTCGATCCGTCCGGTGATCCGCCCATCGTGCATGACGAGAATCCGGTCGGCCATCCCCAGCACCTCCGGGAGATCGGAGCTGACCATCACCACGACTTTTCCGGCGGCGGCGAGGTCATTCATGAGCTGGTAGATCTCCACCTTCGCCCCAACGTCGACGCCGCGCGTTGGCTCGTCGAAGAGGAGGACCTCGCAATGGCGCTCGAGCCACTTGGCGAGCACCACCTTCTGCTGGTTGCCGCCGGAGAGCCCGCGGACGGCCGTCTCCTGCCGCGGCGTCTTGATGCGAAGCGCCGCGATCGAGCCTGCGCAGGCCCTCTGCTCCTCGCTTTGGCGCACGATTCCGGCCCGGGAAAACCGGGCCAGATTCGGCAGGGAGAAGTTCTCCCGCACCGACAGCCCGAGGACGAGCCCTTGGAGCTTGCGGTCTTCTGGAAGGAGCCCGATGCCGGCCGCGATCGCCGCGCGTGGGGAACGCGGCTCGACCCGCCTGCCATCGAGGCGGATCGTGCCGGAATCGCGCCTGTCGGCCCCGAACAGGAGCCGGAGGACCTCGGTGCGGCCCGAGCCGACAAGCCCCGTGAGCGCCAAGATCTCGCCGGCACGGGCCTCAAACGACACGCCGCGAACGGCCGTGCCGCGGGCGAGCCCCTCGACGATGAGGCGGACATCGCCGGGCGTACTCGTGCGCCTGGGAAACTCCTCGATCAGCTCGCGGCCGACCATCATCCGGATGAGGTCGCTGCGGTTGACCGCGGCGACGGGGGCGCCGCCGACGTTGCGGCCGTCGCGGAGCACCTCCACCCGGTCGCAGACGGCCGCGATCTCCTCGAGGCGATGGCTGACGTAGACGATCCCGGTCCCGTCGCGCTTCAGCTCCCGGATGACGTCATGCAGGGCGGCGACCTCCGGTGTCGTCAGCGCCGCGCTCGGCTCGTCCATGACGAGGATCCGCGCCCCGGCTGCGAGCGCCTTGGCGATCTCGACAAGCTGCTGCCTTGCCACCGAGAGGGAGCGACAGGGGGTATCGGCGTCGAAGTCGGCCCCGAGCCGGGCGAGGAGGGCCTGGGCGCGGCGGCGCTGAGAATTGCGGTCGATCAAGGCCAAGCCGGCGGGGCCGCGCGCGACCTCCTGGCCGAGGAAGATGTTGTCGGCGGCGCCGAGGGCGGGAACGAGGTTGAACTCCTGGTGGATCACGGCCACGCCCGCGCCGAGGGCGTCGAGGGGAGAGCGGATCGCCCGCTCGACCCCCTCGATGACGATCCGCCCGGCGTCGGGGCGAACGGCCCCGCCGAGGATCTTCATGAGCGTGCTCTTCCCGGCGCCGTTCTCACCGAGGAGGGCGAGGACCTCGCCACGCGCAAGCGCCAGATTCACGCCGGCAAGCGCCTGCACGCCGGGATAGCTCTTGGCGATTCCCTCCATCGAGAGCAGCGGCGGTGTGGTCATCGATCGGGCCTTTTCGCTCCCTTTGGCTAGGCTGATGCGAGATTGTGGACGGTGATCATGAAGATGTGTTTCGCCATCGGGCGGTGTTTCATCGCTCCGGCTCGATCGCAGTGTGGATGACCCAGATCAGCCGGTCGGAGTTCTGTCGATTGTTCGTCTTGATCACGAGCTGATTCTCCCCCTTTTTCAGCAAGATGGGGAGCCTCGCCGTCTCGAAACCAGCCGAATGATCGAGGTTGGCCAGCAGCGTGTCGTTGAGCCAGACGGTGGCCCAGTCGTCGAAGGCTAGCCGAAGCATGGCCAGGCGTTGGACATCGCTCGAGAGAGTCGTCCTTGCGTAGATCGAGTGGTCTGTCGGTGGATAGGCCGGGCGATGCTGGCTGACATGTTCCAGCCGCAGCCAGCCATGGTCGCTTTTGAGTGCGTGAAGGGGAAAGTCGGCGGCACCGATCTTGACGGTTGCGGGGAGGGCCGGTTGGGAGAGCTGCCGGATCAGGTCGTCGGCCGGCTGGCGGAAGTCATCGAAATCGGCGCCGTCCGGGATCAGCCCCACGGCCACCCAGTCGGTGGGCGAATCGACGCGCGGAGCTTTCGACTGCGGGACTTTGTAGTAATACGACACCGCTTCGTAGTCGTCAGCCCGGGCATTCGAGGTGAAGAGCAACGACGATCGAAAGAGGACCGGATCTGGCCCGAAGAAGCGGTAGAAGACGCCGTCCTGATCGTTCCGGCCCCGGTTGTCGCGGTAGGGGCATCCCGCCCACGGCGTCTGATACTGGTTGAATCCCCAGGAAAAGCCGAAGTCGTCCTCGACGTTGGCTCCGCAGATCACGTGCGGGTCGGTCTCGCCATCGATCAGCATCCGCGTGCCGCTGTTGTGGAACACCATGTCGACATGATCCTTCTGGCGATACCCCATCACATAGCCAGCCAGAAATCCGACTCCGTCCGTCTCGAGGATCGGGAATGGCTTCGCCGGCGACGCCGGCTCGGCGAGGTGCCGCTGGGCGTGAAACCGCAGCGGAGTCAGTTCGACGTCTGCGGAGTACTGCTGCCAATCGATCATGGCCGCGCCATGCTTGGGTGACTTGCCGTGCAGCCGGATGATGCACCTGGTAGAGAAGGGAATCGGGAGGTAGCAATTCCACCCTGGCGATGCCTTTGGGGGGATCAACGGGTCGTTGGTCACCGTGAAGTTGGGAAAGGTGACAATGCCGGCACTGGCGATGTGGTAATCCTCGAAGCCGAGGAGCGTGCCGAAGAATGACTGCAACGGCATCCGCACCTGGGCCGCCTCTGCACCGTCGACGGTGATCTCGATCTCGAGGTCGTCGAGATCCTTCTCGGCGAACACGAACCACAACTTCCGCAGGCATCCCGGGCCGGCGACATCGAGAATGACGATGGCGTCGTCGACGCCAGAGGCGATGTTGGCGGTCGTGCGCCGGGATCGAAATTGCGTCGGTAGTTGGAGGAGGGGCACAGCGGGATCGGCATAGGTCCTTGGAAAAGGATCGTCGACCGCCGTGCTGCGCTCCCCCTCGGCGCTGGGCGCAGGCTCGATTCGCTGCTCCGGCCCGCGGTCCTGGGCCGGTGTGTGCGGGGCGGCCAACAGAAGGCCGAGCGCTAGGCACCCGAGGGTGCGGACCAACGCTCTGCCAGCGGCGTGACGCATCGTGCGATTCCTCTCCTGAAGGTGGGAGAACATGTCGGCCTACGGTGAAGTGCTTTCGGTGCCGGAGTTCCATGCCGACTCCAGCTCATGGATCTCGAGGGAGTGAAAACGGACCGGGCCACCGATCGCCCTCACGCCGGAAGCGAGGTCGTCAGCGCGGAGAATCACCGGCATCGGGACGTAGGTCAGGCCTCCGCTTGCAAACACTTCCAGCCCCGTGCGGTCGCAGAGGATGATGAGCTGTTGCCGGCCGTCGCGAAGCGGTGCCGGGGCACGATGACCGTTGACGACGATCTCCTCCGTCTTCGATTCCCATCCGACCTCGACACCGCGAACGGTGAACGCCACATCGGCACCGCCGGGCTCGAACTCGGCCCGGATCTCGACAAGCTCGGCGGCCACGTTGGCGAGGGCATTGGGGTCGGCAGGCTCGAGCACGTCGAGGGGGATCCGCTGCGCGTCGGTGCGAAGCGAGGCTAATTCCCTCGCCGGCGTGAACGTCAGCCGCGGGCCGGCAGCGGTCGAGGCGAGCCCGAGTTCGAGCGGAACAGTCATCGACTGGTTGAACGGCATGCCGCGCGTCTCGGTCTGAAACCAGCCGACAAGAATCCGCCGGCCGTCGCTTGCCGGGATGTCGCTGAACGACTGCGCCGCATAGAAGCCCCGGCCGCGGTGCCCCGGCAGCTTGGGCGACTCGGGCGTGAAGGCCTTCCCGTCAAAACTCCCCACCTGGTATTCGCTGCTTGCCCCGAGGAGCACCCATCTCTTGTTCGCGGCATCGCCGTCGACGGGAAGCTCGAAGAAGTCGGGGCATTCAAAAAATCCCTCGGTCGTGCTCTGGCTCGTCCAGGTCTTGAGATCGGGGGAGGTGAGGAAGCGGATCGTGTGGACCACCTCTCCGCTCGGTGCCTTCTGTTCCACGTAGAGCGTCATCACCCACTGCTGCGTCGGCTCGTGCCAAAACACCTTCGGGTCGCGGTTGCCGGGGGTGAATTGCCCGACGACCGGGTTGCCTTCGTACTTCGTGAAAGTACGGCCGTCGGTGCTGTGGGCGAGGGACTGCACGGCAGGGTTGCCGGCGGCGGTGTAGAGGAGGACAAGCGCCGGCTTCCCCTCCTTGCCGAAGCCGCTCGTGTTCTTCCAGTCGACGACGGCGCTGCCGCTGAACATCGGCCCTGTTGCGTCGGGCGCGAGGGTCTCGCCGAGCTCTTCCCAGTGGACGAGATCAGGGCTCACCGCATGCCCCCAGTGCATGTTGCCCCAGCCCCAGCCATAGGGATTGTGCTGGAAGAAGAGGTGGTATTCGCCGTTGAAGAAGACGAGGCCGTTGGGATCGTTGTTCCAGCCGCGGCGGGGAGAGAAGTGGAATTGCCCGCGGAGCGGCTCGGCGTAAAGGGGATCGGGCGAGCCGGGCCCGAGAAACGTGTCGGTCGGTGTGATCGAGGAGAGCGCGGTCGAGTCCTCGGGGAGCTTGTCGACGACGAGGGCGAGGTTTTTCCCCTTCCAGGCCGAGATCTCCATCGGGGCCCACCAGTCGGCCGCGCGGTCGGCCAGCTCGACGTCGTTTCTGACCACGGCCTCGCCATCGACGAGGAGCGTCACGACCCGCTTCGCCGCGCCGTTCTTGATCGGCAGTTGGAGGAAGCGAGTCTCGGCGACGAGTTCGCGGCGGGGATCTTGAAGCATCCCCTTCGGCTTCGTGTCGGTCTGGACGATCTGGTCGACATTGATGTGCCCCCAGCCTCCCTTCGCGGCATCGATCACCCGCAGCGTGGCGGTTCTTCCGGCCAGGTCCGCCACATCCCATGACTCGCGGACGAGCGTCTCGCTCCCCCCCGGCCGGTCGTTGCCGCCGGTGGCGCTGCGGACCGGCTTGCCGTCGATGAGCAGCTCGAGGGTGAGCTTCTCGCGGTCATTGCCGCCGCCGATCAGAAAGCTGAGGAACGGCCGCTCGATCTTGAAGGGGGGCGAGGTGAGCGTGCCGGTGCTGTCGTCCCCGCCTAGGAACGAATTGACGAGCCCCTCTCCAAGGAAGCCGTCGACCGCCATCTGCCCCGGGAGGGCGCCACGGGCCGGCCCGGTCCCATAAGCCGATCCCTCGACCTTCCAGGCGCCGTAGGAGTCGCCGTCGAAATCGGCGATGACAAGATCGGCCCGCGGCGGGTCGGCCGCCGGGACTTCCGTGGAAGCGAGAAGTACGCAGGCGGCGCAGAGCCAAGGAAAAAGCGGGCGAAAGCGAGGCATGGCCATGGATCCGTCGAGGGGGGGACTCGTAGGCCCCGAACGACGCAGCGATCGGCGATCGCAGCCAACGGCGGGGCGGTGGGTTCACCGAACGAAACTCGCCACGCGGTCATTTGCTCCCCACGAGGGTCTGAGCAGCGGTGGTCTTTGCAGCCGCTCCCGGCGCCGTGCGGGTGAACTCCGCTCAGAAGCGTACGCCGGGAAAGGGGTTGGAATCGAACGAGCCGGGCTCCGGCCCTGCGGGACCGGGCTCTCCGGCGACGCCCGATCGGTCGCTGACCGCCCTCAATCCCCCTTCGGGGTTGCAGCGTTCTGCTCGAGGGTCATCAGCCCCGCCTTCAGGGCCCGGTCCTTCTCGCGGAGGATTTCGAGGGTCTCCGGCGGCAGCTTCGTCTCCCAACCGTGGAAGGACGCGAGTGCCGCTCCGCCGCGGGCCAGGGTCGAGAAATCCTGGAGGTCTTCGGCGTGCACCACGCCGAGCGACGCTTTCTTGACGATGTAGTCGGTTAGGGGTGTCATGTTCCACACCGGGCCGGTGATCACGCATTCGGGGGCCTCTTCGAACTGGTCGACGAGGTTGCCGAAGGCGAACACTCCCTTCTCCTTCGCCCCGGCGATCGCCCCTTCGCGCTCGGCGTAGATCACGTCGGCGCCAGCCGTGATCTGAGCCAGCGCCGCCGCCTTCGCCTTGGGAGGGTCGTACCAGGCGTCGATGAACGTCACCTTCACCTTCACTCTGGCGCTGGCGTCATGGGCGCCGGCGATGAAGGCGTTGATCGTCCGGTTGACGTGCGGCTCCGCCTTCCCGCAAACGACGCCAACAACCCCCGACTTCGTCAGGCTGCCGGCGAGGATCCCGCACAGATACGCCGGCTCCGCCAAGTCGCTGTCGAAGATCGACATGTTTGGGGCCTGCGTCTCGGTGGCGGTTCCGATGACGAACTTGATGCCGGGGTTGGCGGCGGCAAGGGCGCGGATCTCCCGATCGCCATCGGCCGCGTCGGCAACGATCATGTCGGGCTTCGTGGCGAGGCTGGCGCTGATCGCCGCCGCCATCGGAGCGACGCCGGCGAGGTTGTCCTTCCAGGTGTAGCGGATCTTGCCGGCCCGTTGCTCCATCTCCATCGCCGTGTGGATCACCATGTTCCAAGGCTCTTCCAGCGGCGTCGCGTAGAAGGCGACGACCACCGGCACTTTCGCATCGGCGGCCAGCGCCTCTCCGGTGGCCGGGCCTGTCAGCGCGGCGACAACGAGCGCCGCGAGGCCGAGCAGTCGGCGGCGATCGGAAAGGGAGGGGCGACGGACCGAAGCGGCGAATCTCATGCGTTCATCTCCTGACGCGGTGGCCTTCATTCGGTCGGAGCGTACCACGCCCCGGCCGGGCGGAGTGAGGCCGTTTTTGGCCGTTTCTCAACGGTTTCAGGCCCGCGAGCGAGGCTCGTCGAGCCGGGGAGAATGGGGATTTCCGGGGCTCGCGAGGTTGCCGGGCGCCTGGGGTGCCTCTGGCATAGGAGCGTCACACGAGCGTCACAGGAGCGCAGTGACGTGGGCCGCGGCGGCCGAGGCGAGCCCGGCCGGGGCGTAGCCCCCCTCGAGCGTCGACACGATCCGTCCCCCGGCATGCCGGTCGGCGATCTCGCGGACGATGCCGGTGAGCTCGGCGAAGTCGGCATCGGTGAGGGTGAACCGGCCGAGGGGATCGCCGTCGCGGGAATCGAAGCCGGCCGACACGAGGACGAGCTGCGGCCGGAAGCGGTCGGCCGCCGGCACGAGCCGATCGCGGAAGGCGCCGACGATCTCCCTCCGCCCGGCGCCTGCTGGGAATGGGCAGTTGATCGTGAAGCCCTCCCCCGCGCCGCGGCCGGTCTCGACGGCATGCCCGGAGCCGGGGTAGAGGGGAGACTGATGCGTGTCGAAGAAGAGGACGCTTGCATCCTCGTAAAACGTATCCTGCGTGCCGTTGCCGTGGTGGACATCCCAGTCGACGATCAGCACGCGTTCGAGGCCGTGGGTCGTTTGAGCGTGACGGGCCGCGAGCGCCACGTTGTTGAACAGGCAGAATCCCATCCCCTTCGACGGCGTGGCGTGGTGGCCGGGGGGACGGACGACCGCGAAGGCGTTCTCCACGCGGCCGGTGCAGACCGCATCGACCGCGATCAGGAGCCCCCCGGCGGCGCGGCGGGCTGCGTCGAGCGTCGCTTCCCCCTTGATTGCCGTGTCGCCGGTGGAGAGGACGACGAGGCCGTCGGCGACATCTTTCGCCACGATCCTCAAGTAATCCGGCGTGTGGACGCGAAGGAGCTCGGCGTCGGTGATCGGCCGCGACGCAAGCGCCACGCAGCGCCCAAGGAGACCGTCGGCCTCAAGCCGATCGAGGATCGCCGTCACCCGTCGGGGACACTCCGGGTGCCCGGGGCCGGTGTCATGAAGGAGCGCGGCGGGATCGGAAACGAGACCAGTCATCGGCATGGGGCCAGACGGGTGAGGGGAAAGAAAAGCCCAGCCGATCGTAGCCCCGACCAGCCCGCCGCGGGGAGCCGATGGCCCGCCGGGGACGGGGCGGCGGGGGGGATGGGAGGGCTGGGCGGAGCGGGAAAGGGTGAAATTTGACGGAAAACAGCCCCGTGGCGAGATGGTCTTGGGTTCCGGCGGCGCCGCGATACACTGCAAGGCCCGGAAGAATACAGATCCAACGGAGATTGCGACCGTGGCAGTGGCGATTCGGATGAAGCGGATGGGTCGAAAGAACCGCGCTTACTATCGTATTTGCGCGACCGACAGGCGGAGTCCGCGCGACGGCCGCGTGATCGAAGAACTCGGCACGTACGACACCGCCGTGCCCGACACGGATGCCCGGGTCACGCTCAACAACGCTCGGCTCGAGTATTGGCTGTCGGTCGGCGCGAAGCCGAGCGATGCCGTTCGGGTGCTGATCAAGAAGTACGGCGCCAAGGGAACCCGCCTGAAGGAGATGGAGTTGGCCCGTGCCAAGCTCAAACTCCCGCGGATCGTCCCCGACGCCGGAGCCCCGGTGTTCGTTCCCGAAGTGAAGGCCCCGGCCGCAGC
>Ga0164295_10000102_pt1 | contig 71463 bp, 63 predicted proteins | sample GEODES006metaG_FD_111798 | JGI IMG/M metagenome (GOLD analysis project Ga0164295, IMG submission 111798) | Oligotrophic lake water microbial communities from Sparkling Lake, Wisconsin, USA - GEODES006 metaG | ecosystem: Environmental > Aquatic > Freshwater > Lake | place: USA: Sparkling Lake...
CCGACCTGGCAGCCCTCGAGACCCTTTCGCCGGAAGCGGCACGCGAACTCGCACGTCGCCCTAAAGAACTGAATCTCGGGGGATTGAAAACGCTCACCCCGGAGGCCGCGCTGGCACTCTTTCAGCACAGAAATATCAGTGTGCCATCCAGCCTGGATTGGGGAAGCGATCGTCTCGAGTCGCTCTCGATCGACGAGGCCGAGGATATCGGGGCCCATGACTTTCACAGGTTGTCGTTCAACGGCCTGACTTCGCTCGATCCCGAGGTTGCCGCCGCGCTCGTTTGGAGGGAAAGCAACACGGAGTTTTCTTTCGCCGGACTCACGGAATTGTCGGATGAGACGGCGGTGGCACTCAGTGGTGTCAGATTTGATGAGTCACCGGAAGGCCTCCGGAAAAGTCTCTTTCTCGACGGCGTCCGTACGCTCTCCCCGGCAGCGCTACGGGCTCTCCGCCATTTTGAAGTTCTGTCGCTCAACGGCCTCGCCACGCTCTCCGCGGAGACGGCACGCGCTCTCGCGCAGGCCGGTTACTACCATGAGCGCCTCTCGCTCGACGGCCTCACCTCCATCTCGCCCGCTGTCGCGCGGTTACTGCGTTCTCACGCGAAGACCCTCTCCCTCAATGGGCTGAGAGACCTCGATCCGGACACCGCTGCAGCCCTTGTCGACAGTAGGGCTGGTCAGTGGCTGAGTCTCGAGGGTCTGACGTCGCTCTCGCCCGAGGTCGCCCGAGCGCTCGCCGACGGTGGCAAAATAACACTCGAACTCGACGGGTTAACCACACTTTCTCCCGATGCCGCGCGGGCACTCGAGCGCCTCTTCAATCAGGCGTCTTTCAACGGGCTCACGTCCCTCTCGCCCGAGGTGGCCGCTGCCCTTGGTGCCACCCGCCTGAACTCGCTGTCGCTTGACGGCCTGACCGATCTCGACGCGGAGACGGCCAAGGCGGTTGCTGGCGAATACGAACGCTCTTTGTCGTTCGGCGGTCTCACAAGCCTCTCGCCGGAGGCCGCGGCGGCTCTGGCGAATCGTGGACTCTCGCTCGACGGACTCACGTCGCTCTCCCCGCAGACCGCACGGGCACTGGCGCGGGGGAAATACCTCTCGCTCAACGGCCTTTCCGAATTGTCACTCGACGCGGCGAAAGAACTTGCGTTGTTGGAGCAGACGCTCTCACTCAACGGCCTCTCCGATTTACCGGCGGAGGTGGCCGGTGCGCTCGCGGAGATGCGGGGGTACAAGCTTTCGCTCAACGGTTTGAAGGAGATCTCGCTCGAGGCAGCCGAGTTGCTGGTGAAGAGCAGGGCAAAAATCGTCGAGCTCGAAGGCCTCGTGAATGTCTCACCGGAGGTGCTGCGGACCCTGAACCGGTACCGGCTCCAGCGGGGTCGAGGCTCCGAATTGGAACTCGGATTGCCGGATGATGTGTGGCAGCAGATGCAGCGTCTGCCGCGGATTGAGGACGACGTGAACCGCTGACTCGCGTCCGCCTTCAAAGAGCGACGGCGAGATCCCCTTCAACGTGACCCGCTACGAGGGCTTTGACGGCCCCGTCCGAATCACAATCGAAAACCTCCCAGCGGGCTTCACGTTCCAAGGGCCTGTGGAGATCGAGGCTGGGCAGGAGCGGGCGATCGGCCTCATTGAGCGTGCTCCGGATGCGGGCCCACCAAGTGTCCAGGCGCCAACGACACTTCTTTCCGTACTGATTCCTCCTTCCGAACATGTACGCCATCTGAATCGGCGATGAACGGCGGATGAACGCCGCCAGTGACGACCCCCGTTTTCTCGGATGAAACCCGCTCCCCCTCTGTCGCTGGGGCGGTGGCCGAAAACGGTCAGCGAATCGCACCGCTGTTCAGCGTTCCTGTCCGCGCCGTACAGATTGGAGCGGCGGGGGCAACCGCAGAACGCGAAAGAGACATCCCATGAATGGCAACACCGTCAGCGACTTCTTCAACCGCGACTGGTTTCGCTTCTCCTCGCGGCAGCTTCGCCGCGGCTTCCAGCGACGAGTGGCCGCCGCCCGCAAAAAGACCGGCCTCTGCCTGTCGTCAGAAGCCCTCGAGCCGCGGTTGATGATGGCGATCACTCCGCCGTCGATCTCGATCGACGACGTCACGATCACCGAAGGTGACGCCGGCACCCAGAACGCGGCCATCACCCTGCGGCTCTCGCAGCCCGCGTCAAACACGGTAAGCGTGCGATTTGCGACGGCCGGCGGCACCGCCACGGCCGGCAGCGACTTCGTGGCAAAGGCCGGCAGCGTCTCGTTTGCCGCTGGGACGACCACCAGGCAGGTGCTGATCGCGATCAAGGGGGACCGTGCCTACGAGCCGAACGAGACCTTCTCGATCAACCTCTCGTCGCCGACGCGGGCAACGATCGCCGACCAAAGCGGCATCGTCACGATCCTCAACAATGACCCGGCTCCAGCCCCCCCGCCGGTGCCTGTTTCCACCCCCACGCCATCGACGGCGGTCCAATTCGCTGTCACGAGCAACTGGGGCAGCGGCTTCAATGGCGATGTGACGATTCGCAACACCACCGGGCTCGCGTATGGCAGTTGGACGGTCGAGTTCGACTTCGACGGCCAGATCACCACCCTCTGGAATGGGGTGATCGCGAGTCAGTCGGGCAGCCGCTACACCGTTCGCAACGAGAGCTGGAATGGCTCACTCGCGGCCGGCGGATCGACGACCTTCGGCTTCACCGCCACCCCCGGCGGCAGCGCGGCTGTGCTCCGAAACATCACGCTTATCGGCAGCGCGGCGGCCACCCCAACCCCGACCCCGATCCCGACCCCGACCCCGACCCCATCCCCAACACCGACCCCAATCGACGGCACCACGGGCCGCGTGTTCCTCGTCAACCCGGCGGCCGCCGACATCGTCGGGTTCGATCCCTCCCGCGACCGCCTCGACTTCGCCGACGTGTCGGTCCACAACCTGATCATCGCCAAGACGGAGAGCGGCGAGGTGGCGATCGTCAATCCGTGGGCGTCGACCCCCGAGTTTCAGGTGCTGCGCGGCATCGGCTACCGCGATCTCACGATGGCCAACTTCGGCGTCGTCCAGAACGAGCACCTGCGTCAGGACATCGGCGGGGTGGTCGCCTGGGAACAGGGCATCGGCCCCCGGGATAGCAGCACGGTCTACGTGCGGTCGCACGAATATGGGGTCCGGCAGCGGATCGAGGGCTTCAATCCCGCCGCGATGAAGCTCAGCTTCCTCTACTTCGGCACCCGCGAGCGGCTCTCGGTGACAGACACGGCCGAGGGCCTGTCGATCTCCGTCCTGCCCACCAACCAGAGCATCCTGCTCGTGGGCGTGACCAAGGCCCAGCTCGTGCCGGAAAACGTCGAATTCCATCACGACCAAATCGTGGAGGACCAGCTGGAGGTGCCGTTCAACCACCCTGCCGAGCACTTCACGCTCGTCAGCCGGGCATCGCTGCTGACGCCGACCGCCCCGGCGGGCCAGGCCACCGACGGCTCCCAGACATCGATCGGCCAGACCCAGCCCGGTGGCCATAATCACGGCACGATGCCCATGCCCATGCCCATGCCGACGCCGACCCCCGGCATCACGGTCGGCGATCTCTCCATCACCGAGGGCAATCCTCAGGCCGCCTCGGGAACGGGCAGTGCGGTCACGACCACGCCACTCACCTTTACCGTTTCGCTCTCGGTCGCGAGCGCGCAGCCGGTGACGGTCCAATATGCCACGGCCAACGGCACTGCGGTCGTCGGCAGCGACTATGCGGCCGCTTCCGGCACGCTTACGTTCGCCCCCGGCGAAACCCAGAAACCGGTGACGGTGCTCGTCAGCCGCGATAGCACGGCCGAATCGAGCGAGACCCTTTCGTTGATCCTCTTCAGCGCGACAAATGCCACGCTCACCAAGGCGGCCGCCACCGGCACGATCGTGGACGATGACACGCTCGCTGCGAATCCAAATCCGACCCCCAATCCGACCCTGACCAGTGGCATCGCCGTGACCTACTCGCAGACAAGCGACTGGGGCACGGGCTTCAACGGTGACCTGAAGATCACCAACGGCGGCACGACGCCGATCAGCGGCTGGACGATGGAGTTCGACATGGCGGCGAATATCGTCGCCATCTGGAACGCCGAGATCGTCAGTCATGTCGGCACCCGCTACGTGATTCGAAATGCAGCCTGGAACGGCACTCTCGCCGCCGGGGCGGAGATCTCGTTCGGCTTTCAGGCCGACGGCATCGCCGGCGAACTGCCGACGCGGAAAAAGGTCAACGGCCAACTCGTGGCGTAGCCCCGCAGCCACCGTCAGTCGGCGTTCACAACCGGCCAGTAATCGGCGCGTGATGAGCGGCCATCTTCCCGGAGTCCTTCGATCTCCAGGACATCCGACGGCACTTCCACCGGAAGAGTCCCGTGATGGCGAATGCGTCGACGATCGCGATGATCGAGGCGAAACATTTGTTGCGCGCGGCAGGACTGTCCTGCCGCGCGATCGCACGACGACTGTTCATCGGCGCGCCACCGCCGACGGCGGCCAGTGCTCGCCGCCGGTCATCCTCGCGGTGGTCGCGGCCGAGTGGACGGTGGTCGAACTTTGACTGCTGGCGCCTCGCAACGCTGGAGGCGATCCTGACAAACGGGCCTTGCCTCTTGTACAGTGGTCATGTACAGTGGTCACATGGAAATCTCAGCCAGTGCGTTCAAGGCTCAATGCCTTCGCCTCCTCGACCAAGTCAGCCAAACGGGCGAGGAGCTTGTCATCCTCAAACGGGGTCGGCCTGTGGCCCGCGTCGTGGCCGCCCGTGACGAAAAACCTTGGCTCGCCCTCCGCGGCCGAGGTGAGCTCTGCGGCGACCCGTTCGCCGCCGTCATCACCGAAGCTGATATCGACGCCCTGCAATGACGACGCCTCCGCTCCTCGACACCCACGTCTGGATCTGGTGGATGATCGGGGATCCCAGGCTCCCGGCCCGGGAACGGAAGACCCTCGACGAACTGCCGAGCGGCCACCGTCCCAAGCTCTGCGACATCAGTCTCTGGGAAGTGGCCCTGCTCGTTCAGCTGGAGCGATTGCGGCTCGACGAGCGATTGGACGACTGGCTGCGGATCGCCGCCTCCCCCGCCACGGTCGAAATCCTTCCGATCACTCCGGCCGTGGTCGCGGAGATGAATCGGCTTCCCAGATCGTTTCATCAAGATCCAGCCGATCGCCTGATCGCGGCGACGGCCCGGGCAGCAGGGCTTTCGCTCGCGACCCACGATGCCCGCATCCGCCGCTCGCGGCTCACGACGCTTTGGACGCCGACGGCAGGCTGACCGATCCGCTGCACGTACCCTGAACCTGATACGGTCGTCCCCCCGACGACATGGTAATCTCTGGGATATGTCCCGCGCTCTCGCCCACACCCTCGTCGTCGCGATCCTCGCCGCGCTCTTCTTCGTCGCGTTCTCGCGGAGCGGCTATGCCTTCCAATGGGAAGGGGTGTGGGACTACCGGCAGAAGTTCGTATCAGGCTGGCTGACGACCGTCGCCATGAGCCTGGCGAGCCTCGTTCTGTCGGCGCTTGTCGGCCTCGTCACGGCCGTCGGCCTCCGGTCGCGGTGGACGCTCGTCGAGGCGGCGGCGCGGGTCTATGTCGAGCTGATCCGCGGCACGCCGTTGCTCGTGCAACTGCTGATCGGCTTCTACGTCGTCGCCAATGCGGTCGGCCTCGAAAACCGCTACGTGGTCGGCGCGCTCGTCCTCGCCCTCTTCAGCGGCGCCTACATGGCGGAGATTTTTCGCGGGGGCCTGGCCGCGATTCCCGCCGGGCAGCGCGATGCGGCCCGGGCGATCGGCCTCACTCCCTGGCAGAGCATGCGGCTGGTGATCCTGCCGCAGGCAATCCGCCTCGTTCTCCCCGCCGTCGCCGGGCAGCTCGTCTCGCTCATCAAGGATTCGTCGCTCCTTTCGGTGATCGCCGTCAGCGAGTTCACGCTCGCCGCCCAGGAGGTCAACTCCTTCACCTACTCGACCCTCGAAAGCTACCTGCCGCTGGCCGCCGGCTATCTCCTCCTCACGCTCCCCCTCTCGGCGCTGTCGCGCTGGCTCGAGCGCCACTTCGCCTACGAGGCCGGCTGATGGAGCTTGTCGTCAAGGGACTCACGCAAGCGTTCGGGACGACGACCGTCCTCGATCGGCTCGACCTGGAGACGGGCGACATCCGGGCGCTCGTCCTCGTCGGCCCCTCCGGCGGCGGCAAGACGACGCTCCTGCGGATCCTCGCCGGGCTCGATCTCGCAAAAGAAGGGAGCGTGAGCTTCGCCGGCGTCCCGGTGCCGCGCGATGAAGCCGGGCTCCTCACCTACAGGCGCAAAGTGGGCACCGTCTTCCAGGCCTACAACCTCTTTCCCCACCTCTCGGCCCTCGACAACCTCACCCTCCCGCTGATTCACGTTCATGGGCTCACTCCCGCGGCAGCGCGCAAGCGCGTCGCTGAGCCACTCGAGCGTTTCAAGCTCGCCGAGCATGCCCACAAGCGCCCCTCCCAGCTCTCCGGCGGGCAGAAGCAGCGGATCGCCATTCTCCGCGCCCTCGCCACCCAGCCGGAGCGGCTGTTCCTCGACGAGCCGACCTCCGCCCTCGATCCGGAGATGACGGCCGAAGTGCTCGAAATGATCGGCGAGCTGAAAGCCCTCGGCACCCGCTTCGTCCTCGTGACTCACGAGATGGGATTTGCCCGCAAGGTGGCCGACGAGGTGGCGTTTGTCGGCGGCGGGAAGGTCGTCGCCACCGGCCCGGCGTCTACGATGTTCGAACATTGCCCCGAGCCCCGCGTCCGCGACTTCTTCGCGAGGATCCTCCCATGACCGATCGTGGTGCCTCCACGCCCCCGTCCCCGCGGCACGACCCCAAAGTCGGCGACGAAACATTTGCCTGGGCCGACGATCCGGCCGTGCGGGCCTTCGTCGGGGCGCTGATTGCCGATGCGGTCGCGATGCCTGTCCACTGGTATTACGACCGGGCCGCGCTTGATCGCGATCATCCCGGGCTCTCTGGCTATGCGGCGCCCAAGCGAGTCCATCCCGACAGCATTCTGTGGCGGAGCCGCTACGAACCGGCGGGCCCGGAGGGGGATATCCTCCACGACCAGGCGCAGTACTGGGGGAAGCGCGACATCCATTACCACCAGTTTCTCGATGCGGGGGAGAACACGCTCAACTCCAAACTCGCGGTGGAACTGGCGGCGCTCGTGAAGCGCAACCGCCACTGGGACGCCGAGCGCTGGCTCGAGGAATACGTCGCCTTCATGCGCCGCCCGGGGAGCCACCGCGACACCTACGTCGAGGAATACCACCGCCACTTCTTCACGAACCTCGCCCATGGCCGCAAGCCGATCAACTGTGGCGTTCGTGACGAGCACATCGGGGGGCTCGTGCCCGTTGCGGCGCTCGTCGCGGCCCTCGGCGACCGCCACCCCGACCTCCGCCGAATCGTTCGCGAGCATGTGAACCTCACCCACAAAGACCGCGACGTCCTCTCCGCCGCCGATGCCCTCGTGCGGATCCTCGTCCGGGTCTGCCGAGGCGGCCCCCTTCGGGAGGCAATCCTTGAGGAGGCGACCGACTGGATTTCGGCGGCCAAGCTTGCCGATTGGGCCGATCTTCCCGATCGCACCGTCGTCGGCACCCGCCTCTCCACCGCCTGCTACATCCCCGATGCCTTCCCTGCCGCCCTCGTTCTCGCTTGGCGGCACCACGACGATTTCGCCGCCGGCGTGCTCGCCAATGCCCGCTGCGGCGGCGACAACTGCCATCGCGGGGCGGTCGTGGGGGCGCTTTTGGGGGCCGCAAATCCGATCCCGCGCCCGTTTCTGGAAGGACTGCGAGCCGGTGCTAGAGTTGGGGAGATTTTCAGCCGTTCTCCCTCTGGGTCGCCCGCATGAGCTCCGTGGCCACGTCCGCCGGTTCCTCCCACGCAGCCGCCGACCCCGAAGCCCCCTTTCCCTTCTCCACGCTTGACGGCCTTGTTCCCACCAAGACCGTCCTCCTCACGGCCGATCCGGCGGCGGTTGATTCGGTGGCCGCGAAGCGCGAGGAAATCCTCGCCTACTTCCACCGCACCTGCGAACTCGACGACAGGCTCTTCGACCTGATCCGCAACGAGGCGGCGTTTTTCGTCCGCCACGAGCCACTGCGGCACCCGCCGATCTTCTACCTCGCCCATCCGGCGACGTTCTACGTCAACAAACTCTACGTCGCCCGGCTCTTCAGAACGCGCATCGGCCCCCGCATGGAGGCGATGATGGCGGTGGGGGTCGACGAGATGTCGTGGGACGATCTCAATGCAGCCCACTACGATTGGCCGAGCGTCGCTGCCGTCCGCGCCTACCGCCGCGAGGTCCGCCGCCGCGTCGATGCCTTCATCCGTTCGATGCCGCTGGAGCTGCCAATCCGCCAGGATTCGCCGGCGTGGGTGATCCTGATGGGGATCGAACACGAGCGGATCCATCTGGAGACCTCGTCGGCGATCCTCAGGCAGATGCCGCTAGCTGACCTGCGCCGCGAAGCGGAGCTCTCGGCCGGCGAGAAGCGGCTATGGCGCGCCTGCCAGGAGCAGGGCCCGCAGCCGGAAAACCCTTGGGTCGAGGTGCCGGCCCAGGTGGTGATGCTGGGGAAGCGCGACGACGATCCCACTTATGGCTGGGACAACGAATACGGCACCGAGGAAGTCCGGCTGTCGGGCTTCAGCGCCGCCCGTCAGCTCGTCTCCAACGGCGAGTTTCTCGAGTTCATCGCGGCCGGGGGCTATGCAGACGAATCGTTCTGGACCGAGGAAGGGCGGGGCTGGCTGCGGTACACCAAGGCCGAACACCCCCGCTTCTGGCGCCGCGACGGGGAGACGTGGAGGCAGCGCAACCTCCTCGACGAGATCCCCCTGCCGCTCGATTGGCCGGTGGAGATCAATTGCCTCGAGGCCCAGGCGTGGTGCGCCTGGAAGCGGCAGCAGACCGGGCTCAACATCCAGCTCCCCACCGAGGCCCACTGGCAGGCCCTGCGGGCAGGAATAGAGACCGATCAGCCGCGCTGGGAACAGGCGCCCGGCAACATCAATCTCGAATGGTTCGCGTCGAGCTGCCCGGTGACGATGTTTCCGCAAGGCTCGCAAGGCTCGCAAGACTCGCAGGGAGAGTTCTGCGACGTCATCGGTAATGTCTGGCAGTGGACGCGGACGCCGATCATGCCCTTCAAGGGCTTCGAGGTCCATCCGCTCTACGACGACTTCTCGGTGCCGACGTTCGACGGCCGCCACAATCTCATCAAGGGGGGCTCCTGGATCGCGACCGGCAACGAAGCGATCGCCAGCTCGCGGTATGCCTTTCGTCGCCACTTCTACCAGCACGCCGGCTTCCGGCCGATCATCGACGCCCCCGGGCACGACTCCGTGACGGAGGGCTCGAAGCTCTACGAGACCGACGTTCTCGTGACGCAGTATCTCGACTTCCATTACGGCCCCGAGGCGCTCGGAGTGCCGAACTTTCCCCGCGCCTGCGCGGCGGAGGTGATCCCCCTGCTCCCGGCCGACCGGCGCCGGCGCTGTCTCGACATCGGCTGCTCGGTGGGGCGATCGGCGTTTGAGTTTGCCCGGGCGTTCGAGCATGTCGATGCCATCGACTTCTCCGCCCGCTTCATCCAGTCGGGGGTCAGGCTTCAGGAGGGGGGCGAGATCCACTACGAAGTGCCCACCGAGGGTGAATTGACCGTGGCGAGGAGCGTGTCGCTCGACAAGCTCGGCCTCGGAGAGTTGCGGACGCACGTGGCCTTCATGCAGGGGGATGCCTGCAACCTGAAGAGCCTCTATACCGGCTACGACCTCGTCTTCGCCGGCAATCTCGTAGACCGTCTCTACGACCCAGCGATGTTTCTCGAACTCATCGGCGACCGTGTCCTCCCCGGGGGCCTGCTGGTCATCACCTCCCCCTACACCTGGCTCGAGGAATACACACCGAAATCGAAATGGCTCGGCGGGCGGCGCGAGCATGGCGAAGCGCTTACGACCTTCGCGGGGATCGGCCGGGCCCTCGACGGCGGCTTCGACCTCGTCCACCGCGCCGACGTCCCGTTCGTGATCCGGGAAACGGCCCGCAAGCACCAGCACTCGGTCGCCGATCTCACCGTCTGGCGGCGCCGCGGCGCCGTCTGAAAGCCCTTCCCCCCCTTCCCATCGGGCCTGGGTGACAGGGCCGGCGGCCATCGACTAAAATCAGGGTTTCCTCCGGACACGCCCACCGTGGCCAAGCCCCCACCTGACCGATTCGATCCCTGCCGGGCCTGGCTCGGGATCGACCGCGCTGATTTGGCCGACCCGCGGCGGGTTCTCGGGCTTGTTCCCGGCGAGACCGATCCGATCGTTGTTCTCAAGGCGGCCGAGACGAGGCTCAAGGCCCTCAAAGGGCTGGCCGCCGGTCAGCATCATGCCGCTCGGGAAGCGCTCATCCTTCAGGTGGAACAAGCCCGGGAAAAGGTGCTTTCGCAGATCGCCGCAGCGGGGAAAGGCCAGGCTCCGCCCGGCCCCCCCCGGGGAAGCGGATTCGCGATGCCCCCTCCGCCGCGGCGTCACGGCGAGCCGGCCACCGATGCCGAGGCCGGGGCGACGGTCGTGTTCGATGAGCCGGCCGGTTCGGAATCCGAGGCGGAGAATGCGTTCGCGCCGCCGGTGGTGCGGGTCCGCCACTACCGGCCGGGCCGTCGCCAGGGGAGCGCGGCGATCTGGGTGTCGCTCCTGGCGATTCTGGGAAGCGTCGCTGCTGGGGTGGGATTCATCTGGTGGCAGGCACGGCAGCAAGACCTTCGTCAGGCGGCGCGGAGTCAGGCAACCCGCTCCCCCCGCGACGAGGATCTGGCCGGAGTTCCGCAGGGAGACGCGGGAGCCCGCTCCAAACCGCTCCCTGAGGATGCGGCGATCTCTTCGAGTCCGCCTCCCTCCCGCCCGGAGGGAATGAAACCGATCACCTCATCGACAACCAGGCCAACGCCCCCTGTCAAAACGCCGCCGACGACCTCGGTGGCCGCGGCGATGCCAGAGCCAATGCCGGAGTCAACGCCAGAGCCAGATCCAGAGCCAACGGTCACCGAGCCGATGGAGACCGCGCCAGCGGAATCAGAACCATCCCCCGCCGTGGCCAGCATGGATGGCGACGCCCCGCCGGAAGAGATGATGACAGACGCTGGCATGTCGGGAGATGCCGGGACGGACATGCCTACGGACGAAGAAATGGCCTCCGCCGACTCGACCGACGCCAGCGAGATCGAGACTGCGATCGTGTCGGCCCTCTCTGCGATCCGCACCAGCGACTTCGACACCGCCGATGCCCTTCTTGCCTCGGCCCTCGAAGGAGGGCGGAGCATGCCCGCCAAGCGGCGTGTGTCCGATTGGCAGACGCTCGCCCAGTACGCCCGGGAGTTTGCCGGCTTCCGTGAGAAGGCGATCGCGGAAGTGACGCCGGGGAACGAGTACGACATCGGCGGGAAGAAGGTAGCGGTCGTCGAGATCGACGACAAAAAGTTCATCTACCGCTTTCAGGGGCGCAACAAGACGACCCCGCGCAACAAGATCCCGGCCGGCATTGCGATGGCGATCGTCACGACCTGGTTCGACGACCGTCCGGCCAACCATCTCTTCCTCGGCGCTCACCACGCCACGAAGCCGGAGCCCGATCTCGCCAAAGCCCGGGATCAGTGGGAACGGGCCGAGCAGGGGGGCATCAACGCCGAGCCACTTCTCCGACTCCTCGATGATCCGCTGCTCCAGGAAGGGACGAAGGCTTCCGAGCCGACCGACGAGTAGCGGACGCCGTCCTTCACCAGATCTGGGTGAGGATCCCGACGAGCGTCGCCGGATCGAGTTCGACAGGATTGCCGCGTAGGCTCGCACCGCCGGAGTTCTCGGCGAGCCAGCCGATTCTTTCCCGGCGGAGGCCCACGTCGGACAGTCGGCGGGGAAGGCCCGCCACGCCACAAAGCGCCTCGATCCGCGCCACGAAGGCTGCTGCCGCAATTGCCTCGACGGCCGAGGCCGCCGGGTCGATCGCCCGTTCCAGCCGGGCGTAATCCTCCGCCGCGACGGCCGCGTTGACCGCAAGCGCCACCGGAAGGAGAAGCCCGCAGGCCAGGCCGTGCGGCGTGCCGCACTCCACCCCGAGCGCCGCGGCCACGCCGTGGGCCATGCCGAGGCCGGAGTTGGAAAGCGCGACGCCAGAGAGGAGCGCTCCATGGCTCATCGCGCTCCGCGCCGCTCCGTCGGACGGATCGGCGAGCACTCGCGGCAGGGCGCGTACGGCCCGCGGCAGTGCCTCGAGCACCAGGGCCCGGGGCAACGGGCGGCGGACACGGCAGATGAACGACTCGATGAGTTGGGTGATGCAGTCGAGGCCGGCGGCCGCCACCGTCGCGCGGTCGCAGCCGGCGGTCAGGTCGGGATCGACGACGACGGCGCGGGGCACCATCAGCGGGCTGCGGAGGCTCTTCTTGAAGCGCCGGGCAGGGCAGGAGATGACGGCGTTGCGGGTCGCCTCGGCGCCGGTGCCGGCCGTCGTCGGCACGGCGACCAGCGGCAGCGGCATGACGTCGATCGGGATCCCCCGCCCCACCCCCTCGAGCCGGTCGACGATGAGCGGATCGTAGTCGGCAGCGCCGAGCCCGGTGGGGAGATTCGTCGCCAGGGCCGCGAGTGCCTTGGCCAGATCGATCGCTGAACCACCGCCGACGGCAACGACGACGACCCCGTCGCGGTCCCCAGGAGGAAGGGTCGCGAGAGCGGCGGCGACGTCATCGACGGTCGGTTCACCCGCCGTGACGGCGACGATCTCGGCGGCCAGGCCGGCCCGGGCGAGGCTCGCCTCGACAGCATCGCGGTGGGGGGCACTGGCGAGGCTGCGCCGTCCCCCCACGAGCCAGACGCGCTTTCCAAGGAGCGCCGCGGCCTCCCCCACCTCGGCCACTCGGCCGGCACCGAACCTGATCGCCGGTGGCGCGACGACGTCCCAAGCCCCCGGATCGATCGCCACGCCTTCGACTACACTATTTCCGATCCCGTCCATCTCCCGCCGTCCTTTCCCGCTTGAAGCTGACGCCCAAACCGCCCCCCGAGGAAGCTGCCACGAGGATGACGACCGACGCCCTGGAGATCCCCGTCTGCCGCGCGCCAGTGAGGGGGACGATTCGCCCCCCCGGCTCCAAGAGCATCACCAATCGGGCCCTTGTCTGCGCGGCATTGGCCGAGGGAACCTCGACGCTGTCAGGCGCCCTCGACAGTCAGGATACCCGGGTCATGGTCGATGGGCTGAGGGCCCTCGGGATCGGCCTCGACGCCGATTGGTCGGCCGGCCGGATCGCTATCCACGGCTCAGGCGGCCGGATCCCTGCCACCGCGGCGACGCTCGACTGCGCCGCCAGCGGCACGACAATCCGATTCCTCGCCGCGGTCTGCGGCCTGGGGCACGGCACCTACCGTCTCGATGGCACGGCCCGGATGCGGAAGCGCCCCATCGGCGATCTCCTCGACGCGCTCCAGAGCCTCGGCGTGGAGGCCAGCGCCGAGAGCCCCGGCGGCTGCCCACCGGTGGCGATCCATTCCGCCGGAATGCCAGGCGGGGCAACGACCGTCCGCGGTGGCACCTCGAGTCAGTTCGCCAGTGCTCTGGCGATGGTCGCCCCCTGCACCCCGGCGGGAATGACGATCGACTTCGAGGGGCGCCTCGTCTCGCTCCCCTACCTGGAAATGACCCGGCGTGTGATGGCTGATTTCGGCGCCGCCTGCCATGTGGCAGGCCCCACACGGTGGTCGATCCCGCCCGGCCGGTATCTCGGACAGACCTACGCCATCGAGCCCGATGCGTCGGCCGCGAGCTACTTCCTCGCCGCCGCGGCCATCACCGGCGGGAGCGTCACCGTGGAGGGGCTGTCGCGGCGGAGCATGCAGGGGGATGTGGCCTTCGCCGAGGCGCTGCATCGAATGGGCTGCGCGCTGGAGTGGCACGAGTCGGGGAACGATCCCGCCGACGATTCCGTAACGGTCTCGGGCCGGGCCGCCCACGGCATCGATATCGACATGAACGCGATCAGCGACACCGTGCCGACGCTCGGCGTCGTGGCCCTGTTCGCCGACGGGCCGACGACGATCCGCAACGTCGCCCACATCCGCGACAAGGAGACCGACCGGATCAGCGACCTCGGCCGTGAGCTCTCCCGCTTGGGCGCCCGGATCGAGGAGCGGCACGATGGCTTCACCGTCCACCCTGCCCTGCTCTCGTCAGCGGAACTGGCAACCTACGACGACCACCGCATGGCGATGAGCCTGGCGCTGGCTGGCCTGGTCGTGCCCGGCGTGCGGATCCTCGATCCGCGGTGCACCGGCAAGACGTTTCCGGAGTACTGGCGGGCCCTGGCGACGATCGCGGCCCTCGATACGCAGGGCTGGCCCGAGGGCTTTCGTCCGTGAGGCCCACCGGACCGAGGGGCCACTTCGAGGCTCACCGGTCGACAGGCCTCACTCCGTCTCCCTGATGCCTCAGCCCCCACGACCGCCCTCTTCAGGCGACCACGGGCTTGCTTCCGCCGAGCGGGCGAGAACGAGCGAAGCCCGGGCGAGGAGGAGATCGACGCGCTCCGCCAAGGAAGGCTCCGCGACGTCCCTGGAGAGGCTCGCATCGGGCGTCATCGCCCCAGCCGTGGAGGCCCCGTCACGGGCCGGAAAGCCTCCGCCGCAGTGGCGGCAGAAGACCCTCTTCCCAAGGAGCGTCACCCGGATGCGAAGAGACCGGCCACAGATCGGACAAGATTGGAAGAAATGCACGGGATCTCCTCCGCACACGCGTGCGCTTGTGTGACGCGAAACGCCAAGCCCCCGCGGAAAAGTCTACCGCCGCCGCCATCGGCCACCAAGATCCCCTCCAAGATCACCCCGCAGGCCGGCGGCCAGTCGAGCTGATCGCCGCCCCGGAGCCGATCGTCTACATTGATTGTCTCCCTGCTGTTGTCTTCTCCCCCACCCTGCCGAGCGGCAGCCGATGAACCGTCCGTGGTACGCCCCCCTCGTGGTGGTCTTCTGGCTGGTGACCACGGGCTGGCTGTTCACCTCGAAGATCCTCCCCACGCTCCTCCCCGGCGCCCCGCCGGGCTATCAGGCCCGCTACTCGGCCGACGGGCGGGTGGTGCCGGTGGCGTGGAGCGTGATCCTCGACGACAAGCCGCTGGGCTGGTCGTTCAGCCAGGCCGAGCGGCTCGCCGACGGGGGGATGCGGGTCGAGAGCCTTCTCCATTTCGATCATCTGCCGATCGGGCAACTCCTGCCGGCCTGGACCAGGCTCCTCATCCGACAAGCGATCCCCGCCTCGGCCGTGCTGACCCTCGAGGCGACAGGGCGGGTGGAGATCGACCGGGCCGGCCAACTCACCTCCTTCAACTCGGCGATCGATCTCCCCGGCAGCGACGGCAAGATTCTCCTCACGGGCACGGTTGACAAGGGAGAGGTGACGATCGTCATCCGCTCCGGCGAGATGGTCTACGAGACGAAGCGATTCCTTCCCGAGACGATGATGCTTGGCGACGAACTCTCCCCCCATGCGATGCTCCCGGGCCTCGTGACCGGTCAGCAATGGACTGTTCCCGTCTACAGTCCGCTCCGCCCTGCCCAGTCGCCGATCGAGATCCTCCACGCGGAGGTCGAGGGGAGCGAGTCGATTTTCTGGGACGATCACCTCGTGACCGTCGACCTCGTCTCCTATCGGGACGACCCCTCGTCGCACCGCGAGCCGCGCGCCCGGCTGTGGGTCGACCGCACCGGGCGCGTCCTCCGCCAGGAGGCCGCGGCGATGGGACGGAAGATCCTGTTCGTGCGCCGCAACGATGCCGAGGCGGAGACGCTCGCGAAGAACCTCTCGGAACTGGGGGATTCGCCGGCCGCCCGGTCGGCCGCTGCAGCCTCTGAAGGCAGGGAGACACCATGATCGCCTTCGAAGGGGTGACCCGATCCTACGGCGAGAAGATCGCCGTCGCGGGGCTCGACCTGACGATCCCGCGCGGCGAACTGTTCGCCCTCCTCGGCCCCAACGGCGCCGGGAAGACGACGACGATCAAGATGCTCGTCGGCCTCCTCCGGCCATCGCGAGGCTCGGTGTGCGTCGCGGGGCACGACCTGGTCCGCGATCCCCGTGCCGCCCACCTCCATCTTGGCTACGTCCCCGATGAGCCGTGCCTCTACGAGAAGCTCACCGGCCGCGAGTTCCTCTGGTTCATCGCCGACATGTTCGGGATGTCGAAGGCCGCCGCTGAGCGGCGGATCGAGGCGGAGATCGCCAACTTCGAGCTCGGCGAATTCGCCGACGATCTCGCGGAGAGCTATTCCCTCGGCATGCGGCAGCGGCTCGTCTTCGCCTCCTCGCTCCTCCACGATCCCGACGTCCTCGTCCTCGACGAGCCGATGGTCGGCCTCGATCCACGGAGCGTGCGGATCGTCAAGGATCTCCTCCGCGAACGGACACGCAGCGGCATGACCGTCTTCATGTCGACGCACACTCTGGCGATGGCCGAGGAGCTGGCCGATCGGGTGGGGATCATGGTCCGTGGTCGACTGCGGTTTCTCGGCACGGTCGCCGATCTCCGTGCCCGGGCAACCGGCCAGGGCACGGGAGGCCCCGCGGTGGGCGCCGACCCGCAGAGCCTCGAGCAACTCTATCTCGACATCACCTCGGCAGACGGCGCAGGTGCCCCCCCATGATGCCCGCCTCCCCTTCCGCCGACGCCGCACTCTTTCGGCCGATCAGCGTCAGCGAGGAGTCGGGGATTTTTCTCCGCCTCCGTTGGCTCCTCGCCAGCTCGACGCTCCGGGAGATGCTCCGCACGTCGCGGCTCCGGCTGTCGCTCGTGATCCTCCTCAGCGCCCTGTTCTGGGGATCGCTCTTCGGGCTGTTCCACGAGGCGTTCACCTTCGTCGATTCGCTCCACGCCGAGGTGATCTCGCTCCTCTTCAACGCCTTCTTCTCGTCGCTGATGGTGATGCTCGTCTTCTCAACGGGCATCCTCCTCTACAGCGGGCTCTACACAACCCCCGAAGCGCGGCTGCTGCTGACGCTGCCGGTCCGGTCGGAGACGATCTTCGCCCACAAGTTCCAGGAGGCATTCTGGTTCTCGAGCTGGGGATTCATCCTCCTCGGCAGCCCGATGCTCACCGCGTACGGCATCGTCCGTCACGCCCCGTGGCCGTTCTTCGCCCTCCTCCTGCCTTTCATGGTGGCGTTCGTCGCCATCCCGGCGACCCTCGGCGGGATCCTCTGCATGGCGATGGTCGCCTGGATGCCAAGGTTGCGGCTCCATGCCCTCTCGATCGCGCTTGGGGCCGCGCTCCTGGCGATGATCGGCTTGGCCTGGATGGCCCTGGCGACGCCCCGAGCCGACACGATGTCGGCGGCCTGGTTCGAGCAGGTCTTCTCCCGGCTGTCGATCACCGAGCAGCGGATGCTGCCGAGCTGGTGGCTCTCCAGCGGGCTCATCGAGGCTGCCACCCGCGCTAAAGACGGCTCGGTAGCCCGGCACCAGGCCGAGGCCCTCCGCTACCTCGCCGTCCTCGTCTCCAACGCCCTCATGCTCCAGCTCGTCGGCCGCCAAGTCGCCGCCCGCCTTCACCGCCTCGGTGCCAGCCAACTCGTCAGCGAGATCCCCACCCGGCGAAAGCGGCGGATGAGCTGGTTCGACGAGTTTCTCTCCCGCGCCGGCACGGCCCGCGGCCGGCCGCTCCGCCTCCTCATCGTCAAGGATCTGCGCATCTTCCGCCGCGACATCTCACAGTGGTCGCAGTTCGCCATCTTCTTCGGCCTCCTCGGCCTCTATTTCTGGAACGTCCGGATCTTCAACTACCAGCACGCCTACGCGGCGATGATCGGATTTCTGAACCTCGCCGTCGTCGGGCTGATCCTCTCGACGTTCACGACCCGGTTCGTGTTCCCGATGATCAGCCTCGAGGGGCGCCGGTTTTGGATCCTCGGCCTCCTCCCGGTGAACCGCGACCAGATCGTATGGTCGAAATTTCTCTTTTCCTTCATCGGCGGGATCGTCCCCTGCTGCGTGCTCGTGCTCTTGAGCGACACGATGCTCGGAATCGAGCCGTGGCTGATCGCCCTCCACGAGGTCTGCTGTGTCGTCCTCTGTGCCGGGCTCTCGGGGATCGCCGTCGGTCTTGGCGCCCGGATGCCCGATCTTCGCGAGATCTCCCCATCGAAGATCGCGTCGGGCTTCGGGGGAACCTTGAGCCTCGTGATCAGCTCGCTGTTCATCATCGCCGTCGTGCTGGTGACGGCCGTGCCCGTCCACCTCCGCTTCGCCGCCGAGGAGCGCGGCCTCGTCACGACCGGCTGGACCACGGCCGACCGGGGGGTAGCGCTGGGGCTTGCCGCCGCGGTCGCCCTCGGCCTCCTGGCAACCTTCCTCCCCCTCTTCCTCGGCCTCCGCGCCTTCCGCCGGCTCGAGCCGTAAAGCCTGGAACGCCCGCGGTTAGCCGGAGGGCCGTCTTGCGGTTCTCCTCTGGACAGGGCTGCGGCGGCCGAGTTTCCTAAGGCCCGCCCCCCTGTCGGCCGTGGAACAGCGATCCACGGGCACCAGCCACGACGAAAACGGGGCGGGGGATGCGTTCCATGCCCCGCACAGCGATGCTCGACCATTCGCCCACCGTCGCCGGAATCGGCCGCATGTCCCTCGGTTTTCCATCGTCCGATCGGCACTCCCCCCCCAGCAAGCCCGCCGCCCCGCCGGCCAGGGTGGGGGCCGTCCAGTACCTCAACACCAAGCCGCTCGTCCATGGCCTCGCCGGCCCCGGGATCGCCCTCGAATACGACCTCCCCAGCCGGCTGGCCGACCAACTCGCCGCCGGGAGCCTCGATGTCGCCCTCATCCCGTCGATCGAGTTCTTCCGGGGGGATGCCTACCGGCTCGTCTCCGATGCCTGCATCGGCTGCCGCGGGCCGGTGATGAGCGTGAAGGTCTTCTTCCGCAAGCGACCCGACCGGATCGACACGCTTGCTGTCGACGAGGGCTCGCGGACGAGCGCCACCCTGGCGCGGATCCTCCTGGCTCACCGCTGCGGCGTGGCCCCGCAGATCGATGTCCTTCCGCTCGAGGACGACATCTCCGCCACCACGGCCGATGCCGTGCTCCTCATCGGCGATCGGGCGATCGGCGGGCAGCGTGGCAACTTCGAGACGGTCTGGGATCTCGGCGAGGAATGGTGCCGCTGGACCGGGCTGCCGTTCGTGTTCGCCGTCTGGGCGGCGCGGTGCGATGTTCCTGAGGCCACGCTCCGCCGCCTCGAACCGCTCCTCAATGCCGCCCGCGATACCGGCCGGGCCAACTTCGCCTCGATCGCGGCCGCCGAGGCGAAGGGGCACGGCCTCACCGTCCCCCAATGCCTCGGCTACCTCCGCGACAATCTCCACTACGACCTCGGCTTCCGGGAACGGGCGGCCCTGGCGCTGTTCCACGACCGGGCCGCGGCCCTCTCCCTCGCCCCCAAGGGGATCGACCTCGATCGGGCCCTCGCCCTTCCCGGGGCGCCGGTGTCACAATGACAGGGCCCTCCCCCCCTGCGGATTCCAACACCATGACGCCAAGCATCGACCGCATCCTGGCCGACACCGTCGCGGGACGGAGGCTGTCCGCAGCCGACGCCCTCGTCCTCCTTCAGTCGCCGCACCTGGCCTCGATCGGACGGGCCGCCAATGCCGTCACGATGCGGCTCCATCCGGAGCCCTATCGCACCTACAACATCGATCGCAACATCAACTACACCAACGTCTGCACGGCGGTGTGTGACTTCTGCGCCTTCTACCGGCCGCCGAAGCATGCCGAGGGCTATGTCCTCGACCGCGAAGTGCTGATGGGGAAGATCGCCGAGATGGTCTCCGTCGGCGGCGACCAGATCCTCCTCCAGGGCGGGCTCCATCCGACGCTAGAACTGGAGTGGTATGAAGACCTCCTCCGCGACATCAAGGCCCGCTTCCCGCAGGTGAATGTCCACGGCTTCTCGCCCCCCGAGATCTACCACTTCACGAAGATTTCCAAGCGTCCCCTCCGCGAGGTGCTCGAGCGCCTCGCCCGGGCCGGGCTCGGCTCGCTCCCCGGAGGCGGCGGCGAGATCCTCGTCGACCGGGTTCGGAAGGAGATCACGCGCGGCAAGGTCCTCACCGACGACTGGCTCAACGTCCACCGCGAGTGGCACGCCGTCGGGGGGCGGAGCACCGCAACGATGATGTTTGGACATGTCGAGACGCTCGCCGAGCGGGTCGAGCATCTCGAGCGGATCCGCGAACTTCAGGACGAGACGGGGGGCCTGACGGCCTTCATCTGTTGGTCGTTCCAGCCCGAGAACACCGACCTAGCCACGATCCCCCCGGCCGGTCCGTTTGACTACCTGCGAACGCAGGCTGTCGCCCGGCTGTTCCTCGACAACGTCCCCAATATTCAGTCGAGCTGGGTGACCCAAGGGCGGGAGATCGGCCAGCTTGCCCTCCTCTTCGGCGCCAACGACATGGGGAGCCTGATGCTCGAGGAAAACGTCGTCAGCGCCGCCGGCACCGTTCACCACCTCACGCTCGCCGAAATGCGCTCGGCGATCTCGGAGCTCGGCTGGATCCCGCGCCGCCGCAACGTGTTTTACGAACTGTTCGAAGACGAAGCCGACGGCCCGCTTCCGGCGGCGCTCCCGGCGGCGGCCGCTCCGTGCGGCCCTTCGGGCTGCGGGTCGGCAGGCCCAGCGCTCCTGCAGCCGAGTCTCGTGTCGGCTGCGGCGAAGTCGTGAACTGGCCGGGAGCCCTCCTCCTCCGGGCCCGGTGGATCGTACCGGTCGGTCGGCGGCCAAGAGAAAATGGCTGGCTGCGGATCGAGCGTGGCCGGATCGCCGCGATCGGTCGACACGCGCCTCCGGGGCCTGCAGGGAAGACGGCGATCACCGACCTTGGTGACTCGATCATCCTGCCGGGCCTCGTCAACGCCCACACCCATCTCGAGTTCTCCGATCTCGAGCGGCCGCTCGATGCCGACGGTGGCCTGCCTGGCTGGATCGCCCGCGTCGTCGCCCTCCGGCGGGCCAGGCCGACAGGCGACGCGGCGGAGGCGAGGCTCGTCGCCGCGCTCCGCATGGGCCTTGGGGAGAGCCTTTCCCACGGCGTAACGACCATCGGCGAGATTGCCACCGCCGTGCCACGTGGCGGCTATCCGCCGGCCGGCCCACGGCTGCGCATCTATCGCGAGGCGCTCGGGCTGTCGTTCAGCGGCGGGAGCGTGCCCGGGGCCATTGCCCGCGACCTCGATCGGCTCAGAGATTCCGCTGGGATCTCCCCGCACGCCCCGATGACGGTCTCGAAAGCCCTCGGCAAAGCCCTGCTCACGGAGGCGGCCAGGCGCGATCTTCCAGTGACGATGCACCTCGCGGAGAGCCTCGCGGAGCTCGTCTACGTCACCGGTGGCGACGGGCCGTTTCGCGATCTCTTCGCAACCCTCGGCGCCTGGCCGGCCGACCGGCCGCCGCCGGTGCTCCCGCCGTCGGACTGGATCAGCAGGCTCGCGCGCTGTCGCCGGGGGAGCGTCGTCCATGGGACATTTCTTGGGGAGTCCCCCGACGCCACGGCCCTCGACCGGCTCGCCCGCCACCGCGACCGGCTCGCCGTCGCCGTCTGCCCGCGCACAACCAGGCTTCTCTCCGGTCGGCTCCCGCCCGTGCGGCAATTCCTCGCCGCGGGCGTCCGCGTGGCGCTCGGTACCGATAGCCGGGCCTCGAATCCCGATCTCTCGGTCCTCGCCGAGGCCCGCGAGCTCGTTGGCTCAGGCGCCGTGTCGCCGACTGAAGCGCTTCCGATGCTCTCGCGCGACGCGGCGTGGGCTCTCGGCTACGAGCACCGGGCCGGATCGATCGCCGTCGGCCGCCCTGCCGATCTCGTCGTCCTCGCCCCCGCGGGCCCGTTCACCGATCCCCTCGACGCGATCCTCCGCCCCGACACGCGCGTCGTGGCCACGCTCCGGGCAGGCCGAGTCCTCCACGGCCACCTCGCCGGCGGGTGAAGGGAGGCGAAGCCCCTCCGACGACTACCGATGAGAACGCTCGGGCGACAAGCAGTCGACAAGGCGTGCCTTGCTCGGCAAGGCGTGACGTGAAACGGCTGGCAAGACACCACGCTCAGAAACGGCATACGACGTTGCCTCCCTGACATGCGTGGAAATACAATAGCCGTCATGAACGAAACGTTATCACCCCTTTGGGCGATCACCGAGGCGCGGCTGATGGCGGCCGTGGACCGGCTGGTCTCGGCTGCAGATCCATTGAAGGTTCTGCTCTTCGGTTCACACGCGAGAGGGGACGCCGACAGCCACAGCGACGTTGATTTGATCGTTGTCGAGCGAACGGTGGTGAACCGTTTTGAGGAGACGGTCAGGCTCCATCAGGCCCTCACTGGCCTGCTGCTCCCAGCCGACATCCTCGTCGTGAGCGAGGCGGAGTTCGATGAACGGTCGAGGACTCCGGGAACAGTCGAGCATACCGCGGCCAAGGAGGGACGTGTGCTCTATGACGCGGCCTGACCGTGCGACGACCCTCATCCGCAAGGCGAGTCAGGACGGTGACTGACGCGGTCGCGAATGTATTGAGCCACACTTCGGCCCCGATCTGATTTCGATGGCCGGCCTTTTCAAGACCGGCACCGCACCGCGTTGTCACAGCCGGCAGTTGGCGATCCGGGTCTCGATGATCGCCGAGGCGCCGATCGCTTCGAGGCGCTCCATGATTGAATGGACCTCGCCGCGGCGAACCATCGCCCGCACCGCACACCAGCCCGGATCCTCGAGCGCACTGACCGTCGGCGAATTGAAGCCGGGAGTGATCGACTCCGCCTCCGGCAGTTGGCCCCTGGGAATGTTGTATTCAAGGAGCGAGTACGTGCGGGCGATCACGATCCCCTCGAGCCGACGCACGATTCGATCGGCCGTCGCGGAATCGTGGAATGAACGGTTTTGCACGAGCACCGTCTCGTAGCGGCCGATCTCGGTGATCACCCGGAGCCGATTGGCCGCGAGCGTGCTGCCGGTCTCGACGAGGTCGACGATGGCGTCGGCGACGCCGAGTTGGATCATCACCTCGACGCTCCCCGAGAGGGGCACGAAGTGGGCCTCGGCACCGCGCTCGGCTAGCCACGTCTTCGTGATCCGCGGAAAGCTCGTGGCGATCCGCTTCCCGTGGAGGTCGGCGGCCGTGGCGATCGGTGAGTCTTCGGCGACGCACAGCGCCAGCCGGCACGACCCGATGCCGAGATCGAGGCGATGGACGAGATCCTCGCCACTCTCGGCGACGAGGTCAGCGCCGGTGACGCCGAGATCGATCGCCCCTTCGGCGGCGAGGACAGGGATGTCGTCGGTGCGGAGGAAGATCACCTCCACCGGCATGTCACGGCAGCGGGCGAACAGGCTCCGCTCTGACCGCCGGAAGTTGAGCCCCGCCTCGGCGAGGAGCTGCGCGGAAATCTCCGCGAGCCGCCCCTTGCTCGGCAGGCCGAGGCGGAGGAGCCGGTCTGGAACGGCAGCATCACTCACGGGGCACCTCCAGCGTGGCACGGGTTCCCCGGGATGCCTTCTCCTCGAGGCCCGAGGTGCCGAAACGGCGTTCGAGTTCTGCCCCGACCGCGGCCAGCGGAAGTCCGCGGCAGGCGAGGAGTACGAGCGTATGGTAGAGGAGGTCGGCGCACTCCGCGATGACGCGGTCATCGGCCTCCGAGACCCCGGCCATCGCCAGCTCCCCCGCCTCCTCGACCACCTTGCCGCCGACCTTGTTGGCACCGGCGTGGAGGAGCTTGGCCGTATAGGAGCGGTCGATCGGTTCTCCGCGGCGGGATACGATCATCCGCTCGAGTTCCTCGAAGATCTCCCCCGGTCGACGCATCCGATGACTCCCGACATTCCTGCTCAAGACTCCTTCCCCGGCACCCCCGGGAAAACGCCCCCAACTCTAGCATGCTCGGGAGCCGCATCACGGCCGGAACTCGGGGACGATTGCTGGTTCCTCGCCGGCCCCACAGCGGCCGGAAAAACCTCCCTGGGAATCCGGATGGCCGAGCACCTGCGGGCGGAGATCATCAGCGTCGACTCGATGGGCGTCTACCGGGGGCTCGACATCGGCACCGCTAAACCGGGGCCTGCCGAACGGAGCCAGGTGCCGCACCACCTCATCGATGTCGTCGCCCCGTCGGAGGCCTACAACGTCGCCCGTTGGCTCGCCGACGTGACCACGGCGATCACCGGGATCCGCTCCCGGGGCCACCGGATCCTGTTCGTTGGGGGAACGCCCCTCTACCTCCGCGCCCTCCGCGACGGCCTCGCCGACGTTCCGGGGGAGGTGCCGGAGATCCGCGAGCGCCTCCGCGCCGAGATCAAAGCCATGGGCCCCGCCGTGCTCCACCACCGCCTGGCCGGGGTCGACCCCGAAGCGGCCCGCCGCATCCATCAAAACGACGCCAGGCGCATCGTCCGCGCGCTCGAGGTGGCTGCCAGCGGGGTGCCCCTGTCAGCAGCGTTCGCCCCGGCCCCCCACCCCGTCTTCGCAAGGCAGATGATGGTGCTCGATCTCCCCAGGGAGGTCCTCCGCGACCGGATCGACCGGCGGGTGGAGCGGATGTTTGCCGAGGGGCTCGTCGACGAGACGCGGCGAGCCGCGGAGGGGCCAGGGGGGATCGGGCCGACCGCCTCCCAGGCAGCGGGCTACAGCGAGGCCCTCGGCGTCCTTGCCGGCACCCTGCCGATCTCCGACGCCATCCGGCTCACTCAAGCGCGGACGCGTCAATTGGCCAAACGACAGCTGACGTGGCTGCGCAGCTTCTCAGGCGCCGTGTGGATCGCGGCCTGAGACGGACTGATAGCAGGTGGGGTGCTAGCACCGGATGTGGGTCGGCAGGGGGCCTGAGACCACAAAATCGTCGTGTTGCTTGCTGACCGGAAAGCCAAAGCGATACGTTCCCCCCCGCCAGGGCCGCGGGCGTTCATGACGGGCCCCGTGACCCTGGCGACGGCACGAACGACGGAATTGGCCCGGTCTCCCCTTGGGGGGCGACCGGCCCGGAAGCCCGGATGGCTTCCGTCCGCCGCAGAGGCTCCTTCGATCGAAGGCATCGGCGTTAGGGATGACGCTGTACAAGCGTGGAGTGACACGGCCCGGAAGGGTCGTGTCAAACGTCGAAAAAAAGTCTGTCGATTGGGGCGCTGCGGAGGGCGGGAGATTCATGCGTGATATCCGGGGGTCGACGTACGACCACCCCGCGTTTGGCCGGACGAAAGCGTCGACGATCCGACGGTCTTCCGGAGACACTTCATGGCAGCCAAGCCCCTCATCGGCATCAACACCGACTACCGTGCATCCCGCAAGGAGCATGCCGCGCTCTCTTTCGTGGCCGCGGGCTATTACGACGGAATCACCGCCGCCGGTGGGATTCCCGTCATCATGCCCCCCCTCGCCGACGAGGATGACGTTGTCCGGCTCCTCGACCTCCTCGACGGGGTCGTGATGGTCGGCGGGGCTGACCTCGACCCGCGCCGCGACGGCTGGATGCCCCACCCTGCCGTCCGCCCCATGGACGCCCGGCGCGAGGACTTCGACCGGATGCTCGCCAAGCACATCTGCCGCCGGCACATGCCCGTTCTTGCCATCGGCGCCGGCATGCAACTCCTCAACATCACCGAAGGGGGCACCCTCTTCCTCCACATTCCCGAGGATCTGCCCAAGGCGATCCCCCACAAGGATCCCGGCGACAACTCCCATCGTCACGCCCTCCTCGTCGAGGCGGGAGGCGTCATGGAACGCGTCTACGGCGACGGTGAGATCCGCGTCAACAGCATGCACCACATGGCGATCGACGATCTCGCCGCGAGCTTCAAGATCGCCGCCCGCGCGCCGGACGGCGTCATCGAGGCGATCGAGAGCCAGGTCGAGGGATGGGTGGCGATCGGCACGCAGTTCCACCCCGAGGCGGAAACCGCATCGGCTCTCGACATGAAGATCTTCGAGGAGTTCGTGATCGGGATCACCGGTGAAGTGCCCGAGGTAAAGCTCGTCGCGTAAGCCCGGTCACGCCGGGAACGTTACTTTGTGGATCTCGATGTGGGGCCCGTCGGTCGCGCCATGCGGCCGGCGGGCCCTCGTCTTGGCCACCGCCAGGCCGGCGGCCCGGGCGGCTGGCGCGAAGCCGGCAGCCTTGGCCCGGCAGGGATCGGCGACGAGCCCGAGGCCCGATCGATCGAGCGAGCGTGCAATCGTGGCGGCGAGGGCCGCGGGGTGATGGGCCTCGTAGAGCACGTCGGCCGCGACGACCAGATCAAACGTGCCGAGATCGTCGGGAAGGTTTCTCCAGTCGAGGACGCGCGTCCGCAGGCCGGTGACACGGTTGCGCTCGGCGTTGTAACGCACCCCCTCGAGCGCCGTCTCCTCATAATCGGTGGCGGTGACGGTGAAGCCGGACCGGGCGGCGACGAGCGCCGGTAATCCCAGGCCACAGCCGAGCTCGAGGAGCGTCTTCCCCGCCCCGTCCATGGCGGCCAGATCCTCGGCGAGGACGATCGCCGATTCCCATACGTCGGCCCAGTAGGGAATCCGCTCGTCGGCCTCGAAGGCGGCCAGGTCGATAAGCGACTCCATGTCGGGCGGACGCCAGATCGACACCGGGCGGCCGCCGATTTCGATTCGCCGCTCCACCGGCTCCAAGCGCTCGAATCCCATCGCTCGTCCTTTCGCTGACGCCTGCCTCCAGCCGCACATCCGGCATGTCGGTGCCCGGGGAGGGAGCCGCAACGGCAAAACCTACCACGCCGCTTGGACGGGCGCCCCGATGGGGCGCATGATTCCAACGACACCTAGCTGTCCGTGGAAAAAGTCATCCATGACCTTTTTCCACTGAAGACACCCCCAAAAAAGCCGAGGTTTTTCGGGGGTTTCGGCCGCCGCATCCGGCGGCGGTCACTTTATTCATGGCTTGCTAGGCAGCCCTCCATGATCACCGACTACGATCTCCACCTCCTCGGCGAGGGTCGCCACTGGCAGAGCTATCAGAAGCTCGGCGCCCATCTCGACTCGCTGGATGGCATGGCAGGCGCCACGTTCGCCGTGTGGGCCCCAAACGCCACCGCTGTGGCGGTGGTCGGCGGCTTCAACGACTGGGACGGCCGGCGGCACCCGATGCGCCGCCTCGCCTCCGCGGGCATCTGGGAGACGTTCGTGCCCGGCGCCACCGCCGGCACGATCTACAAGTATCTCGTCACCGCTGACGAAGGGCTCACCGAGCGGTCTGATCCGTACGGCTTCGGGGCCGAGCTCCCGCCGCGGACGGCCTCCTGCGTCGTCGATCTCGACACCTACCGATGGCGCGACGCCGACTGGATGGCGACGCGTGCTTCGCGCAATGCCCTCGACGCCCCGATCAACGCCTATGAGGTTCACCTCGGCAGCTGGCGGCGGCCGGGGGACGATCCGATCCGCTGGCTGACCTACTCCGATCTCGAACGCGAACTCGTCCCCTACTGCGTCGAGATGGGATTCACGCACGTCGAGTTGCTCCCCCCCACCGAACACCCGCTGTCGGCGAGCTGGGGCTACCAAACGATCGGCATGTTCGCCGCCACGAGCCGGTTCGGGCCGCCGCAGGCGCTGATGTCGCTCGTCGACGCCTTCCACCGGGCCGGGATCGGCGTGATCGTCGACTGGGTGCCGGCCCACTTCCCCAAGGACGGCCACGGCCTGCGCCGCTTCGACGGCACGGCCCTCTACGAACACGAGGATCCGCGCCAGGGGGAACACCCCGACTGGGGCACGATGATCTTCAACTACGGCCGCCACGAGGTCCGCAACTACCTCATCTCGAGCGCCCTGTTCTGGCTCGATCGCTATCACATCGACGGCCTCCGGGTCGATGCCGTGGCCTCGATGCTCTACCTCGACTACAGCCGGAAGGAAGGGGAATGGCTCCCCAACCGTTTCGGGGGACGGGAAAACCTCGACGCGGTCGAGTTCCTCAAAGAATTCAACGTCCAGGTCCACAGCCACCATCCGGGCGTGCTGACGATCGCCGAGGAATCGACGTCGTGGCCGGGCGTGTCACGCCCCACGTGGCTCGGCGGGCTCGGCTTCAGCCTGAAGTGGAACATGGGCTGGATGAACGACACGCTCCGCTACATGCGGCACGACCCCATCCATCGCAAATACCACCACGACGAACTCACCTTCAGCCTGATCTACGCCTTCCACGAGAACTTCGTCCTCCCCCTCTCCCACGACGAGGTTGTCCACGGCAAGGGGGCGCTGGCCGATCAGATGCCGGGGGACGCGTGGCAGAAGCTCGCGAACCTTCGCCTCCTCTACGGCTACATGTGGTGCCACCCCGGCAAGAAGCTCGTCTTCATGGGGAACGAGTTCGGCCAGTGGCGGGAGTGGGACTTCGACCGCAGCCTCCACTGGCACCTCCTCGAGCAACCGGGCCACGCCGGACTCAAGCGTTGCCTGGCCGACCTCAACGCCCTGGTGATCCGGGAGAAGTCACTCCATCAGCTCGACTTCGACGGCCTGGGATTCGAGTGGATCGACTGCCACGACTGGGCCAACAGCATCCTGGCCTTCCTCCGCCGCGGTGTTGACCCGAACGACTTCCTCGTCGTCTGCTGCAACTTCACCCCGATCCCCCGGCACGGCTACCGGGTCGGCGTGCCGGCGGCGGGAGTGTACGACGAGGTCTTCAACGGCGATTCCTCGTGGTACGGCGGGAGCAACGTCGGCAATGCCGGGAGCATCTCCACCGAGCGCACGCTCGCTCATGGCCACGGGCAGTCGCTGGTGCTCTCCCTGCCACCGCTCTCGACGATCGTCCTCAAGCCGCGCCGCGGCTGACGCGGCGGGGGGCTAACGGCGCGGCTTCCGCTTCCACACGAGCTGGTAGCGGCTCTCGAGCTCTTCGATCCAGGTCCCGAACGACCGGGAAAACTCGTCCTGGGCCGCCACGGCGGTCATCCGCGGATCGGACTTCGTCTCCACGAACCGCTCCTTGAGCGCCTCGGCCGGCGGCTCGACGTCGATGAGGCGGATGCAGTAGCAGACCGTCTTCGGCTCGTTGAAGGCCACGGTGGTGCCGCCCGGCTGGAGCGAGAAGACAGCACTCATGAACTCGTTCCCCGGCATGACGATGCCGGCCGGCTGGCTGATCTGAGGCACGCCGGAAGACGCGGCCTGCGGCGAGAGCCAGAAGAATGGCCCGACTTTGAACACCTGGAGCGATTCGTCGCCGGCCACTGCCCCCTCGAGCGACTCCTTCGCCGCGGGCTTCGCGGCGATCTCCTCGGCCCGCTTTCGGGCGAGTTCACGCCCCGCGATGATCTTCCAGGCGCGCTCGACGTTGGGGCGGGCGGTGTCGAACGTCGGGACAAACTCTGGCTGATCGACGGTCCGCCAAGAGATGTAACGAGTCCCCTCCATGTCTCGCGATTTGACGGCCCGCTGGCTCACCGCCCCCTGGCCGTAGATCATCTCGACCCAGTTGAGCTGCCGCATGCCGAACCGGCTCCCCGGATCGGGGAGGAAGTCGAAGCTCCGGCCGAGGCCACCGCCGTCGAAGGCCTCTTCGGCCGACTGGAGAGGCAACTGCCCCGACTCGAGGCCCTGCTTCTCAGCGATGACGCTCACATCCGGCGGCAGCGGAGCCTTCAGCCCCTGGGCCTGCCCCCGGGCCTGCCAGACGGCGTTAAGCTCAGCATAGGTCGAGAGATCCTGAGCCACGGCATCGAAAATGTTCTCGATGCGAGCGTTGGCCCGCTGGGCTGCGAGTTGCTGCCGAATCTGATCCTTGACCGCGTCGAGCGGCTCGAACTGCTCCGCCTCGGTTTTTTCAGGCGATGCACCGGCGGCAGCCGCCTCACCCGCCGGGGCCGCGGGAGCAGCAGCGGGCTCGGAAGCCGGGGCCGCGTCGGCGGCCGGCGGTGTCTCAGGAGCGGGGCCCTCGGGGGCCTGGTAGGCCACCTGACGGAACGGCGTGCGGCTCACGGCGGCACCGCTGCCTTCGGCGGGCTTCTCGACCGGTGCGGGCTCGGCGGCTGGCTCCGTTGCTGGCGCGGGCTCCGTTGCCGGTGCCGGCTCAGCCGCGGGGGCTGGCTCGGCGGCCGGGGGCGGCTCAGCCGCGGGAGTCGTAGCCGGAGCTGGCTCGACGGCGGGCGCGGGCTCAGTGGCGGGCGCGGGCTCTGCGGCCGGAGGCGTTCCTTCCGCCGGGGCGGCAGGCTCGGCCGGGGCCGCAGGGGCCTCGGTGACTGGCGCTGGCTCGGCGGCCGGAGGCGTTCCTTCGGCCGGGGTCTCGGCGACGCCCTTGGCATCCGCAGCCGGCTGGGCAGCGGGGGTGGCACCAGGGCGGGAGCGGAACTGCGTGGTCTTGTTCTTCTCGTAATACTCGCTGATGTCGGCGTCGGTGATCTCCTTCGAGATCTCGTCGACAAACAGCCCACGCTTCGCGACGAGGTACTCGACCTGGGCCCGATGCGGCTCGCGGAACCCGGGCTTCACGCTGCGGGGGTCGGGAAGCTCTTCCTTGTGTTCGTCGAAGAACGTCCGCAACGTCGCCACCGGGGGAAGTTTGATCTGATCGCCGAAGCTGCGGACGTCGACCGGCACCACCTCCGCAGTCGCTGATTGCGTCAGCCGGCGGAAGTAGTCCCAACGGAGGCCAGGGGGATCCCCGGAGAAGCCCCGCTGGAGAAGGATGAGCATGTTTTGGGCGAGGAGTTCGTGGCGGAGGGCCTCGAAGAGATCGTGCTGCGAGACTCCTGCCCCGCCGGCCCGGAGGCCCTTCATGATTTGGTCAAACTGGTCGGCCGGCACCTGCCCGCTGGTCAACTTGGCGAGGTAATCGTTGATCGCCGCATCGCTGACGACGAGGCCGTTCTTGGTCGCCTCCTCTGCGAGGAGCATCGTTCGCACCACGGCCTGCTCGTCGGCAGGGTAGCGGGGCGCCTGGGCGGGATCTCGCCCCGCGGCCATCGTGGCCTCGGCGAGGAAGCGATTGAGGACGAGTTTCATCGTCACGGCGCGGTCGAGCCCCTTCTCCCGCAACTCTCCCCCGCTCCACTTCGCCACCGGCGAGTCGGCCACCGACGCGGCCTGGCCGCCGTACTGGAGGAGCGGCGGGAGGACGAAGAACGCCAGCATGGCGAGGATGGCGAGCGCCACCATCGAGGCCTTTTGGTAGGTGCGAAAGATGCCGAAGCCAGCCATGGCACTGCCTGATCTCAGACGGGGGGAAACCGCCGAGCCTTGACAAGGAAAGAGAGGGGAGGGTAACGCTGTCTCTGCTCCCCGAACGGAACAGGCCGCAAATTGTAGGGGTGCGTCGGTTTGCGCCAATCCCGAGTCGCATCCCGGCCGTGGACCGAAGACCTGCGTATGCTGACTTGCCCCGCAGGGACCTTCCAGCGAAGGTCATGGCAGGTCGTCGAAAAGCCCTTTCCATCCCCCCCGGCCCCCTTCAGACTTCCTCCTCCACTCCCCTCCACTCCAGCCCGCCGCGTCAGACGGATCCCAGCATGGCCAAGAAAACCTCCTCGACGCGCCGAAAATCCTCCTCCGCCGGCGCCTCGGGCGGCTCGAAGACCAGGGGGGGCAGCTACCAACTGGTGATCGTCGAGAGCCCGGCGAAGGCGAAGACGATCGGAAAGTATCTCGGCCCTGGTTTCGTCGTCGAGGCCTCGATCGGCCACATCCGCGATCTCCCCAGCAAGGCCCCCAAGGGCTCGAAGCAGCCCGTCCCCGGAGTCGATCTCGACCACGACTTCAACCCCACCTACGAGATCGACGACGCCAAGAAGAAGAAGGTCGCCGAGCTTCGCAAGCTCGCCAAGGATGCCGCCGAGATCTGGTTTGCCACCGACTTGGATCGGGAGGGAGAGGCGATCGCCTGGCACCTCACGCAGGTTCTCGATGTCGATCCCCTCCGCGCCAAGCGGGTGACCTTCGACGCGATCACGAAGTCGGAGATCCAGCGCGCCTTCCAGAATCCCCGGGCGATCAACATGCCGCGCGTCGAGGCCCAGCAGGCCCGCCGGATCGTCGACCGGATCGTCGGATACCAGGTGTCGCCGATCCTTTGGAAGAAGGTCGCGGGGGGGCTCTCTGCCGGCCGCGTCCAGAGTGTGGCCACGCGGATCGTCGTCGATCGCGAGCAGGAGATTCGGGCGTTCACGCCGGCGGAATCGTGGGAGATCTCCGCCGGGCTCGCCTTCGACGTCAAGGCTGCCCCGGCCCTCCACGAGGCGTGGACGGCCTTCATGGCCCGCCGCGACGAGAAGGGGAAGCCGCCGCTGGTGCGCGAGCGCACCGCCTGGCTCGCCGATCACCGCTCGCTCGAATGCGATCTCGTCGAGGTCGGCGGCAAGACGCTTTCCATCAAGGCGGAGAACACGTCGACCGCCGACCTCTCCGGAGCCGTCAAGGCTGCCGCCGAGGCTGCCGGTCTCCTCGACATCGAGATCGTTCCTGAAACCGACGCCGCCGCCAAGGGACGAGGCAAGAACATCGTCCGCCTCGAGGGACGCCCCGACCCGCAGGCCCGCTACACGGTCGAATCGATCGACGTCACCCGGACGCGGTCCCGTCCCTACCCTCCCTTCATCACAAGCACGCTCCAGCAGGCCGCCAGCTCCCGGCTGGGGATGTCGACCGACCGCACGATGCGGATCGCCCAGCAGCTCTACGAAGGAATCGATCTCCCCGACGAGGGGCGGGTGGGCCTGATCACCTACATGCGAACCGACTCGACGAACCTCTCCCGCGAGGCGATCGAGATGGCGCGCCGCTACCTCAGCGAGCGGCACGGCGCGGCCTATGTGCCCGAAAAGCCCCGCACGTACTCGAGCTCCAACGAGAGCGCTCAGGAGGCCCACGAGGCGATCCGCCCGACCGACGCCTTCCGCGATCCCGACTCGATCGCCGCAGCCCTCCTCGACATGCGGGACGGCGAGCAACTGCTCAAGCTCTATCGGCTCATCTGGCAGAGCTTCGTTTCCTGCCAGGCGACCGACGCCGAGTGGGATTCGACGAGCGTCCGCATGCGCCGTAGCGACCGCGACACCGGCGCCGTCTTCAAGGCCAACGGCCGGGTGCTCCGCTTCGACGGCTTTTATGCGATCAGCGGCACCCCGAAGGACGACGGCGACCAGGTGCTCCCCGACTTCACGAAGGGGACGCAACTGGCGCCCTTCTCGATCGAGCCGCGGCAGAAGTTCCAGTCATCTCCGCCGCGGTACACCGAGGCGACGCTCGTGAAGAAGATGGAGGAGGAGGGGATCGGCCGCCCCTCGACCTACGCGAGCATCATCAACGTCATCGAAAACCGGGGCTATGTCGTGCAGCAGGATCGCCGCTTCCAGGCGACCGCGATTGGCGAAGCGGTGACCGGCTTCTTGAAGCGCGGTTTCCACGACCAATTCATCGAAATCGGCTACACCCGGGAGATCGAACGGGAGCTCGACCAGGTCGCGCAAGGCACGAAGAAGTGGACCGACATGCTCCACGAGTTCCACGACGAGCTGTCGCCGAAGCTCGACGAGGCGATGGAGCAGGAGCACGAGAAGGCGAAGGCCGATCCCTCCCCCTACGGCTGCCCCCAGTGCGGCCGCCGGCTCGAATACAGGCTCGGCGGAAAGGGGGAGTTCCTCTCTTGCTCGGGCTACAACGAGAAGATCGTCGATGAACCGGTAACTTCCCCGGCTGCGAAGGGAAAGAAGGCCCCGAAGCGGACGGCCAAGCCGAAGACGCGCCCGGCCTGCAGCTTTGCCATGCCGGTCGATCGGCAGCGGCGCCCGCTTCTCCCCGAACAGATTGATCTCCTCTCGCCGGCGGGCGTGCCGATGGTCAAGCGGACGGGCCGGTTCGGTGACTTCCTCGTCGAGGACAAGCCGCGGCCGGTGAAGCCGAAGGGGAAGAAGTCGCTCGAGGCAGCGGCCGAGCCCCCTCCCTTCATTCTCAATCTCGACAAGAAGGGGAACATCAAGCTTCCCTCGCCGCCGCCGCTGGTCACCGACATCGCCTGCCAAAAGTGCGGCGCGATGATGAACCTCCGCGACGGCAAGCGGGGCCCGTGGCTCGGCTGTCAGGCGTTTCCGAAGTGTCGTGGCCGGGAAACCTTCACGAAGCTCCCCGAGCCGCGACAGAAGGAACTCACGCAAGCCCTCAAAACGCTGCTCGCAGGGCGGACAGCCCTCGCTCTGACGCGCCGCGATGGCTTCACGCCAGTGGCCGACGGCACCCCCATCGCCATGCTGACGATGGTGGGGGGCGTCGCCGAGCTCCAGCCGTTCGCAGGCTGATGGGGCTTGTGGAGCTCGGCGATCGTTGCCTGTCAGGCATTCCCGGTAGTGGTCAATGAGGCCCGCGCTGGCGACGCAAGTTGCTCGAGCGAAAGCCGCGATGGCACCGACCCTTCACCGTGACCGGAGGTGTTGCGGGCCTTTTCAAAACTCCTTGGCAGCCTCTTCGAAGGCGTGTCTCGCATCGTCCCACGCTGCCTGCGCCCCCTTCTCCAAGTGGCCCCAGGCCTCGCCGGTGGACGTGCGGAGCTCGTCCAACTTCTCTCGGGCCACCTCTCGCTTCGCCTGGAGGTCGGCCATTTTCTCGGTCCATCGAATGCTGGCATCGTCCTTCAAAGCGGCTCCCTTCTCACGGAGCTTGGCAATTTCAACTTCCATCTCCGCGAGACTGGTCTTGAAGCGGAGCTCGAAGTCATCCTTGGCCTGCACGGCAGCAGCCGTGGCCGTGTCGACGGCCTTGTCCGCGTCGCGACGCACATCGTCGGTCGTGACTTTGCGCACCGAATGTTCCACCGGCGCCTTCGAGCAGCCACTCCCGGTGAGAAGAACCACGGCACTGAGCAGCCACCAAGAACGACACATCCAAGAACAACACATCATGGAATTACCTCAGATCAAACAAGGAACAGGGGCGGTCGCAGGAATCGCCTGACGCGATGAGCGGCCTCGGCGACATACGGGGGAAAGGTTACGCAGCCTCCTCGCGCGGAAAGCGTCGTGAACCTCCTGCTCGGCTCTCCGGACCGGCCGCCGCGGGGACACTTGCCGAGAAGCGGCCCGTGGACGTATTCAGCTCGTGACGCGTTGTGGGGTCGCCGCAGCCAGCGGCGGTCACGTCCCCGACGGCCTGCCGAGCCCTCACTCGTCGTCGTCGTCGATCAGGTCGTCCTCGAAGGTCGACGGGAGATCGTCGAGGGCCATCGCGTAGGCGGTGGCGTGGGAGCGGCAGTGGGAGATGCTCACGAGGACACAGGCGATGCCGAGTTGCTCGGCGACGTCCGCCGCCCCTCCGAAGAGCGTCGCCCGGGGGCGGCCCCCGGGGGCGTTGATGACCTCGATGTCGCGCCAGCTGATCCCCCGGCGCCAGCCGGTGCCGAGCGCCTTGAGGATCGCCTCCTTCGCCGCCCACCGGCCGGCGAAATGCTGGGTGGCCTGCTTGCGGCTGCGGCAGTATTCGATCTCGGCCGGGGTGTAGACGCGGCCCACGAAGAGCTCACCGTGGCGCTCGATCATCTGCGCGATCCGCAAACACTCGGTGATGTCGGTACCGATGCCGAGGACGTTCATGCCTTCCCCCCGCCAGGCTTGCCCGGCAGCCGGGAGAGGCCACAGGCCCGCTTCGCCCTGGAGAGCACGTCGCCCGCCCTCGAGCGGGCGCGCTCGGCCCCCTCGGCGAGGATTGCGTCGATCGTGCCTGGGTCGGCGGCGAGCTCCGCCCGGCGGCGTCGGGCGTCGGCGAAGAAGTCGGCCGCCGCCGCCACGAGCGCCTTCTTGACATCCCCGTAGCCGAAGCCCCCCCGCCGGTAGAGCGCGGCCATCGCCTCGCGGTCGGCTGCAGGGGCGAACAGCGAAAACAGATCGAAGAGGTGATCCCCTTCCGGCTCCTTTGGCTCCTCAAGAGGGCGGGAGTCGGTCGTGATCCGCATGATCTTCTTCTTCTGGGCCCCCGGATCCTCGAAGACCTCGATCGTGTTCTCGTAGCTCTTCGACATCTTCTGGCCGTCGGTGCCGGGGACGCGGGCGCCGGCCTCGACGAGCCGGGACTTGGGGAGCGTGAACACCTCGCCATAAAGATGGTTGAACGTGCCGGCGAGATCACGGCAGACCTCGATGTGCTGCACCTGATCCTCCCCCACGGGGACGACGGTGGCGTCGTAGGCGAGGATGTCGGCGCTCATCAGGACGGGGTAAGTGAACAGCCCCGCATCGGCCGCCATGCCACGCGATTTTTTGTCCTTGAAGGCATGGCAGCGTTCGAGGAGGCCCATCGGGGTCACCGTCATCAGCAGCCAGGTCAGCTCGGTGACCTCCGGCACGTCCGATTGCACGAACAACGCCGCATGGACGGGATCGAGGCCGAGGGCCACCAGATCGAGGGCTGCGTCACGAACGAAGGCACGGAGCCGCTCGGGCTCCCGGACGGTGGTCAGCGCGTGCAGATCGGCGATGAAAAAGTACGACTCCCCCACCGACTGCAGTTCGATGTACTGGCGGATGGCGCCGAAGTAGTTGCCCCAGTGGAAGCGGCCGGTCGGCTGGATCCCGGAGAGCACCCGCGTCGGGGGGAGGGCGCGGGGAGGGGGGAGGGGGCTTGGGGGAACGGTCTTCGCGTCGTCGCTCATCAAAACGGCTTCCAGCACGGTGAGGGGGCGGGAGTCAGTGGGGCTTGGGGGGGGTCGCGGCTGGAGCGGCGCCGGGGAGACGGAGCGTCCCGATGAGGTCTGCCACGCGCGTCACCCCGGCTTCGGCGAGGGCCGCCGGGAGGGAGTCGAGGAGGTTGATCGAGGATCGAGGCTCGGCAAAACTCGCCGTGCCGACCTGCACGGCGCTGGCCCCGGTGACGAGGAACTCCATCACGTCATCGATTGTCATGATGCCACCCACGCCGATGATCGGGGTGTCGACCGCACGCCGGATCTGATGCACGCAGCGGAGGGCGATCGGCTTGATCGCCGGCCCCGACAAGCCCCCGATGACATTGCCGAGGAGCGGCTTCCGCCGTCGCCAGTCGACCGCCATCCCTTGGCAGGTGTTGATCACCGTGAGGGCGTCGGCACCGCCATCCCTGGCCCCGCGGGCGACGTCGGCGATGCTCGTCACGTTTGGCGTCAGCTTGGCGAGAATCGGCAGACGGCTCACGCCACGAACCCCGGCGACGACGCTCCGACAGGCCTCGGGATCGGTGCCGAGGTCGACCCCATGGCTGACGTTCGGGCAAGAGATGTTGAGCTCGAGGGCGGCGATCCCCGGAACCCCCTCAAGGCGGTCGGCAATCTGGACGAACTCCCGCTGGTCAGCGCCGGCGATGCTCACGATCACCGGGGCGGCGCAGCCGAGGAGGAAGGGGAGTTGGTGGCGGAGGAAGGCCTCGACGCCATCGTTGTCGAGGCCGATCGAATTGAGAAGACCGGCCGACGTCTCAATCGTCCGCCAGGGTACGTTGCCCGCTCTGGGCTGCTGGGTGATCGTCTTGGGAACGATCCCCCCGAGCCGGTGCAGATCGACGAAATCGACCATCTCCTTGCCGTACCCGAAGGTCCCCGAGGCGACGAGGATCGGATTGGGGAGGCGGAGGCGACCGAGCTGGACGGCCAGATCGAAGGAGCCCCCATCGTGCAGGCTTTCGGCGGGGGCGTTCGTCATGGGCTGCGGCGGGGGCTCAGGCGGGGCAGATGGGCCGGGAATGGGGCGGAGTTTGGGGACTCTGGAGTGTAGCAGCCGCCGGTCCGGATAGGCCGCGGTCGACGGGAGACAAAAAAAGATCGGGTTGAATCAAGTTTGCCGGTCGTAACGGTCGATCATCCTCACGTGGTTGGGAAGAGGCGACCGGCGCCAACCCGCTGAGATGTTGACATTAGTGCTTGTCAGTTCTAGGCTTCTGACGATTTCCAACGGGGTGGGAACCTGCCTTGGCTCTTCCGGGCCATCGGGGAACCTGCATCGGACGGAGCGTCGGAGCCGTGACCAAGAAAGACATCGTCCGGACGATCGCCGAACAGATCGATCTTCCCCAACTTCGCACCAAGGATCTCGTCCAGCGGACGTTCGATGCTCTCATCGAAGCCCTGGTCAAAGAGGGCCGGATCGAGCTGAGGAACTTCGGGGTGTTCGAGATCAAGCGACGGGAAGCGCGGATGGCCCGCAACCCGCGGACGGGAGAGAAAGTTCCGGTCCAGGCAAAGAACGTGTTGACGTTCAAGCCTGGGAAGGAGATGGAGGCGAGGGTCAGAGTGGTGGATCTCGAGGCGATCGAGCGGAAGAAGGAGGAAAGTTCGCGGAATGCCGCCAAGGCGCCGCGGAAAGTTTCTCCCCCGACCGACGCCCCGGAAGCCCCTTCGGCCTGAACCAATTCGATCGAGGGGCGACACCCGCTCGGACAGGATGTCCGCGGGCGAATCGCCGGGAAGGCTGTCGGATCAACCGGCGGTCCCCTTCCCGGAGTCGGAGTCACGGAGTCAGGGAGGACGAACGATGCGGAAGATCTGCTGGATGGTTTTCGCGGCCATGGCGCTCTCGACGAGCACAGGTTGCCTCATCCCCATCTATTCCGGCGACCCGCTGCGTCGCGCCCAACAACTCATCTTCACCTCGGAAGATCTGCGGGCGATCACCGACGAATGGGAGCGGATCTGGTTCCTCGATCAGCCGTCCCACATGACGCTCTACCGCACCCACGGCGGCATTCTCTGAGTTTCGCTGGGTTTCGCTGGGTTTCGCCGGGTTTCGCCGGCGACGGCGTTTAAGAAAGTCATCGATGACTTTTTTCCACGGTCAGATCAGATCTTGATCTTCGCCGCCTGGAGCTTGATCGCCTCGATAGGGACGAGCTCCCCGCGGTTGCATCCGGGGCAGGCCTCCGCAGCCTCCGCCCACGCCTGCGGCGTGCGGAGGTTTGAGTCCCAGAACGGCCAGGTCTTGCACTGCCGCGGCCGCTCCTCGTACGCGGTGCACTTCCGCGTCTTCTCATCGAGGAGAACGCAGTCTCCGCCGGGCCGCTCCTTGAGCGAGCGCCTCACCCCGACCTGCTTCACATACCGCTTCTCAAACAGCGCCGGCGTGAGGCCGACGCGGGCCGCCATGGCGTCGATCTCCGCCTGGTTGACCCACACATAGCCCTCGGAGCCGGAGCAGCAGTCGCCGCACTGCGTGCAGGAGAAGCTCAAGCCCTCGGCATACCAGACGTCCTTGCTCACTCCTGCCATGGGGGCACCTGCGTGGGGATCGGGAAAGGATCGGATGTGTCGGGATCGGGCAGGCCGAGGATCGCGGCAACCGCCGCAACAACGGCCCGAACATCGTCAGGCGTGTTGAAGGGACCGAAGCCGAGGCGGACACTCCCGCCGACGGCCGTGCCGAGGTGGCGGTGGACGAGCGCCGCGCAGTGCAGGCCGGCCCGGGCCTGGACGCCGGCGATCTGCTCGAGGAGCGTCGCGACATCGGCGGGATCATAGCCCTCCACCGTGAAACCGACAATCGGCGGGCCCTTCGCACAACCGTTTCCGAGAAGGCGCACCCCGGGGAGCGACTCCAGAACGGCCCGACAGGCGGAGGCGAGCTGGTGCCCGTGGGCCGCCAAAGCCGCGATTCCCTGCCGCTCCACCCAGGCGATCCCAGCCGACAATCCGGCCAGCGCCGCGAGGTCGGGAGTGCCGGCCTCGAGGCGGTCGACCAGTCTCTGGGGCATCCGCAGGTCATCACTCGCCGAGCCCGTTCCCCCTTGGACGAGCGGCCGCGGCTCGATCCCTTCGCGGGCGAACAGCATCGCTCCCCCTTCCGGCCCCTGGAGCCACTTGTGCCCTGCGGCGACAACGACATCCGGGGCCAACGCGCCGCGAGCAAGGGGGACGATCCCGGCGGTTTGCGAGGCATCGAGGAGGCTCAAGCCCCCCCGCTCGTGGGCGATGCGGGCCAGCGTCACCACGTCCTGGAGCGTTCCGGTGACATTCGACGCATGGCTGAAGACGAGCATCCGCGTTGCCGGTCGCCAGGCTCTGGCGACGTCGTCCGGATCGACCGCTCCCGCCGCGTCGCAGGGAACGACATCGAACTCGATCACCCCGCGGTCGGCGAGCCATTGGAGCGGGCGGAGCGTGGCGTTGTGATCGGCCGCCGTCGCCAGGACATGCCATCCCGGCTCGACGAGACCATGGATCGCGACATTGAGGCCGAGGGTCGCGCCCGACACGAGCGCGACGCGCTGCGGATCGTCGGCGCCGACGATCCGGGCCGCGGCGGCCCGGGCCGCCGTGCGGATGGCATCGGCGCGGCGAGCGTCGGCATGGATGCCGCGGCCGGCCGCGGCGCCCACCTCACAGAGGGCGTGGAGGACGCCGTCGATCACCGGCGCCGGCTTCGGCCACGATGTCGCCGGGTGATCGAGATACCGCCGTGGAGGCGTCGCAGGGATCACGTCAGCCGCCGATCTGATACATGGCTCGAACCGGCCGCTCGAAGCCCGGCTCGCCGATGCCATGAGCGGCTCGCTTGGCGGCCGTGCAGTCGAGGAGGAGGCTCACGAGTCGGGCGTCGAGGTCGCCCGCTCCCGATCGGAGCAACGCACGAGCGTCCCACTCGGAGGTTGAAAACAGGCAGTTACGAAACTGGCCGTCAGCCGTGAGACGGAGTCGGTCGCAGCGATCGCAAAACGGGTGCGAGACAGGATCGATGAACCCGATCAGGCTCCCGTCGGTGTAGCGCCAGTCGACCGCCGGTTGACCGGGATCGGTGCCGGGGGCGGGCTCGAGGGGCCCAAACTCCCCCTCGAGGATCTGCCGCACCTCGTGGCCCGTGAGCACCTGCGCGCCCGACCAGGCCGACTCGGCATCGAGCGGCATGAACTCGATGAAGCGGAGATGGAAGCCCGCGCGGCGACAGAAGCGAGCGAGGGGAACCACCTGAGCCTCCGTGATCCCGCGGACCGACACCGCGTTCACGCGGATCCTGGTGAATCCCGCCGCGCTGGCCGCCTCGAGCCCGGCGAGCACGCGATCGAGACCGTCGGCCCGGGCGATCCGCCGGAAGGCCTCGTCGTCGAGCGCGTCGAGACTGACGTTGAGGCGGTGGAGCCCCGCTTCGCGCAGCGATTGGGCCTGCGCTTCGAGCAGCAGGCCATTGGTCGTGAGCGCCACCTCCTCGATCCCCGGCACGGCGACGAGCCTGGCGATGAGATCGGGAAGCCCGCGGCGGAGCAGCGGCTCGCCGCCGGTGACTCGGACGGAACGGACCCCAAGGCCGGCTGCCACCGCCACGACGCGGACAAACTCATCGAACGTGAGCAGGTCCTCGCGCGGCTTGAATGTCGCGTCGAGGGGCATGCAGTAGGTGCAGCGGAGCGTGCAGCGGTCGGTGACGCTCACGCGGAGGTCGGTGTGGATCCTCCCGAAGCCGTCGACGAGCCGATCGACAGGAGGGGGCGTGACGGGCGCTGGGGCGTGGGGCAGGGAGTCGGTGTCGTTCATCTCCCCTCCCCGACGCCAGCGCGCATGTCACCGGGGTGGAGCCAGCTGCGCACGCCGGCGCCGTCCTCCTCGCACTTCCAGATCGGCACCTCCGCCTTCACCCGTTCGAGGAGCCACTCGGCGGCGGCGAAGGCTTCCTTGCGATGGGGGGCACTGGCGGCAATGGCGATGCTCGCCTCCCCCACGGCGACCCTCCCGAGCCGATGAACGATCACGCAGCCGCGGAGGGAGAACCGTTCCATCGCCACAGAGCGCAGGTCCTCGAGCATCGCCAGAGCGAGTGGCTCATGGGCCTCGTAGTCGAGACCGATTGTCGTCACGCCGTTGGTGACGCCGCGCGTCGATCCCAGAAACAGGACGTTGCCGCCGGCATCGGCCGCCGACACCGCCGCGAGCACGGCCGCGCCGTCGATCGGGCCTTGGACGAGCCGACAGCGGCCGGATCCGGTGGGAAGAGCCGACGCGGCAGTGGGATTGCCTTCCGGCGATCCGGGAGAGAGCGGCGCGGACATCGTCAACCTCCGCTCACCGGAGGGATCAACGCCACATCGGTGCCGGAGGGGATGCTCCGATCGTCCGCAGCATAACGGCCGGCCACGGCGACGGCGCTGCGCGTCAGGAGCGGTCCGATCGCAGGTCGGGCTGCGAGGATTTCCCGCCGCAGGTCGGCGACCGTCCCGCCGCTCCAGTCGATCTCCAGTTGGCGCGAACCGACGATCTCCGCCATCCCGGCAAAGAGCGTGACGACGAGCCGCTGGCCTGCCGCGGGCGAGGGGAGCCGATCGAAGGGGGTGGGATCGCTGGGCATGGAGGGCTTGTCGGTTCGGACTATCCCGAAAGAGAGCGCGAGACAAAAACTCAGCTCGTCGTCAACCGTCCGCTCCCGGCGGTGAGGAGGGGATCGAGCCCGGCAGGGCCGGGGAGGAGCCGCCAGGCCTTGGCGAGGAGTTTCACCGGATGGACCGTCGGCTTTGTGGTTCCCTGTTCCATTTGTAGCCGGCAGGCGCTGCACTCGGTAGAGCCGACATCGACCCCCCCGCCACGCATCGCCGACACCAACCCCAGCCCGATCCGGAGGCTGGAGCGGTGATGGTCGTGGTGCAGTCCCCAGGTGCCCCCCATGCCAGAGCATCCCCGGTCGGCGGCGTCGAGCGCGAGGCCGGGAATGAGGCGGAGGAGGTGCTCGCTGGCACTCATCTGCCCGGGCACACGGAGGTGGCAGGGGGTGTGATGGAGCACGCGGGCGGGGAGCGGGTCGAAGTCGAGCTTGAGCTTTCCTTCGCGGTGCAACTCCCAGAGGTAGGTGGTGGCGTCGCAGGTCGCCTCGACCACCCGCGCCATGTCGTCGTCCTCGACGAGGAGCGGATAGTCGTGGGTGATCGCCGTCACCGCGGCAGGCTCGGTGCAGACGATCCGGTAGCCAAGTCGCACGGCCTCCGCCAGCACGCGCATGTTGGTGGCCGCCACCTTCCGCGCGGCGGAGAGATCCCCCGCAGCCACCAGCGGCATGCCCGAGGCGAGCTGCCGGGGATCGATCGAGACCCCGACGCCCTGGCGCTCGAGAACGGCCACGAGGGCCTCGACGAGGAGCGGATCGTGACGCCGGGCGTAGGTGTCGAGGAACAACAGAACGCGCGGACCGCCGCGGCGCGACGGACGGGTCAGCCCCCGTCGGGCTGCCCAGCGCATCGTCCGGTTGCCGGTGAAGCGCGGCAGCTTCCGTCCCTGCGCGACGCCGACGGTCTTCTCGAGGATCCAGCGTGCCCGTGGGTCGGCGATGGCGGCATTGGCCAGCGGGGCCACCAGCCCCCCCCACCGTGACAGACTGTCGACGCGCGACAGCAGCCATGCGGAGAGCCCGAGGCTGTTCTCGGCAACGTGTGCCCCCTTGAGCTGCATCACGAGCGCCGGCACGTCGACGCCGGCGGAGCAGTCGAGGCGGCACTGGTGGCAGTTGAAGCAGGTGTCGGCAATGGCACGGACCTCGTCGCCGGTGAGCGATTTCGGATCGAGCCGGCCGGTGAGGAACGCGCCGAACAGATTGGCCTTCGCCCGCGGGGAGGCCTCCTCGGAGGGATCCTCGCGGTATCGCGGGCACATCCGGGTCCCCGTGGCCTGCGTCCGGCACGCGCCGCATCCGTTGCAGGCATCGACCTCCCCCGCCGCGCCAGGCTCTGCCCAAAGGAGCACCGGCAGCGCCCGCGCCGCCGGAGACAAGGGGGCCGGCGCGGGGGTGGGCGAATGGGAATCGCCCGGGGTGAGGACTGGATCGCGGAATGGGAATCCGACCTCCCCCGGCCCGCGGACGATCTTCCCGGGGTTGAACAGCCCGGCCGGGTCGAAGACGCGCTTGATCCGCGCGAACACCTCGGCCAGCTCGGGGTAGTAGCGGTCGAAAAAACCGGTCCGCGACAGCCCCAGCCCCTGCTCTCCGCCGATCGTGCCACCGACCGCGACGACCTCGTCGTAGACCGCCCCCGCGAGGCGCACAAGCGCCGCTCGATCAGCGGGATCCCCCGGATCGGCGTACGGGCGAACATGGAGCTGGCCGTGGCCGGCATGCCCGAAGATCATCGCCGTCGCGGCACAGCGTTTGAGGGCTCCCTGAAGACGGCCGAGAAAATCGGGAAGCGCCTCCGGGGGAACGACGATGTCCTCGATGAATGGCACGGGGCGCGAGACTCCGCGGACGCCGTGGAGCGTGGAGACGACGTGGCGAGAGAGATCCCAGAACATGGCCGCGTCGCCGGCATCCTCGGCGCGGCGGATGTCGAGGCACAGCCGCTTCACCCCCTGGAGGCGCCGGATCGCGTCGTCGAGCCGGGCATTGGCGGCGGTGGTGTCGGTGTCGCTGAACTCGATGAGGAGCCCGGCATCGGCCACCGGCGGGATGAGGAGGTCGAAGTCGACGCGCGATCCCCGGGCCAGCGCCAGGTGACGCTTGTCGAACAGGTCGCATGCGCTGGGCCCGAGCGACGCGATCCGCAAACTCGCCTGTCCCGCCTTCTCCAGCGAATCGAAGAGCACCAGCGCCACGGCGACGGCCTCGTCGACCGGCACCGTCCGGAGCGTGGCCTCGGTGACGATGCCGAGGGTCCCTGCGGCGCCGCACATCAGCCGCGGCAGATCGATCAGGCCGTCGTGGCGGAGGTCGTCGAGCCGGTAGCCGCCGTGCGAGTGCCGATTTCCAGGCTGGCCGGCCGCGATCACCGCCGCCGATTCGGCAAGCACCTCGTCGACGCCGACGGCCAGGGCCGCCACACGGGCAGCCGGATCGACCGAACCGCCGGCCACGCTCGCTCCGGGGATGCCGGGCAGGAGCCGGGGGGGCGTGGGCTCGAGCTCGACGACCGACCCGTCGGCGAGCACGGCTTGCACCGCCGCAACCCGTCCCCGCACGGCGCCATGGCGGAGGAACCGGCTGCCGGAGGTGTTGCGGCCGATCATCCCCCCGATCGTCGTCACCGCCGCGGCGGCAGGGTCGGGGCCGAAGGTGCGGCCGAGCCGCTGAAGATGCTCCTCGAGTTGGAGCCCGACGACCCCCGGCTGGACACGCACCGTGTCGCCGCTGGTGGCGACGATCCGGCGGAGGAATCGCGAGCAGTCGATCACCACACCGGGGCCGAGGGAATCGCCGGTGAGGCTCGTCCCGGCCCCGCGGGGGTGGACGGCCACGCCGCGTTCGGCGGCCCAGCGGACGGTGGCCGCCACGTCGTCGACGCTCCGCGGCCGCACGACGACCAACGGCCAGACCTCGAACAGGCTGCCGTCGGTGGCGTAGAGGGCGCGCGAGGCGTCGTCGCAGAGAACCTCCCCGGCCACGACCCCGCGCAGGTCCTCCGCGATTCGCTGACGTTCCTGATCCATGGAGTGTCTTTCCCGAGCGTGTGCCGCCCTTGCGTTCCCGGAATCAACCGCCGGCCGGGGGACGCGGCGCCAGCTCGTGCAGCCGGGCCACCTGCTGGCGATGGCGCTCGTGGGTCTCGAGATCGAAGGGGGCGAAGCCGTCGGCACCGGGCCCGCGGTAACGTGCCCCGCAGCGGTAGCAGGCGACGCAGTCAGGGACGAAGAGATAGAGCAGCAGATCGATCAGCGCCGTCGCGAACAGGATCGCGAACGTCGCCAACAGCTCCCGCATCCCCCAGGTGACACAACTGCCGAGGAGCCCGATGACGACGATCCCCACGCCGAGGCGTTGGGGGAAATCCTTGCGGACGAACAGATCGGCACTCGGGCAGACAAGGCACCGCGCCAACCGCGGCGGCGAGTCGCTCGCGAAGCCGTCGGCTGGCACCTCGAGGGCGGTGCCACAGTGCGGGCAGGCGAGGACGGAGAGCGTCTCAATCCCTGCCAGACGCACCGGCGCCGAACAGGTCGGGCAGTCGTATCCGATCTGCATGATGGGGAATCCGCGGGTGGTCGGGGCTTCGGTGGGACGCGCGGGCGGGGCTCGATCGGGGGCTCGTCAGCCCGCGGCGAGGAGTTGGGCCGCCAACTCCCCGACGATCGCTGCCAGGCAGGCCACGTAGAGGATACCTGTGGCGCTCTGCGTGTTGGGGATGTCGAGCGTTTTGCGGCTCATCCACAGGAGGACGGGGAGGCCGACAAGCCCCGCCAACCAGCGCAGCGCCCACAGCGCCGAGGCGGTGGCGGAGTGGACGGCAGGGACGACAGCCGAGGAATCGCTGAGGAGCTGGGCCCCACCGGCCGCGACGATCGCCAGAAGGAGTTGGGGCAACCAGGCGAGCAGCGCCACGTCGATCATCCGCCGGAGGGCGTCGACGCGCATCCCGGGGGCGTTGAGATACCAGTGGCCGAGGAGCATGGCGTGGACGGTGAGGCCGACAATCGCTCCGGAAAGGAGGTGGCGGGTGATGGTCTGGAGCGGGGCCCCTACGACCTCTGCCCCACGCTCCGGGGCCGCCGTCGCGGCCATGGCCACGGCCCCCGCGAGGAGCGCGGCTGCAAGGCCGCAGGCGCCGACACCCGCACGGATCCGGTGGGCGAGCCACAGCACCGTTCCCATCCAGGCGACAACCGCCGCCGCCGCTGGCAGGATCCACAGCGCCCCAGGCACGGCGCTGTGGGCGAGGAGGGCGGCAAACGTCCCCAGCCCCATGACGACGAGGAGATTGACTCGGAAGAACCCCGGCGGCACGAGGGCAGAAGGGGTGAGGACGAGACCGAGCGCCATCCCGAAGCCGAAGCGGCAGAGAAAATCGACCAGCATCGTCATGGAGCAGGCCTGGCGATCAAGAGGAGCGGCGACCGTAGATCAGCGACAGCACCTCGGCCCGGCTGGAGACGTTGGAGCGGAACAGCCCCTTCATCGCCGACGTGACGCATTCGCTCCCCGGCTTGCGGATACCGCGAATCGTCATGCAGGTGTGGACCGCCTCGACGACGACCGCCACCCCCTTCGCCCCCAGCTCCTCGACGAGCAGATCAGCGACGGTCTCGGTAAGCCGCTCCTGAACCTGCGGCCGCCGCGACACCACCTCGACGATCCGCCCCAGCTTGCTCAAGCCGAGGACGCGGCCATCGGGGATGTAGCCGATGTGGGCCTTCCCCATGAACGGGAGGAGATGGTGCTCACAGACACTGTGGAAGGCGATGTCGCGGACGAGCACCACCTCGTCGTACTTCTCCGTGAACGCCGTCTTGAGGTGGACGCGCGGATCTTGATGGAGCCCCGAGAACAGCTCGGCATACATCCGCGCGACGCGGGCCGGGGTGTCGAGGAGCCCTTCGCGGTCGGGGTTCTCGCCGACGGCGAAGAGGATCTCGCGCACGGCCCGTTCGATCCGGGCATGGTCGACAGGCCCACCGCTGCCGGCACGGAGTCGGGCCAGTTCGGGGTCGTCGGAACCGCAGGACGGGACATCGCCGGGAGAGATCGTGGTCATGGCTGAAGTGTACCACTCCCTTCCGGGGCTGCGGCGGAGGCACCGCAGAGCGGGTGCATCCCGGCCGGTGGGGTCAATTGCGGCTGAATGGCGGTGGAAACGGGCGCTGGCCGCGGGAGGTCCGGGCGGCGAGGGCCTTGACGAGCATCCGGGTGCGGCGGAGGACGTCGGGCTCGGCGAGCATCCGCAGCTTCCAGTCCGGGTCGACATCGAGGGAGTAGGCGACGATGTCCGAAAGCATCCCCAGCGACACCTTCGCCCCGATGAGCTGGTCGAGCTGCTCCTGGGCATCGGGGATCTGCGGCAGCGTCCGACGGAAGGCGGCGAGGAGGTCGGCCTGGAGGGTGACGGCCGCCTCGTCGGGGAGCGCCGGCTCGAGATCCTCGACAATCGCCCCCTCAAACACCCGGAACGGGCGCATCGGGGGAAGCTCGGCGCCGAGCTTCAGGCGGCGGACACCGAGAAGGAGGACGTTGTAGGTGCCTTGTGGGGTGCGTTGATGGGTGGCGACCCGACAGAGGCAGCCAATCGGCGCTACCGTCGGCCGCGCCGGGGCATCCTCGTCGGGCCCCTCATAGGGCACGAGCGTTCCCATCGTGATCAGCCGATCGGTGGCCAGCGCCTCTTCGAGGAGCGCCCGGTAGCGCGGCTCGAAGATGTGGATCGCCTGCATGACGTGCGGAAACATCACCAGGTTTGGCAACGGGAAGACCCGCGCCAGCCCCTGGAAATGCTCCGGCTCGAAGGCGAGGGGTTCGTCGGACATCGGCGCTTCAGGTGGGGGACGGGTCGAGGTGGATTTCGGGGAGAAGCTCGGGATCGAGGGGAATGTCGGCCGTCGCCGCAGGGTTGGCCACCACGTCAGCCAGGCAGCGATCGAAATCGCGGAGGAACGTCACCAGATCGAGGCCGAGGTAGCTGGGAAGATAGGGCTCGAGATAGCCATGGACGCTGCCGTGGAGCTTGCGGGCACCGCGGAGATTGCCATTGCCGAAATGATAGAGTGCCACCGCGGCCTGAATGAGCCCCTGGTAGAACTTTCTCGCTTCGCCGCGATACTCGGTCCAGAGTTCCTCCCAGACCTCGTGGCTCTCGAAGTAGTCGCAGGCGTTGAAATGGCGGATCCCCTCGAGGTAGAGCGGATCGTAGGGTGTTTCGGAAGCCATGAAAGGTTCGCGCCGGCGGCGGGATCGGGAGGATGACGGGTGGGCAACGCGGACGGCGGCCGGGGACGACATGAATCCTAGCATTCCAGACCCCCAACGGGAGCAGGCCGAACCGGTTCCGACGCCGCCCCGGGCTCAACGGATGAGCCGGAAGGCCCGGATCTGGCAGGGAGAATCCGTGGCCGGACGGCTCTCAGAGCTCTACCCCGCCTCCCGCTGTTCCCTCGATTTCCGCTCGCCACTCGAGCTCCTTCTGGCCACCATCCTCTCGGCCCAGTGCACCGATCGCCGCGTCAATCAGGTCACCCCTGAGCTGTTCCGCCGCTGGCCGACCGCCGCGCGCTTGGCCGCCGCGCGACAGGAGGAGGTCGAGGAGGTGATCCGCAGCACCGGATTCTTCCGGGCGAAGGCGAAGAACCTCCTCGGCTGCTGTCAGGGGCTCGTCGAGCGGCATGGCGGCGAGGTCCCCGTCACGCTGGCGGAGCTGGTGAAGCTGCCGGGCGTCGGCCGGAAGACGGCCAACGTCGTCCTCGGCGTCGGGTTTGGCCGCGCCGAGGGGATCGTTGTCGACACCCACGTCGGCAGGATTTGCCGGCGCCTCGACCTCACGCGCCGAACCGACGCGGTCGGTGCCGAGCGCGACCTCGTCGCGGTCGTCCCGCGGGGCCAATGGATCGTCTTCAGCCATCAGCTCATCGATCACGGCCGCGCCGTCTGCCTCGCCCGTCGGCCCCGCTGCGCAGGCTGCGGGCTGGCCGACCTCTGCCCGCAGCGCGGGGTGCCGGTCGCGGCCGGCAGCCGCGTCGTCCGTCGCAGAACGCCGGCAGGGCATGGGAAGGAGCCCTCCGGAGGGGTACACTCCGGCGGCGTTCGGAGGGAGACCGGTCGGAAGCCGCGCGGGAACGTTCCATGATCCTCTCTGGCCACGAGATCCGCCGCCAGCTCGGCCACAACATCCGCATCGACCCGTTCGACGAGTCGAAGCTCAACCCCAACAGCTACAACCTCTCCCTCCACGACGAACTCCTCGTCTACGAAGAGGTGGTGCTCGACATGCGGAAGAGCAACCGCGTGGAGCGGGTGAAGATCCCCGAGGACGGGCTTGTCCTCACGCCCAACCAGCTCTATCTCGGCCGCACGATCGAACGGACCGAGACCCACAACCTCGTGCCGATGATCGAAGGGCGCAGTTCGATCGGCCGGCTCGGGCTCTTCGTCCATGTCACGGCCGGCTTCGGCGACGTCGGCTTCTGTGGCTACTGGACCCTCGAGATGTTCGCCGTGCAGCCGGTGAAGATCTATCCGGGCGTGCAGATCTGCCAGCTCTTCTTCCACCAGATCCACGGCGACATCACCGAATACTCGAGCGAGAAATACCAACACAACCGCGACATCCAGCCGAGCATGCTGTTCCGGGAACTGAGCCCTGAGGCCGACGGCGCCCAGCAGCTTCATCTCGAGTTCGGCGCGGACCGGGTCGGGGCGGCCGCAGCGACGCTGCCGCCGGCCCCAGCAGTGTCCCGTACCCCCCAGAGGTAACCCCGATGCTCTCGAAGATCCTGGCCTGGTCGGCGCTTGCCCTCACGATCCTCTTTGCCGGCGTGTCGCTGGCGGGCGTGTTTGGCGGCAGTGCTCTCGGCGGCCTCGGGCCCACGCTGATCCTCGCCGGGGCCGCCCTCGCCGGGATCGCCGCCTTGCTGGCGATGGTGGTCCTCGTTCTTGGGGCTTTCCAGTCCTGAGCCTGCCTAGCCCGGGCTGACCTCGGGGGCCCGTTCGCGTATTCTTGCGGTTCGCGCGGCATGGCCCTTCATGCCCCCCCTGTCCATCCACGAAAGGTTTCTGGCGTGCTTCGAAGTCACACCTGCGGTGAGTTGCGAGCGGACGATCTCGGTCGGGAAGTGACGCTGTGCGGGTGGATCGACCGCGTCCGCGACCACAAGGGGGTGATCTTCCTCGACCTCCGCGACCGCTGGGGACGGACACAGGTCGTGATCGGCCCCGAGAGCCCCGCCGCCACGCTCGCCGCCGCCCGCGCTGTCCGCCCGGAGTGGGTCGTGCTCGTCCGCGGCACCGTCGGCGCCCGCCCCGAAGGAACGACCAACCCCAAGCTCATCACCGGGGCGATCGAGGTGGTGTGCCGCGATCTCGAGGTTCTCAACGAGGCCGAGACGCCGGTCTTCCAGCCGGGGGCCACGGAGCTCCCCGGGGAGGAAGTCCGTCTCACCAACCGCTGGCTCGACCTGCGGCGGCCGGCGATGCAGCAAAATCTCTTCCTCCGGCATCGGATTGTGAAGATCATGCGCGACCATTTCGATGCCCTCGGCTTCATCGACGTCGAGACGCCGATGCTCGGCCGGAGCACGCCGGAAGGGGCACGCGATTACCTCGTTCCCAGCCGCCTCGACCACGGCTCCTTCTTTGCCCTGCCGCAGTCGCCGCAGCTCTACAAGCAGCTCCTGATGATGGCGGGCTTCGACCGCTATGTGCAGGTGGCGAAGTGCTTCCGCGACGAAGACCTCCGCGCCGACCGTCAGCCTGAGTTCACGCAACTCGACGTCGAGATGTCGTTTGTCACCTCCGAAGACGTGATGGGGGTGATCGAGGGGCTCGTGAAGCGGACGGCCCAGGAGATCCTCGGCCTCGACGTCGCCCTTCCCCTCCCCCAGCTCACCTGGGACGAGTGCATGGAGCGGTTCGGCCACGATGCCCCCGACCTCCGCTACGGCCTCGAGCTTGTCGACCTCGGAGCCGAGGTGGCGACGAGCGACTTCCGCGTCTTCAAAAGCGCGCTCGAGTCGGGGGGGCGGGTCCGCGGGATCCGCGTTCCCGGCGCGGCGGCGAAGTTTTCGCGCAAGGATCTCGACGACCTCACCGCCGTCGCCGTCGATGGCGGCGCGAAGGGCTTGGTGTGGCTCAAGGCCGAAGCCAACGGCGACTGGACAGGCCCTGTGGCCAAGAACCTCGGGCCCGACGTGGCGGCGGCGATCCGCACGAAGCTCGGTGCCGAGCCCGGCGACTTGGCGCTGATCGTGGCCGACTCCTTCGACGTCTCCTGCAAGGCGCTCCACATGCTGCGGAAGCGGCTCGGCGGCCAGCTCAAGCTTTTCGACCCGGCCACGATGAACTTCTCCTGGGTGGTCGACTTCCCGATGTTTGCCCACGACGTCGAGAGTGGCGGCTGGGCGGCGATGCACCATCCCTTCACCGCCCCGCGGGTCGCCGACCGGGAGTTTCTCTCCACCGATCCGGCCCGCTGCCGGGCGCAGGCCTACGACCTCGTCATCAACGGCTCGGAGGCCGGCGGCGGCACGATCCGGATCCACGACGGCGCTACCCAGGAGAAGGTGTTTTCGCTCCTCGGCATCAGCCCCGACGTGGCCCGGGAGCGATTCGGCTTCCTCCTCGACGCCCTCCGCAGTGGGGCACCGCCGCACGGCGGAATCGCGCTGGGGATCGACCGCTGGGTGATGCTCCTCGGCGGCCTCGATTCGATCCGCGACGTGATCGCCTTCCCGAAGACGCAGAAGGCCAGCGACCTGATGACCGGGGCCCCGTCGCCGGTCGACGCCAAGCAACTGGTGGAACTCGGCGTGCGGACAGTCGTGCCGCCGCCGAAGGCCTGACGCGTCGGCTGGTTCGTCCCCGAGTCAGTCGGTCGACACCGAATACCGGCCGCCGAGGCGCTCGCCAGCGGCGAGGATTCGCCACCCAGCGGCCGTGTCAAACGTCCGCTGCCCCGGCAGCACCGTGTAAGGCTCGATGCAGACAGCCTTGCGGTGCGGCGGGGTGAAGATCACGCACGCCGAAAACTCCGCGCTCCACTCAGCGCGGATCGTAGCCCCGCTGGCCGGATCGATGACGCGCGTCACGATCGGCTCGGGGCTCCCGTCCGCCTCGGCAAGCAGCCCGTAGAAGGGATCATCGAGCGCGACGCCGCCGAGGGCCACGCGCCCCGGGAAGGCGATCTTGTCGCTCGCGGGCACCGTGTCGCCCACAGGCAGGAGCTGCTCCTGGGGCTGGAAGCGCGTGGCGGGAATCTCGATCTGGCAGGCATCCGTGTCGCCGCCTGCGATCACAGGCACGGGATGGTAAGGATGGAGGCCGAGGGCAGCGGGCATGGTGCCGTGGGCGAGGAGGTCGAGATCGAGGTCGAGCCGATCGGGGAAAAGGGCCCAGGTGGCCGTGAGCGTGAAGTCGGCCGGCCACGACGCCACGGCGTCGGGCGCATCGATCGAGAGGCGAAACTCGGCCCGGACGGAATCACCGGTCTGTTCGAGGATCCGCCAGGGGCGGGTATGGGCGAGGCCGTGGATCGGCCTGCCGAACTGATCGCCCGGGGGGAGCGAGAAGGATCGACCCTGAAACTCCATCGTGGTGGAGGCGAGCCTGCCGGGGTAGGGGCAGAGGATGGGGATCCCGCCGGCGGAGGGGCGGCCGGCGGGGGTGGCGTAGTCGGCAGGCGCCCAGAGGACGTCGCGGGTGCCCTGGGGGCTTTCGAGCACGGCCGTGGCACAGGCGCAACCGCGGCCAACGAGGATCTCGGCTCGGGCTGGGGAGCCTTCGGCCTGGAGCACAACGGTCAGTGGGGAGGTGTTCATGCCGCGGAGCATAGCGGATGGCTTCCGCGGCGCGCGTCGCTGTGCGACACTTGGAGTTCCCGCTGGCCGAGAGGCCACCGGGGCACCCTAGCGGGCAAATAGCTCAGTTGGTTAGAGCACCTCGTTTACACCGAGGGGGTCGGGGGTTCGAGCCCCTCTTTGCCCACTCGCACCGCTGCCGGCCGGAAGCAATGGGCCGGCATCGGGCGGACGTCCCGCACCACCGGCCGGAATCCCATCCGGCCGATGACATCGGCTTCGAGGTCGATGCCCGGGGCGACCTCGATGACTTCGAGCCCCGCGGCCGTCAGCGCAAGCACGGCCCGCTCCGTGACGTAGAGCACCCGCTGCCCCTGGGCGAGCGCCGTCGCGGCGCTGAACGACACCTGCTCCACCGCGGCGACGAACTTCTCCGTCCGCCCCTCGCGGATGATGCCGAGCCGCCCGTCTTCGACCGCGACTTCGAGGCCACCGGCTGTGAACGTGCCGCAGAACACGAGCCGGCTCGCGTTTTGGGCGATGTTGACAAAGCCCCCCACTCCCACAAACCGGCCGTGGAAGCGGGAGACGTTCACATTTCCCGCCGCGTCGATCTCCGCGGCCCCGAGGGCGGCGAAGTCGAGCCCACCGCCGTCGTAGAAATCAAACTGGGCCGGCTGATCGATGATCGCCTGCGGATGGCCTGAGGCACCGAAACTCAAGCCCCCCGCCGGCCGGCCACCGATCGGCCCCGATTCAACCGTGAGCGTGCAGCGGTCGAGAAGGCCGCGCTCGGCGGCGATCGCAGCGATCCCCTCCGGCATCCCGATGCCGAGGTTGACGACCGCCCCATCGACAAGCTCGTCGCAGGCACGGCTGGCGATGATCCGCCGCACATCGAGCGGCATCGGCGGCGCCGTGTCGATCGCGCGATCGGCGCCGCTCCGCCCCCGAGCGGGAAGCGTGTAGCTGGCGTTGAAGCGCTCGCCGAAGGTTTGATCGTGCTCGCCCTCGCCGGCCACCACGATCCGATCGACATGGATCCCGGGCACGCGCACCAGCTGCGGCGCGGCCGGTGCATCGAGGAGCCGCTTCACCTGCGCGATTACGATCCCGCCACTGTTTCGCACGGCCTGCGCGATCGGCAACACCTCGCCGATGATCGCCTCCTCGTCCATCACGAGGCCGCCAGAGGGATCGGCCGCCGTGGCCCGGATCAGGGCGATGTTGAGCGGCATCGCCTTGTACCACAGCCAGGTCTTACCGCCGATCTCCACCCGCTCGACAAGCGCCTCGGTCGTCCGTGCATTGAGCCGCCCGCCGGCCTGGAGCGGATCGATGAAGGTCCCGAGGCCGACGTGCGTGATGCAGCCGGGGCGGCCGGCGGCGATGTCGCGAAACAGGTGGCAGATCACCCCCTGGGGAAAGTTGTAGGCCTCGATCTCGTTGGCCATGGCCAGCGCGCCGAGCCGCGGGCAGAGCCCCCAGTGGCCGCCGATCACCCGCTTGAGGAGGCCAGCGTGGGCGAGGTGATTGAGCCCGCGCGTCCGGCCGTCGCCTTGGCCGGCCGCATAGACGAGCGTCAGATCGCGGGGGCTCCCCGTGGCAAGGAAGCGGCGTTCGAGCGCGGCCGAAAGCGCCTCGGCGTGGGCCGCCCCCACGAAGCCGCCACTGACGACCGTCATCCCGCTCCCGACGAGCGCCGCCGCCTCATCTGCCGAGCAGAGCTTCCCGGCGAGCGTCCCGATCATCCCCACCAGCCCCCGTTGACGTGGAGAGTCTGCCCGGTGACATACGAGGCCATCGGGCTGACGAGAAACAGGATCGCCTCGGCAATCTCACGGGGCTCGCCAAAGCGATGGAGCGGAATCTCTTCGAGCATCGCGTCGAGCGACTCGGCGGGAATCGTCCGCCCCATGTCGGTGAGCACGACCCCCGGCGCCACGGCGTTGACGGTGATCGCGCGCTTGGCCAATTCGCGGCTGACCACCTTCGTGAGCCCGACGACACCGGCCTTCGCGGCGGCGTAGTTGGCCTGCCCGTAGAAACCGACCGCCGCGCTGATCGAGGAGATGTTGACGATCCGCCCGCCGTCGCTGATCCGATCGCAGGCGGCCCGGCAGCCGTTGAAGACGCCGGTGAGATTCGTGTCGATCACCGCCTGCCAGTCGTCAGCGGCCATCTTCCGCAGCGTCTTGTCGCGAAGGATGCCGGCGTTGTTGACGAGGATGTCGAGCGAGCCAAAGCGGTCGATGGCCCCGTCGACCATCCGTTCGACGGCGGCCAGGTCGCGGACGTCGGCGGCGATCGCCATCGCCCTGTCGCCGAGGCTGGCAACGGCCCGCTCGGCCTTGGCCCGGTTTTCCCTGGCTTCGTCGGGGAAGAATCCGATGGCGACATTCGCCCCGGCCCGATGGAGCATGTGGGCGGTGACAAGGCCGAGCCCCTGGCTGCCGCCGGTGACCAGCGCCGTCTTTCCACCGAGATCGATCGTGAACATTCAAACGCCTCCGTCCCTCGAGGCTGGCCGGGAAATGCCGCCGATGAATGCCGGCATCGGCCTTGAACCTTCGCCCTGTTCATCAGTCTATCGCGGCCTTACTCCCTTCGCCGCGCGCGCCTTGCGCGGCCGGCCACGCGCGGCCTGATCCCCTGGGCAGGCCTCGGCGACGAGCTTCGTCATCGTATTCGGGGAGACACCAAGGAGCCGGGCCGCGCGGCCGCGATGCCCGTCCACGGCCGCGAGCGCCTGACGGACCGCAAGGCGCCGCAGCTCGTCGAGATGCAACACCGGGAGACACGCCTCTGGCCCCGCGGCAACCAATGCGTCTGGAGCCGGGCCGGCGCCGACGCTTGCCGGGATGTCGCGGGGTGCGGCTGGAGACGCCTCCGTCACCGCCGCTGGCATGCGGAGGTCGGGTGTGGCTGCGGCAAACGTCTCGTCGAGGATCGCCTCGACCTGATCGGCGAAGATCGAGACGCGCTGGATCGTCTGCGCCAGTTGCCTGACATTCCCCGGCCAGGCGAAGTCGACAAACCGCGAAAGCGTGGCGGCGTCGGGCTGCCACACCAGGAGGCCATAGATGGAGGCGAAGTGCCGGGAGAAGTGCTCGACGAAGCGCGGGATGTCGTCGCGGCGGGCCCGCAGCGGAGGGATCGAGAGGTGGATGACGTTGAGCCGGTAGTAGAGATCCTCACGGAACCGGCCGGCGGCCACCTCAACAGCGAGATCCCGATTGGTCGCCGCGATCACCTGGACATCGACCGGGATCGCCCGCGTCGCCCCCACCGGCGTCACCTCGCGTTGCTGCAGCGCGCGGAGGAGTTTCGGCTGGAGATCGAGCGGCATCTCCCCGATCTCGTCGAGAAACAGAATCCCCCCGTCGGCGGCGCGGAAGGCCCCGGCAGTGCTCGTATCGGCCCCCGTGAACGAGCCCCGGGCATGGCCGAAGAGTTGGCTCTCCGCGAGCGTCGACACGATCGCGCCACAGTTCACCGCCACAAACGGCCGGCCGGCCCGGGTGCCGGCGGCATGGATCGCCCGGGCCACCTCCTCCTTGCCGCAGCCGGTCTCCCCCGTCACGAGGACCGGACAATCAAAAGCCCCCACCCGGACGATCGCCTGCTCGAGGAGGCGCATCACTTCGGCCTCCCCGACCACCCGTGACCACGACGGTGATGCTTCGGGAGTTGCGACATCCCCCGCCTCGCGGAGCGGGGCTGGCGGCGGAGACGGGGCAATCGAGGGGAACTGATTCACGAAGATCCTCATCGGGGAACGGCGTTCGCGGCGCAGAAGCGTCAGTGGGTTCTAGGCTCACACTTCCGGGGAATCGAATATCGCAGATTCTGCGAAATGAGTCACCAAATCGCACAGTCCTCGCCTGTTGTGGGGGGAGGATCGCAAGGCGGAAAAATCCGTGTCTGGATAAAACAAGCAGGGCTATACCCCCTTTTTTTATCGCAAAAGAGCCAATTCACTGGCGGATAGGCGGGGTTTCAGAAAACCTTACAGCACTTTGGCACGGTGATTGCTCTCGTCATTCTTTCGAGGAAGCGATCTCCGCCCTCCTCGCCAAACCACATGCCGCGCCAGCGCGTGCCCAGCACGCCGGCCGAGTCAGCCGCTGCTTTCAACCGGGAAGTCTTCCATGAGCAAGTCAGTGTTTGGTGGTCTTGTCGCTCGCCGTCTGTGCCTGGCGGTCCTTGCTGGCCTCGCGGTCGCGTCCACGTTAGCCACCGCGTCTGCGACCCCCATTATCACCGGGCTCAACAAGACTGGGACGGAATATCCGGTCGGAACCCCAGGCGGACAGGACAGCTTCTGGGAGGTCTATGCCCTCCCGACGGCCTACGGCGGGCCGATCACCGCGGGCTATCAGGCTTGGGTGTTCACGGGTGGGGCTCCACAAGACAACGTCCCGCGGCAATGGTATCCCGGCGTCGGCAAGGGTGGCTCGGACAACGTCGGGGCCAACGGGGCGCGGTGGATTGGCCTGCAGCCAGACAACGCCAGTTCTCTCTTCGCCGGCAACTTTACGCCACCGCAACCGGACTACAGCGTCATCTACCGGACGACGTTTCAGGCAAACTCCACCGGGGTTACTTCCTTCAGCCTGCTGACGGCCGCGGACAACGGCATTACATTCTTTGTTGGCGGAATGGTCGACAACACGAACCCGTTGATGCCGACGATGACTGGTGGAACGCAGATCGGTCAAGAGTCAATTCGCCTCGGCGTCCTTGAATGGGTCAATGGCGACGCCCCGGTCGTCGCCGGCACGAACTATCTTTACGCCGTCGTCCGCGACCGCTTTGGGGTCGACCCCATCAACCCGAACATCGGCAACTACGGCTACACTGGGTTCCTTGTCGCCGCCGTCCCCGAGCCCTCGTCGATCGTTCTCGCTGGCCTCGGCGCTGGCGTGATGGTGATCGGAGCCATCCGTCGCCGGCTGAAGCGTTTGGCCTGAGGCCGCGGTTGATCAGCCCCGCCGCCCCGGAGCGGGAACGTCGCACCGGGCTCCAAAGTAGCCGGTTGCCTCGATGATCTTCGCCACTGCCGGGTCGACCAGATCCTTCCACGATGGGTCGCCCGAGCAGATCCGCGAGCGGACTTCCTCGCTCGAGTAGGTCCGAAGGTCCCCGTCCTCGCAGGGGATCGACTGCACCAGCCCGTTGGCGAGGAGGTGCTGGAGGAGATGGCTCAGGTGCGGGGCCACCTTGAGCGTGTCGGCCGTGATCGTCCGGCCGTCGATCGGATCGCGGGTCGGGTAGACGTAGAGCCGCACGGCGTGGGTGAAGAGGCGGCCGAAGGCCTCGAGGATCCCGCCCCCCAGATCCCGGTAGTGGGATTCGTTGAAGAGCTCCCGGAGCAGCGGCACGCCGAGCACGATCCCGGTGCGCTCAACATTCCGCTTGGCGAGGTAGTCGGCGAGCCGGTGGAACGGCCCAAGGTCGCTGACGAGGACGAGTTTGCGGATTGCCGAGAGGAGATCGACGCGGGCGAGGAAGTCGGCATCGTCCACCTTGCCGGTGTCGCGGAGGTTGTTCATGGTGATCTCCATGATCTCCATGATCTCCATGACCTCCACGACCGGCTGATCGCCTTCCGTCGGCGCCCCCGCGGCGTCGGCTGCGAAGAGCACCGAGGCCGCCGCGAGCATCTCGAGATTGAGCCGCGTCACCGGACAGAACCGGCCCCGCTCGAGGAGCACCCGGCGCCGCCGGATCGCCTCGGAGGCGAGCAATGGCTGGCCGTCGGTGCCGAACAGCACCGCATGGGTGAAGCCGATCCGCACGAGATGGAGGGCGAGGAGCCGGTTGTCGACGCCGGCGAAGACGGGCCCCCGCATCACCACCCAATCGATCTCGAGGCGCTCCCGCCCCACGTCGTCGAGGAGCGACTCGAGCAATTGGTGGGGATTGCAACAGTGATGAACACAGGCGTGGAGGAGATTCACGCCGAGACGACCGAGGGCATCCTGCTGGCGGGCATTGCTCGGGTCGAGCATCCGAACGTGAACGATGACGTCATTCGGTGCGCTGCCGGGCTTGTCCTGGAAGCGAAGCCCCATCCAGGCGTGCCAGTCAGTCCCACCGGAGTGGGCTTTCGCGGCGGCGGTGTCGGCAAAGGCAAAGAAGCGAGTGCTCGAGCCACGCGACTCATCGAGCCGTTCCCGAAGGAGAGAAAACTCGTGATCGAGCATCTCCTCGACCCGCTCCCGCGAGACATAACGGGGGGCCTTGCCGTAGATCGCGTCGCTGACCTTCATGTCGTAGGCCGACATCGATTTGGCCACCGTGCCGGCCGCTCCCCCCACGGAGAAGAACCACCGCGCCACCTCCTGGCCGGCCCCGATCTCGGCAAACGTCCCATAAATCTGCCGGTCGATGTTGATGGCCAAGGCACGCTGGGCAATCGGGTCGGCGGCGTCGCTCATCGGAGTCCTCCGGGGATGGCTGAGGTGGGAACGAGCGGTCAGCTGTCAGCTTTCGATCGACCATTCGTCGCCGAAGATTGTGCACCCGCGGCCACCTTCCGGCCACCGTTGCCGCCAGATCGGCCGATTGGCGCCCAAACGTGCCCCCGGGCGCCATGCCGTCTGATTGGCAGCCCGGCACGACGCGATACATTGAAGAGATCTTCAAAAAAGATGGCCGGATCCGGAGGACCTTTTCCATGGATTCCCCAGTGAGCAACCAGCCTGCCCAGACGGCCGGGGCCTTCTTCGAGAGCTTTGACGGCTGGGCCCAACTGCTCAAAGCCCACGCCTCCGCGGTCGCCGGTGACCCGTCTCCCGCTCCGGTCGCCGCCGACGGGACCGCCTTGGCTTTGGCCGAAATGCCCCCCCCGTCTGCAGGCCCGGCCGACGAGATCGAGGCGTTGGCTTGGCGGCCCGGCAGGCGCCCTCCGATGGCGCTCCTCCATGTCGTCGACGACGGCCGCGACAGCGGGGAGACGATCCGGCTCCGCGACGACACGCTCGTCGTCGGACGGCAGACTGGCAGCGTGAGCATCCCGCACGACCCGTTCCTCGCCATCGACCACGCCCGGCTCGACCGGCTGCCGGGGGGCGGCTGGCTGCTCACCGATCTGGGGAGCGCCGACGGCACCTGGGTGCGGGTGATGACCGCCAAGCTTCGTCCGGGCACCCGCTTCCAGATCGGCGGCACGAGACTGGTCTTCCGGAGGGGAGCCGACGGCGTGGCGGAGTTCGCTCCGGCCGGCCGCGACGATGGCGCTGCTCCCCTTCCCTGTCCTGGACCGCCATTCCTCATCGGACGGGCCGACGCGTTCCCGGGCTCTGTGGAGCCTGAACTGCCGACGTTGCTTCTCGACGACCCGTTCGTGAGCCCGATCCATGCCGAGGTGATCGCCGGCCGCAGCGCGTGGCGGATTCTGAATCGTGGCCTCAACGGCCTCTGGGTGCGGATCGAGGCGCCGGTCCGGCTCGATGCAGCCGCCCAGTTCCAGTGCGGTGACCAGCGATTCGTCCTCGAGCCCTTGGCCGCCAAGCCCTGACGCGGGCCCTTCTCCGGCGAGAGGGTGATGGAGCCGCAACCGACGGTCTCACGGCCCGCCAGGCGGTCCGCGGAGCCAGTCGGGCATCCTCTGCACCCGCCCGTCCCGGTCGACACACACCACGACCGTCGAACCGCTGGCGATGATCGTGGCGTCACGGACCACGTCGTAGCCGTGGCGCAGGCTTGCCCCCCCCGCCTTCTCGATCCAGGTGCGGATCGTGAGGAGATCGTCGTAATCGGCAGGTGCCTTGTAGGAACAGTTCGCCTCGGAGACGACGAGAAACACCCCGGCGTCCTCCAACTCGCGGTAGGTGATGCCACTGGCCCGGAGCATCTCCGTGCGGGCGACCTCGAAGTAATTGAGGTAATTGGCGTGATGGACGCGGCGCTGGCCGTCGGTCTCCTGATACCGAACTCTGACCGTGATCTCGTGCGTGGGCGTGGCCGTCATCGTCGTCCTCGTGGTCGCTGTCGCGGTTGGCATGAAATCGTTGACCGGGGTGCCCGGAAGACTCTATTCTTTTTTATCGATGGTCGGGCAGGGGATCCTGCCGCCGACCAAAGCCACCAGAGGAGTGCTGCAACCGTGAGCATCGGCGACTCGGGCGAGAGCTCTGGGATCGGCTCTGGGATCGGATTCGCCACGGCACGCGGGCGGAATTGGCCGACGCTGCGGCAGTTCACCGTCTTTCTCGAGAACCGGGTCGGTCAGTTGCTCGAAGTGGTGCGCCGCTTCGACGGATCGAGGGTGAGAATCGTCGCCCTCTCGATCAGCGATTCGGGGGAGTGTGCGTTCGTTCGCTTCCTCGTCAGCCACCCCGAACAGGGGCGGGAAATCCTGGAGCGGGCAGGGCTAGCGATCATCGAGAGCGATCTGATCGGGGTCGAACTCCCCGACCATCCCCAGCCGCTCCTCCAGGTCTGCACGGCCCTGCTTCAGGCTGAGGTGAACATCATCCAGGCCTATCCGATCCTTGTCCGCCCGCGTGGACGACCGGCGGTCGCCCTGATGGTCGACAACACCGAGATGGGGCTCGAGACACTCGGCAAACGCGGCTTCGCGATGATCACCGAGGGGGATCTCGACGAGGACGGCTGACGCCGGCGACGCTCCGTGGTCGTGCAGGGCCCCGGGCCCACGTCACTCGAACATGCCGTCGGGAAGCCCCTCGACCTGCCGCACGACCACTTTCTGGATCGAATCCCAGGCTACTGCGGTGAGCGTGACCGAGCCGTCGGCGGCCTGGCTGGCAAAGAGCCCATGGCTCCCCTGCGACCAGGCTGGCTCATACCACTCCGGGAGGATCACACTTCCCCCCACGAGATGAAGCTCCACGATCCCACCGTGATCCCGCTCCGCCCACAGCCGGGCAACGAGGATGGCCGTCGGGTTGGCAACCAGCGCCCCCTTGGCGACAGGAGCGATTCCTCCAGCTTCAGGACCGTCCTGCTGGCCCCCCTCGCCGCGGGCAACCCCGGCTGGCACGTGCTGGAGAGACGGTGAGCCGGGATTGAGCGGCGGCACTGCCGCTTGGGGAGAGTCGAGCTGCCCCGAGGTGGCGGTCGTCCCGCCCAACGCTGGCGGCCAAGCAGGGGGCGACTTGAGGGTAATTGTTCCGTCGTCCCCCCCTTGGGGCTCACCCCCGGCCGCAAACGCGTCGGCATGAGCCACCGCCGGGCGTTCTGCAGGAGGGGCTGGCGGCGCGGCGATGGCGACCGAAGATGGCGGGATCACCACCGCCGTTCCACACTTCGAACAAGCGCCCCGCTTCCCTGCGAGCTTGGCGGGGACGCTGATCCGGTGGCCGTTGGGGCACGAAAATGTGATCGTGGCGGCGGGGGCGCGGGAACCGTCCACCGGGGATGTCGGGGGGGATGACTGTGGGGACGTCTGGGGGGACTTCGGATCGGCCAAGGGATGCACGCCTCCTGCACCAGCCGTCCCGGGCAGGCTGTGGATGCCATGTTCCGCCGCCGGACGACCTCAAGAACAGTCTACCACCCGCCGTCGCGGCAGCGCATCACTTGACGGCGGACCGGCAGCCTCTGACACTTCCCCGCGGGTCGTTGGCCATCCCTCCTTGCCGTGGTCTGAGCCGGGGCGGGGTGATGGTCGATCTTCGAGTGTCCGGGCCGACACGTCTTCGATTCGGGTGAGATCATGGCGATCCAGGTGCTGTGCGGATCCTGCAAGGCGACCTTCACGGTCAGCGACCAGTTCGCCGGCCGGACCGGTCCATGCCCGAAGTGCAAGAAGCCGATCACGATCCCGGCGGCCCCGGTGAAGGCCGTGGTCATCCATGAGCCGGAGGCCCCGTCGACAACATCGACGGCGACCGGGCGGGCTCCGACGGCCCCTCTCAAGCGAATCGATCGCCCCGTGTCGGCGCTGCAGTGGACCCTCATCGGCGCCGGGACGGTGCTGGCGATCGTGGCCGCGGCGGTCGCCCGCGTGCAGTGGAATGGCCAACCTCCGGTCTGGCTCCAACTGGCGGGAGCAGCCCTTCTTGCCATCCCCTGCGCTCGGCTCGGCTACGCGGCGATCCGCGACCGCGAGCTCCAGCCCTACCAGGGGAGGAGCCTCGCGCTCCGCACGCTGATCTGCGCGGCGGTGTACGTCGCGCTGTGGGTCGCCCGCGGCTATCTCCCCGCGGAGATCGAGATGTGGGAGTGGCTCTACTACGCCCCGGTGTTCGTCGCGGTCGGAGCCTTTGCCGCGTTTGCCTGCTTCGATTTCGAGACCGGTGCGGCCATCGCACACTTCTCGCTCTTTCTGATGGTCACCGCGGCCCTCCGTTGGATCGCCGGCATCACCTCCCTCTGAGCTGGCCTCACGACGATCCCCTCCACCGCGGTTCCCCATGGCTTACGACGCACTCCCGGAGTTGATCGCGACCGAACATGCCGCCGACGGGATCCGCATCCCCCCCGACGTGACAGTGCCGCTGACGGCCAGGGTGCGGGCCCTCATCGACACCCCCGAGATGCGCCGTCTGACGCGGATCAGCCAGCTCGGGCTGGTGGCGCTGGTCTACCCCGGCGCCGTCCACTCCCGCTTCGAGCATTCGCTGGGGGTCTACCGTCTGGCGCTGGCCTTCCTCGGCCGGCTCCGGCGCGACAGCCACTTCGCCACCACCGTCGATGAAGCGGACGCCGCCGCCTTCATCGTTGCCGCCCTCGTGCACGACATCGGGCACTGGGCCTTCTGCCATCCCCTCGAGGACATGGGCCTGCCGGAGCTCCCCCGCCACGAGTTGCTCGTCGGCCGGATCCTTGCGGCCGGCGAGCCCGCCGAGATCCTCCGGGCCGAGTGGGGGCTCGAGCCTGCCCGGGTCGCGGCCCTCATCGACGGGACTGCCACCGACCCGGCCGGGATTCTCCTCCACTCCCTTCTCTCCGGGCCGATCGATGTCGACAAGATGGACTATCTCGCCCGCGACAGCCTCCACGCCGGCGTCCCCTACGGCCGCCATTTCGATCAGGATCGTTTGCTCGCGAGTCTCTGCATCGATGCCCGAGGGCAGTCGCTCGCCATCACCGACAAAGGGCGAACGGCCGCCGAACTGATGGTCTTTGCCCGTTACGTGATGTTCAGCGAGGTCTATTGGCACCACGCCGTGCGGGCTGCCACCGGCATGCTCCAGCGCGCGGTGTGGCTCGTGCGAGATTCCATTGATGCCCCCTGGCTCACTCGGGCCGACGAGCAGGGATTCATCGGCTGGCTCAAGGGTGCGGCGGAGGGGACGGGGGCGGGGCCGCTCGTCGAGGGGCTGTTTGGCCCGCGGCGCACCCTCGTCAAGCGCGTCGCCACCTACGACGCCCTCAATCACCCCGACATCCACCGCGCCCTGGCCGGTTGCTCCTATCCCACCACGGCCCGGATCTCGGCCCGGCTGGCCGAGCGGTTGTCACGGCGGCTGGGAATGGCCGTCGCTCCAGAGACGCTCCTCATCGATGCCCCGCCTGCCGAGCGCGAGGTGGAGTTCAACCTGCAGGTCCGGCAGCGCCCCCGGGATGGCGGCGACCGGGCCGGCCCCGGGGCCGATCACTGGAGGTCGCTTGCCGAACTCTCCCCCGTGGTCCGCAGTCTTGCCCACGAGCAGTTCGACGATCTCGTCAAGCGGGTGCGGATCTTCGCCCCGGCCGCAACAGCGGAAGCCGTGTCGGCACTCCCGGGCGGCCTCCTCCCCGACCTCTTCGACGCGATTGCCGACGGCTGACGCTTGCCGCCGATCGATGCTGTTGGTGAGCAGGCCGTGGAACACGGTCAGGGAGACTTTTCCCGCCGACAATCAGCGAAGGCCGATGAGCAGCCACGGCCGTTCCGTCGACCCGCGGCGGACGGTGGCTTCCCCGCGCCCCCCGGCCAATCCCTCGGCCGTGGTCTCGAACTCGGCCCCACCACTTCCGATCCGCCAGGAGAGCGACCCGGTGTCGCGGTCGAATCGGCCCGTCACCGGATGGACGGCATCGGAGACGGCGTCGAAATAGTTGCCCCGCACGGTGCCGTCGCGGTGGACCGCGAGTTCGAGGAAGAGATGCGGCGCCAACGAGCGATCGCCCCCGGCCGGGACCGCGGCAAAGGTCCCCAGCGGGAGCCAAGGAGACGACGAATCCTCGGGGGAGAGCGAGACGGTGGCCGATGCCTCAGCGATTGGCTTGGCGATCGACGACGGCCCCGCCCCATCCCGCACCAAGACACTGACCGTTCCATCGGCGGCCGGGTCCTCGGCGAGGGTGTTGGGCTTCGCCGCAGGGGTGGCTGCCGCCGGGAGCGCGCCATCGGCTCCGGGAAAGACGACCAGATCAGATGGCGGGATCGCTGCGTCGGGCAAGGCCAACTCAGCCGATGCCTGCTCAGCCGATGCCTGCTCAGCCGATGCCTGCTCAGCCGATGCCTGGAGCACCGACCGCGGCGCTTTGGCATCGGACTGGCGATCCCTTGTCGTCCACTGCGCCACATCGACACCTCCGCTGTCGACCCGCGTCGGCACGCGGGCTCCTCCGGCGAGCACGATCTCCCCCGCCCCTTCTTCCGGCCGCCAGGCGCCGGGATGATCGGCCCGCCATGCGTCACTGAACGGCGCCGGCCCATCCCACACGAGCTGGTCGGAAGCCCCGGCGGACGGAGGCGGCGGCGCCTCAGGGTTCGCGGCGGTCTGCGGGGTCTCCTTCCCCGGCTGCTGGCCTGGCTGCTTGTCCTGCAAGGGAGTGTTCTTCCCGGCTTGTTTCCCTTCCTTGCCGCCAGCGGCAGGCTGCTTCAACGCCGACGGCTGTGTCCCCGCCTGCTGGCTCCCAGTCCGCGGAGCGGCTACGGCTGCCGACGGCTGGGGGCCGGAGCGGGGCGCTGTTTGAACCCGCGGCGCGGGGGGGGCACTGCGCCACCGACGACTGGGGCGCTGGGCTTCCGCAGGCCCGCTCGAGGCCACGAGCAGGAGCACCACAAGCACGGTCGAGCCAAGCCTTCGTACACACAAGGGCCCCGCTTTCCGTGGGGCGGGCCGGTCATCCCTGCCGGGCAGATTGCCGTCGCTCATCGTCACCTCCTAGAAACGCCTTCCCTGTCGTCAGACAAACGCATCAAAAAAAAACCGGAGACGCCGTCGGACGGCGTCTCCGGACATCATGGGCCTTGGCGGTCGCAACGATCACTCCACGGGGCCGCCGGGCAGCTTCCCCATCTTGATCAGTTCGCCAAACGTCGGCTCGCCGTCGGCGCTCTTCATCCCGGCGACCGTCTCGAGCGCCTTGCGGATCTTCTCCATGTTCTTGGCGTCTTCTTTCTTGTCGAGAAGTTCGGCCAGGGCGTGCCCGTAAGCGTTGCGTTCCTTCTTTTCCTTCCCCTTGTGGCAGAGGTTGCACTTCGCCGCCTCGACGGCCGTGGCCAGCGCCTTCTCGGCGGGATCACTGCTGTCTGGCTTGACGTAGACGGCCTTGAACTCGTCCTGGAACTGCTTGATCGCGAACGCCGGGCGGGCGAGGCCCCCCGAAACGATTGCCACGGCCACGATCGTCACCACGAGCAAGAAACGGCCCCGCTTCATCGGCTGCACTCCTGAGTCGGAAAAAAACTATCGGCTCTTCATCACTAGACCGTCCCACCGCATGCGATGTCAAGAATCGGGCCGCCGCGGCGCGTCTACAGGGGGGATCACCGGGAAATCCCAAGGGTTTCCTTCGGCCCAGCCTCCAATCGATGGGTCATGGCGGAGGGCCGGGCTCACTCCCGAGAAGGGTATCTCCTCGCGTTCGGCAGCCCCGTCAATGCGCCGAAACACCGTCGCTCCCTCGTAGCGTCCGCCGGCATCGATCCACTCGACGGCAGGGCGATAGGCGTCGGGTTGACCGATGCCCGATTGTTCGATGAGCGTCAGCCCAGGTGGGGTCAGGAACCGGCAGCGCTCGGTGGTGACACGGAGGCTGGGCATCGTGGGAGCGGCCGGCGAGTCGACGAGCAGGGCGAACCCCTCCTGGTTGGCCAGCAGCGCGTCGCGAAGGGTGAGCCGCAGGGCGGTGCCCTGGCCCCCCCGCGGCCCACCGTCGATGCGGAGGAACCGTCCTCCGGTGACGCATCGCCCACCCGACCAGGCCACCTCCATCGCTGCTCCCCGATCGGCCACGAGGAACGTCCCCACGCCAAGGGCCTGCACGCCCGTCAGCCGCACCATGGCTGTGGAAGGCGTCTCTCCGTCACGGAGCCCTCCCCGGACAAACACCGCGTCACCAGCCGTCATGCTCCCCGCGATCGCCCGCCGAGGTTCACGGATTTCAAGGAGGGTGTTTTCGGCGGTGAGCGTCGCCCCCCGGCCGAGGCTGAACAAGGCAGAGCCCCCGGAGGCTGCCGGGACGAGACGAAGGCCGACACCCCCGACGGCAAGCGTTCCCGACGCGATCGTCAGCCCTGCGGCGGGACTGCCACCGACCGGGATCGAGAAACGGAGCACGGGATCGTGCCCCGGTGCCGCCCGGAGCGTCAGCCCCCTCCCCGCCACGACACATGGCTCCTCATCGCGGACGCCGCTGAAGGCGCACTCCACGACATCCCCATCGTCGGCCACCACGAGCGCCTCGGCCAGCGACGCCACGTCCCCCAACCCGGAAGGACCATCGACGATTCGCCAGGTCCGGCGGGCGCTCCCGACGGGATCTGCAGCAGGATTCGCCGACGCCGCGGCCCGCACCGCAACACGCGGGGCTGCCGCCCGCCACGACTTCCGCATCCATGTCAGGCCCCAGAGCGCCGCGATGGTCGCCGCCAACACCATCACCGGCAGCATCCATGGCCAGGACGGACTTGAGTCCCGTCGGCGGGGCTGCTCGGAGAGTCCGACGGGCGTTCGCTCAACATCGAGATCGACGCCGAGGACGCCCGCGATCCCGACCAGTTCGGACACGAGTTCCGCTGGGGTCTGATAGCGTTCGTCGGCTTGTTTGCAGAGGAGGCGTTCCACGACGGCCTCGAGCGCCAAGGGAATGTCGTCGCGGCCGGCGGCGACCGGCGGCGGTGGGCTCTGCTGGTGCTGGAGGAGCTTCTGGACAGCCGTGCCGTCGGCGAACGGGGGACGGCCGGTGAGCATGAAAAAGAGCGTGCAGCCGAGCGAGTAAAGATCGCTGCGGACATCGGCGGCGCGGGGATCGCGAGCCTGCTCCGGCGAGATGTAGTCGTACGTGCCGAGCGTCATCCCGGTCTCGGTGAGATCGGGGACGCCCCCCACCGCGGGCAACCGCGCCAGCCCCATGTCGACCAGCCGCGCCCGCCCTGATGGCGTGACGATGATGTTCGAGGGCTTGATGTCGCGATGGACGACGCCACGCTCACACGCATGCTCGAGGGCCTCGGCCACCTGGGCGGTGAACAGCAGGGCACGGGGCACGTCGAGCGGGCCCTCGTCATGGACCATGTCGCGGAGATTCGTCCCCTCGATGAACTCGAAGACGATGAAGTGCCAGCCGGCATCGGAGCCCACCGCATGAACCCGCCCGATGTTCTCGTGGTCGAGCCGGGCGGCGAGTTGCGCCTCGTTCTTGAAGCGACGAAGCATGTCGACGTCGGACGACTGCTGGCGGGAGAGCACCTTCACCGCCACCACACGATTGAGGGTCGTGTCGATGGCCCGGAACACCGCCCCCATCCCCCCGCCACCGACGAACTGTTCGAGGAGATAAGGGCCGAGGGAGTGCCCCTCGAGCGCTCGGCCAATCTCCTCCATCGAGGAGGCCATCACCGGCGGCGTCGGACGCCCCGCCGAAATCGCGGTGCCGTCGGAGTCGGAACGCGAGGCGGCCGACGGCGCACCGCCACCGGCAGTCGTGTCGTCTTCCGGCGGTGGGGGTGGGGGGGTGTCCATCGTCAACCCGGTGCGGACCGGTGGAACTCCCGAAAAGCAGGAACGCCCGCCATCACGGATAGACTACCCTCATCCGCCCTGTCACCCACGCCTTCCGAGGATCTCTCCATGTCCGCCAGACCCGCTACGGGTGACTCCAGCCTCGATCCGCTCCTGGAACAAGACCCTTCGTTCGCCCCGAGGGGCGCCGGCCGGCTCTTCGCGAGGGTCGGCAGCGCGGCGCTGCGGCTCGGGGTGGTGCTCGCGATCCTCGGCATTCTTGCCCTCGTCGCTCCGTGGGGAGCGGCTACCGCGGTCGATGTCGCCTGCGGTGTGGCCCTGGCCACGGCCGGAATCGCCCAGATCATGCTCTCCGCCAACGCCTTCGACTGGCGGGGATTCTGGCTGTCGCTCGTCTGCGGCGCGATTTCGCTCGTAGCAGGAACGGCGATGCTCGCCATCCCCCGCGCCGGTATCGAGGCGATCGTGGTCTTCGTCGGACTGGCGCTCCTCTTTGAGGCCGCCGCCAAACTCGCCGCCGCCTGGACGCTGCGCGATGCCTTTCCATGGGGCTGGCTGCTGTTCGATGGCCTGCTTACCGCGGCCCTCGGCTCGATCCTCCTCACGGCCCGTCCGGAAGATGCCGGGACGCTCCTCGGCGTGCTCATCGGCGTGAATCTCCTCTCCAGCGGCCTCACGTTCGCTGCCACGGGGTGGAATTTGCGGGAACGGGTGACCGTCGGGCGGTGAGACGGAGAAAACGCACCAGGAAGAACAGCCCCGTCGCCACCATCCACGGCAGGTAGCCGGCCCACACGCCAGCCGCTCCCCAGCCACACCGGAAGGTGAGGAACCACACCGTCGGCAGGCTCAAAGCCCAATAACAAACGGCGTTGGCCAGCATCGGCACACGGTTGTCAAGCAGCCCGCGGAGGGCCCCCAGGCTCACCGACTGGATGACGTCGGACACCTGATAGATCCCGGCGATGCTCACGAGCGTGCCAGCCAAGGCGGCCACCTCGGGATCATCGGTGAACAGGCCCGCGAGCCACCGCCCGCTGGCCACATAGAAAACCGCGCAGACCGCCATCAGGCTGGTGCCGAGGAGCATCGCGGCAATCCCGGTCCGCCGAGCGGCGTCCATGTCGCCGGCGCCGGCAGCCTGCGCCACGCGGACACCGGTCGCCATCGACAGCGAGACGGGCACCATCCAGGCCAGCGACGCGATCCCCACCGTCACCTGATTTGCGGCCAGGGCCGTGGTGCCGACCCAGCCGAGCATGAGCGCCCCGAAAGCGAACGCGCCCCCCTCGAGAACATCCTGCGCCGCCAGCGGCAGCCCCTGGCGGAAGAGGTGGCCAACGGCCTGGATCACCGAAGGATCCCGCGGCAGCGCATCGCTGCCAGCGCTCCGTCGGCCAGTCACGCGGGGGTCGGAGAGCATCCACATGGCCAACGCCGCCGCATGGACCCAGCGGGCCGCAAACGTCGCCAAGCCGGCCCCCGGCAGGCCGAGGGCGGGGAATCCCGCATGGCCAAAGACAAGACACCACGCGAGGAGGGCATTGAGGACGACGGCCAAGACCATGAATCCAAACACCGGCCAAGGGCGGTCGACGGCTTCGGCCACCTGCCCGAGGACGACGGCAAGAATCGCACCTGGCATCGACCAAGCAATGAGGAGGAGGTAACCCCAGGCGGCCCGGGCGACGTCGGGGGGCTGCCCCAAGTGCTCGAGCAGCGGCACCACGCCGCTGAGTGAGACAGCGATCACTCCCCCGATCATCAGCGCGAGCCACGCCCCCGCCTCGGCCGTCCGGGAGACACCGTCCCGATCCCCGGCGCCATGCAGTTGGGCGATCGTCGGCGACACGGCCCCGACGGCGCCGTAGGCAAAGTAGAGGGCAAACATCACGAAATTGCCCGCCAGAGACGCCGCTGCGAGTTCGACTGCGCCCACATGCCCGATGAGGAGCGTGTCGGTGAGTTGCAGCAGCACCTGCCCGGCCTGCCCAAGAAGCATCGGAGCAGCGAGCGTCAGCAGGGAGACGACGATCGGCCATCGCCGCGTTGCCTTCGCGACCGGCGGGTTGGTCGTTTGCGGATGATCGGGAACCGGCATACATCCTCGCCTGCACCACCCCGCACGTGCCGGGATCGAAGCCACCCGAGCCCTGTTCTCCAGTGGGCGCCCCCCGGAAAGCCATCAACAAAACAATCCCGCCCCCGGACGATGCCGGGGGCGGGACTGTTGAATGAACTTGTTTCTGACGGCGTCGGCCGGATCAGCCAGCGGCCCGGGCGGGGGCCAGCTTGCGACGCTTGGCCAACTGCACCCCGACCAGCCCGGCGATCCCCATCGCCGCGGCCACCATGTTGCCCGGCTCCGGCACGGC
>Ga0164295_10000103_pt1 | contig 71339 bp, 64 predicted proteins | sample GEODES006metaG_FD_111798 | JGI IMG/M metagenome (GOLD analysis project Ga0164295, IMG submission 111798) | Oligotrophic lake water microbial communities from Sparkling Lake, Wisconsin, USA - GEODES006 metaG | ecosystem: Environmental > Aquatic > Freshwater > Lake | place: USA: Sparkling Lake...
CGTCGGGGCGGCCTTTCCGTATGGAGAGCCATCATCGGTGCCTTTGAATACTATGTGGTCGTTAGTAACACACGGCGAAAAACAACGGTGGGCTCTAAACCTATCTACGAAGTCGTGTGGTGCGGCACCGAATTTGCGGACGGAGTGCTGCGCCTCGTCTTGGAAGCCGTCGCCCATCAATACACAGGCCTCTTCTTCTGCACTTCCGATACACATACAGGAGGGGCCCAAGCCGATTGGGTCTCTCATGGATGGTCCTACGGAACCTCGGGTATTCACGCCTGGTCTATTTACAACTATCTCCCTCCTGCGTTCGGAGCGTGCAAGATTCTTGCATTGCGTGAAGAAGTGTGAGTCTAATAAGGGCTAGTCAAGCCTTGTAGCGCACTGGCGTAGACTGTTTCCACATCTCTGTAATATTTGGCGATTCTCGCACGCACCTTTTCCGCAAGTATCTCTAGTTGTTTTTGAATGGTCGTAATGTCGCCCTTGGCAGTTTTCGGAAATGCAAGGGAAGGATTCAACACCAGCTGTTTATCGGAGGGACGGATAATCATAAAGTGCTTCATGACGAAATCACGTACCCAATCAATGTGCGCATCGTACAAGATCCGCAACTTTTGATGGGCCTTGCGAAGAATGACAACGTTGGTGGGCGATACGGCCACTCCTTGCGCACCGCAGAAGACCGGCTGTTGTTCTAGTGTCAAGACGTTAGGAATCGTAAGGTCACTAAAGGTGGTGGGAGACGCACCGGCTGCATTGCTATATCTGGCATCTGCTACAAATCTATCCACTTCTTCTTTCAATTCCGCACGAGCAGGGGCTTCCCTATCAGGTTTCTCGCTGTCCTGAAGGTCCAAGTACAGGGATTCCAAGGTGGCATACTGAACTTCGTTGCTGGCTTTGCGTCCGGCCATCTTGTCCTTGCATACATAGGTGTATGCCCGATTGGATTTTGCACTAGGTTCCAAGGCCGACAAGAGGGAAAACGCACGATACGCTCCCAGAGACGGACCCTCTTGAATCTGCATCATTGTATCATACATATTCATCAACTTATCGTAGGTTCCGACATCGCTGGCGTCCAGAGGGCGGAAACGGCTGGCGACCGAAGTGCCGGCACTCGCCGACGTATTTTCCTTCAAAATCGTATTCATAAATACTTCTGTCAACCCCTTGGTTATGGCAGTAGGATTGGGATTGGCGATATCCGCTGGATTACCCGCCACACCCTTGGTCGTAAGTACCAATCGGTAGCTGCGTTCCGATTTGGGAATGGTGTCAATCGTAATGGTGTAGAAATTGACGGGAGGACCACCGCCTCGCTGCTTGCGTTGGACTCGTCGGCGTCGTGTCGTTCGGCGATTGGTTCGCCGACCGCGGCGTGTGTTTCGGCGTCGGAAAGTAGGTCTGGGGATTGCTGCGTATAATTGTTCCAACGTTGGACCAGGATTTTGCGGGTCGCAAGAGTTTGATGCCACGGTTCCTTCTTCTTTTTGCCAAAAAGGCCACTCGGCAGTCACTATAGATTTTACAACATTTTTCATATAATTTTCCAACTCTTCATTGGGTGTACCATCTTCCTTCATAAACAATTCATCATTCATATAGGAATCTCCCCATGTTTTTCTACGATTGGATAAGTCCAAAATTTCATTTACAACAACATTGATATCACGATCTGTCGCAACACTTGGGAGGCAAGGATTCAAAACTCTATTATACTGTTTCATCTGCAAGTTTCGTTTTCTTGCCGCAATAGCAGTTCCATACACCCCTGGTTTAAGAGCCCTGTCCAACATAACTAGCAAGAAACCTCCTTTCAATGTTTTAGCATCCTCATCCCCATCCACCAAGTGCAATAAGATATCAGCCCTATCCTCATAAAGGGCAGCTGCTGGGTCTCCTTGCTGAGCAATCGGAACTTGCCCTGCCGCCAATCCGTTCACCAGGGCCTCAATCCCTGCTGGCTGCGAAAGATCCACCCCAAGGTTTAAAATACTTGTTGCCGAAGCATCAAACTCATAATTATCAACTGGTTCACCAGTTATATTACTTGATTCCGTGTATGCTTTTACAAGAGCTTCTTGAAGCTTTGCTGGCGTTTTAGGTCGTTCATCTTGAAGAATGCGTGAAAAAGCAGACCGAACATATGCATCCGGAATAATGTCAGCTTGAACTGGGATAATTGGACCGGGGGCCGGTGGTTTCGCAGCTTCCGCTGCTTCAAATTCTGCCTTTAGAAACTTCCAGGCCTCCTTCTTTGCAGCCACATTCGTGCCATCCCCTCCTCTATTAGTGTGGCCACTTACTAACTTCATATATGCGTCGTGCACGAGTTTTGCTGTTAGGGGAGCCGCTGGGTCCAATCCCAAGAGTGTGCATGCGGAAGTATGATTCAATCCAGGTGCTCTACCACCTGCATCGCCTCCACCACCTCCTGCACCTCCTGCACCTCCTGCACCTCCTGCACCTCCTGCACCTCCTGCACCTCTACCGCCAGCATTTGTGGGTCCAACAGACCCATTCATGAGCATGAGCCGCGGAGTTGGATTGGGAACAAGCTGAGGTCCCCCAGCACCTGCAGCCGGTTTCCCAAAGGCATACGGATTGAATTGAGGTGAATGATGTGAGCCGGACTGGCCTATGTTAAAGGATGACGAAGATTCCATTCCTCGTGCCACTGGTTGGTCCGAAAACGTCACGCGAAACACCGGCCCCTTCTCCACCTGCGCCCCAGCATAGTAAATCAAGCCCAAATTTACATCAAAGACCACCATGTGCGTAGGGTCCGGCGTCTTCGCCCCTGCGACTTCTGCAGGGGGCTTAAAGATGTAGAGCCCCGTCTCTATTTCCTGAAAATAGCCATCCGTCATATAATTCTCCACAATCGCCGCCGGAATGGGTTTTGGAACCTCTCCAGGTGGTAGAGACCGACGCAGCGTCTCCACCTTGCTGGGTAAATCCTTGAGCGCCGCCATCCCCTGATTGATGTGAATGCTCGCAAACAAGGCCAAGGAAATTTCCGTCATGCGCAGCAACATACTCGTGTATTGTGCGCTCAACGCCTGCTGTTTTGCATCAATCTCGTATTTCTTCTCATACATATTCTTTGGAACAACGACCAGGGTACGAGATTTAGTGCGATTCGTTGGATTTTGTAACAATCGCATTTGTGTGTAGGAAGCGCCTGAATTCATCATAAACATGGACGAATAGTTCTTCTTCAAGAGTTCCTTCAAACTCCCCAAATTAGTAGACTCCGTGAGCAGTGTCTTTACCAGAATACCCATCGCATCCAAAAACTTGGTTTGCTCGGTCGTCAAGACAAACACGCCAGGCGTGTTTAATTCACGGCTTCCTGCTCCTGGAAGTTTCAACGCAGGCGTAGATTGTCCAGCTCCCATATTCCTACTTTCAGGATTGAAAAAAGATTGCCGCCTTCCTACACAATGTCCGCCTCCGATAAGATGATGGCGCGCCATTTAGAGATACGCTTCAAGCACTTTTGCAGCGTCGCTGTACTGATGGAGCACACCTTGGCAATCTCCGCCGTCGTCTTGTCTAAGCTAAAGTGTTCGCACGTTAGCACAAGCGCCGATGCCGCCAGAGAACTCGGAGTCGTTTCCGAGCACATGCCCAACTTGTTAATGCGGTCTCCCATGCGGGTTGCAAAGGTCAAGATGGCGCCATGCTTCATCCTCGGAGTCTCTAACTTGGCCATCGCCGGTTCCAAATGATGTTGAAATCCCGTCGCATGAATGGTCTCGCTCTCAATCGGAGCATCTATAATCACATTCACCGCCTCGTGCTCCTTCAGCAAACCCGCAAACTGCTTAGACCCCTTCGTAATCAACTTGCTATCAATCTGAAAGATCTCCGCTACCTTTGCCGGGAGCCAGGGCGTTCCGTTCCGCTTCAAGGCTTCATATAAGCAAGCGCCCATCAACCCCTCCTTCGCCTCACCGCGGTTTAAACACAACGGACTCACCTGTGCATACAGTTGCTTGGTTTCGTCTTCAATGGCCGAGGAAATCCCTGATTGCGCACACCGAACATGTAGTAAATCAAACACACCCCACAGGGATCGTTCCCGATACGGCATAATATTCCACGAATGATATTGACGAATGCGGCGCCCCTCTTTCGTTTCTCCCATCATTTGCAAGATGCGCGTTCCGCCTGAACTTTCAGGAAAGTTGTGATTAATCGGATGACCCACGCGGGTGGGATCAGCACCCCCATCCATTCCGTAATACCGAAATTCTGCCTTGGAGTCAATCCGATATCCCAGTGAGCTCCCACATCCGTGACACACCACTTCGTCTTGTTCTATATGAATGCTCTTGTCAGTGTCGCATTCCTTGCACCAATGCCCTTCTCTAACAACGGCGGGCTTTGGTAACTCAAATAGTAACCACACATCATCTGCGCGTTCTTCGGGTAAAGCACGTCGCTTTCCAACACTGGGAAAGAAGAGAGACGCCATTGTTGTAAAGCATGGGGACGGATGAGGCTGTGAATCATTTTTTACCAACACCCCTATAGAATGAGTGACACTATCATGGGGCCCAACTATAGCTATGCCGACGAGTTATCCACTCCTACGGAACTCGGCATTAGTGGTAATGACGGCTCCGCCGGTGGCATTATTCGTGCGGTAGCGGGCATTAATTACTATACCGATGCGATTGGATTCGGACAGTCCACGGGCCTCGCCAGGATGAATGGTATGAATCAGCGACCCCTCGGAATTCGCTACTTTACCAAGACGGGCGCGACCTGCAGCAACGGGGCGAAAATGTATCAATACATAGACACCACTCCTCAGGGGTTGCCGGGGCGTGTCGGACAAGAAATCCAACGAACGCTCGGCGTGGAGATGAAAGGATTAGCACCCGGCATCATGGCAGATGCCGCCGGTGCGCTAGATCCCCGTCCTATGTTTATGGCAATGTCCGGTTCCGCCTACCCGAAATGCAAACAGGTCACGCTTCCCGTTGGAGACCTGAAAGGACAGCTGCGTTCTCCGTCTTCGGGAACCCAATGGATCACCGATCCCGACACTCGTGTGCAAGATGGAACTCCCTATCAAACACGATGGGTGTATGATAGCGATTTGACACAAGCACAATACAATGCAGAACCCAAGACGCAGGCCAAAGAGGGCTTCGTCAACCCCACATCCTTGGCGACCGCAATCGGAGCAGTTGCTTGCTTGACACTCGCCGCGTTCTTCGTTACACGACAACAACGTTAGCAGATTTAACCAAGGTGACATATGCGCCGAGTGCCGTCAACCCACCAAGCACCTGGGCACAAATATAGGCAATCAAATCCGTGCCAGTCAGGGCTCCCTTGGCGTAAAACATGATTGACACTGCCGGATTGAAATGTCCACCACTAATCCCTCCGCCAATCAAGATGACTAGAAGAAGCGCTCCGGCAATCATAATGGGGGAACCCGTTGCAACAATGGTGCTCAAAAACAAAAAGGTGCCAACAAATTCCACGGCGTACTTGACCAAATCGTTCATCAGAGGTTCTACTAATTGATTCTAAAAAAGACATCCTAAATAGATATGAAACCTTCGTTTCTATTTACAAAAATATTTGACATCGGTCTAGTTACCGTGTATTATTTCATAGCGGCAGCAAGCACATCCGTTCTTCTAGATTCCGCCCTAGGACCCTTTGAACCACCTCCCCTCAAAGCAGATCAGGTTGTCCCCACATCAACCCTTCTCCGTATGTGCTTGGAAGTGATTCTACAATTCTTCTTTATCGGTGTCATTATCTATGCCATGCGCAATGTGGTAGAACACATTCCGTTCCCCTTGGAAGGCGTCGGGGGATTTGAACACAAGCGACTCAAGGAGATTGACGAAGCCTTTGTCTTTATTGTCGTATTCATGTTTTATCAGAAATACTTGGAATATAAGTTGTATTTCCTACGAGACCAATTTGCACTCATGCTGGGATTTCAACGTGTGGAAAAGACTGCTTAACATGTCCCGGAAACTGAATCTATTAGACCGATGTGTTTTCAGGGCGCCCTTAACACTAACAGAACTTTACAATGGACACCTCTGGTGCACATTGTGAATATTCAAGAGTCTAAACAAATCGGTCTAAAAACTTTGGCGTTTCATTATAGATACGAAGAGTATGGCATCCATACAATACTCTACGAACATAGTGTTCACCACTGGGATTCAAGCACCCTTTATAGTGCTTCAAAGCCCATCAGGTACCAAATATTATGATGTAGACAGCGGCATCACCTTTACAGGTCCCACGGGTTCAAGGGGCACCGTAGGACCTCGTGGATTTCCAGGCATTGGCGTTATGGGTGAAACGGGCAACACCGGTCCTACAGGCGTTCAGGGACCTAGCGGTGTACAAGGATATCCCTATAACGTGGGAGGCCAGGGCCCCACTGGCGCGGGACAAGCAGGTCCTACAGGGGTTGGTGCCTTTACGCGTGATTATTACAATTCCGCCCCTGCTGGCTTTGCTTTTTTGGAGACGACAAACGGCATTCTATGGATTAAGAATACAAATACGTCGGGTGATTGGGGGGGGGGTATTCCCTTCGGACGAGGCCAGGCTGGTCAAACAGGTCCTACCGGATGGACGGGATACACTGGTGCAACCGGGAATGCGTCGTCTGTGACGGGTCCCACCGGTTTTACAGGCATTGTCGGGCCCACGGGCGCAACGGGTAGCACAGGAGTGACTGGCATGACAGGCCCTACAGGAAGAACCGGTCCCACCGGTGCAACGGGCAATACAGGCGCAACTGGAAATACCGGCGCAACCGGTGTAACAGGAAGCACGGGGCCTACTGGCACAACTGGTCCCACGGGCGCAACCGGTGTCACAGGCAATACAGGTGCAATGGGTCCCACAGGACAACAGGGCCCCAGCGGGGAACAAGGATATCCCTACAACGTCGGCGGCCAGGGCCCCACTGGTTCCGGTCAAGCAGGTCCCACAGGGGTTGGTGCCTTCACCCGTGATTATTATAACTCTGCGCCAGCAGGATTCGCCTTCTTAGATACGACAAATGGCATTCTGTGGATTAAGAATACAAATACGTCGGCTGATTGGGGCGGAGGGATTCCGTTTGGAAGAGGTGAGGAAGGCGTCACGGGCCCTACAGGAATGACGGGCCCTACAGGCATGACGGGTTCTACTGGAAATACCGGCTCCACCGGTCCCACAGGGCGCACTGGTCGCACGGGTCCCACCGGTGCTACAGGGCGCACCGGTCCACAGGGCGTGACCGGTCCAACGGGCTCCGTGGGTCCCACGGGTCAGTACGCTCCCGCTCCCACAGAGTTAGCCTACGTAGATATCCCCACAAATCCTCCTACAGCTGTTGTTTTATCAGCCACGAGTTTTCAAATTAATGCCAATACTACAAATTTCCTTCAGGTAGAGACAGTACAGTCGCTTGCTCCCTCACAATCTTACTACTGTCAAGTCGTGTTACCCGATGCTTCTGCAGGTGCATCCTACGAAATTACACTAGATGGAGAAAACAATATATATTTGTACGCAGAAGGCGCAAATCTGCTCAAGAATGGGTATAATCCTGCGCAAACATTGTCTTATTCGCCAGGGGCTCTCTTACAAATCTACGGAACTCCTACACTCGTCAGTGTGTATTTGAATCAGGTTCTATGGACAACCATTCCACCTAGCGGCCAGCCGATTTCCTTTGGCGCCTATCAATACGTTGGCAATCAAACGCTAACGTTTTCGGATGTGCTGCTTATACCAACTGCGGTGGGTGCAACGGGACCCACGGGTCGCACAGGTGCGACCGGTATAACTGGCCATACAGGTGCCACGGGTGTGACAGGTAATACAGGTCCTACGGGAAATACGGGTCCAACGGGGAATACAGGTGCCACGGGTGTGACCGGCAATACGGGTCCAACGGGAAATACTGGTCCAACGGGCAATACGGGCACAACTGGTAATACGGGTGCTACTGGCAACACAGGTGCCACGGGTGTGACCGGCAATACGGGTTCAACCGGAAATACGGGTCCGACGGGTAATACCGGTGCCACGGGTGTGACAGGTAATACGGGTCCTACAGGCAATACGGGTCCAACGGGCAATACCGGTCCAACGGGCGCAACAGGCAATACGGGTCAGACGGGCGCAACAGGCAATACAGGTCCGACGGGTAATACCGGTGCCACGGGTGTGACCGGTAATACGGGTTCTCCAGGCGCTAGCCTGTTTACCCTCCAGGCAAATGGCGGAACTCCTGTCATTGTGACTCCTAATTCTGTACAATTAACAATCAGTGGAGATAGCATTCGAACTGTAGAAGTGTATGATTGTGTGCGAACAGCAATCTATTTCTCGTGTGTCATACCAGCATTTGGTGGTGGAGATTCATTCCAAATTGGTACCAGCCAATTCTATGGAACCAATATTGGAAACACGAATCAATTGGCCTTGACGGGCCCAGGAGGAGGTCTTGGAAATATCACGGCTGTAACAGGAGACGTCTTTTCCATATACATCAATAGCACAGGTGCTTTTTATTACCGAAATGGAGTTTATACGACATCAACTGGTGTAGGAGCCGTGACAAGTGATTACCTGTTGATAAAAGCAAATTCTACTCCTGGTTCTGCTGTAACATTCACCTCAATTACGATTCTTCAGACGGGTCGACAGGGAGATGTAGGATCAACGGGTCCAACGGGTAATACCGGTGCCACGGGTACAACAGGTAATACGGGTCCCACCGGCAATACGGGTCCGACGGGCGCAACAGGTAATACGGGTCCCACAGGACCAACCGGTGTAACTGGAAATACTGGTACAACTGGCAATACGGGTCCGACCGGTGTGACCGGTGATACAGGCCCCACTGGTTTCACAGGCAATACGGGTCCCACCGGTGCTTCGTCCACGGTCACTGGACCCACTGGTAATACGGGTCCCACGGGTTCCAATGGCACGACGGGCAATACAGGACCAACGGGCAACAATGGCGCAACGGGCAACACCGGTCCAACTGGTCCTACTGGATTCAATGGCACAACAGGTACAACGGGCAACACAGGACCTGCCGGCAACAATGGCGCAACGGGCAACACCGGTCCAACAGGTCCTACTGGTTTCAATGGCACAACAGGTACAACGGGCAACACAGGACCCGCCGGTCCCACGGGCAATACAGGTAATACAGGTAATACAGGCAATACAGGAAACACAGGCAATACAGGAAACACAGGTAATACAGGACCCACTGGTCCTGGATTTACTACCATCAATAACTGGTCTACCACTCGTGTCCTGACAGCGACCAGCACCAACACTGCGAATGCAGAAACGAATCTCATCTTCTCCAACAGCACCCTCTTGATTGCGAATCATCTCAGCACAATCGGAAATGTCTATATTGGAAGCAATGCGAATATTGCATCTGTTTCCACAGGGTCCTTAAGCACTAGCCAAATCACAGCGGCGCAGTTCATAGGAAGTTCCATCTCATCATTGGTGACAAATACAGGGGTCTTGAATGCAACGCAGTTTACGGGGTCGTCTATTTCCTCCCTTACTTTGGCTGTTGGAACAGCACAGGTGGTTACGGCGAATGTTAGCACGGCGAATATAAGTTCTTTAATCACAAACAACAGTCAAGTGGTCACAGGAAATATCAGCACGGCGAATATAAGTTCTTTAATCACGAATGGCGTGACACTAAATGGAATTCCTACAACATTTGGAATAATGAACAACGGATATTTGTATGCGTATAACACTGCGGACCAAAGCAGTGTAACGCAAAATGTAGCACTATCCTTCCCTACGACCGGTTCTAGCAACGGAACGAGCATTACAAAAACATCCAATACTCTTGTTACATTGAAAGGAGGAAATACCTACAGATTAAAAGGATTGATTGTTCGTTTTTCATCCACTTCAACATGGGGTAGATTCCAGTGGTACGATGTCACCAATTCAGCCTTCGTGGGAACACAAGGGTTTGGTGAAACGACGAACAGCACGGGAGCCTTTGCATCCAACACCGAAACGATTGCGTATGTATCGCCGACAGCTGATACAACCTATGAATTGAGACAAACGAGTGGAAACACGATTATAGTCACAAATTTTGATAATAATAGTAGCATTGAAATTACACAAATCAATAATATACCGATAGCAGTTCAGGCGACTGCGACGGGCACATTGAACACGAACTACATAGCGACCACAAGAACCAGCAGTGGTCAAACTATCACAGTTGCGGGAACTGATATTGTATTAAACACCACAAACCAATCTTCTGGTAGTTCAGTATCATATAATACTGGCACTGGTGTTTATACTTTAACTGCTGGTACAACTTATGAACTATCATTTACTCCATTGTGGACATACGCTTCTGGCGGGAGTTCTTATATTCAATATGATTGGGTGGATGCCTCTACCAATACATCGTTAGATAGTAACAGTGGTTCATTTGCAACTGCGTATGCTTATACCTACACCTTTGCTTCAAAGAACTATAATGTAATTAGTAAATTGGTTTATGCCCCTGTGACCAATCAAACTGTAAAAATTAGAGCAACAGGCTTAAATTACAGTGGAATAACTTTAGAAACAGGCAGTAGTGCTTATGTAAAAGCAATGAACCAAGCTTTTTCCCTTAATGGAATTTCTATACCCACGGGTCCTACGGGTAATACCGGTCCCACAGGAGCAGCGTCGACCGTCACGGGCCCGACGGGTAACACAGGTCCCACAGGAGCAGCGTCGACCGTCACGGGCCCGACGGGTAATACGGGTCCTACAGGAGCAGCGTCGACCGTTACGGGTCCTACGGGTAATACCGGTCCCACAGGAGCAGCGTCGACCGTCACGGGCCCGACGGGTAATACGGGTCCTGCTTCTACAGTTACTGGGCCTACGGGTCCTATTACATCATCTAGAACAACTGGTAGTTGGACGTTAGCAACAGGTGCAAATACAGTAAGTATTACAGTACCACCATCTGGGGTTTACTCATTATGGGTTATTGGAAGTATCCCGAATGGTATTATTTCATACACAGCAACGGTCGTTGTTACAAACACCAACGTACCTGTACTTGGTACTCATTATGCTTGGAATTATACAGGTGGTGGTAGTCCCATATCGTTTACATCAATACCTAACCATATTGTTGGAACTAATAATACTATTATCAGTACTGTGGTTGCTACTACAACTGCCAATAGGTTTGATTTTGGTATCAGCAACGCCACTGTTAGTTCCCAAGTGATCAACTATGGTTATACGACTCTTTCATAGTTCAATCAAATTCAATGTACCGTCTAGAATATAATTAAGCCCCCTTGGGAAGGATTTACCTAAAAATCACCCCAATAAGTTCCTTTCATATTATGAAAAATACTTATTGCATCATGAGAGGGCCCTCCTTTAGCCAAGGGGACCCAACATAAGGATATCCTCCCCTTTCACTTCCACGGTAGCACCCTTTTCTATCCGATAGCCCGTTCCTCGGGCCAGTTCATAAACATCTTCGCCTGCGATCAAGTATCCCTCCTTGCTCACCAACGGAACAAGCAAGGTATCATGCTCTGCAACGACCGTCATTCCATCCCCCTTGATCCAGGTCATAGGAACGAACGTCTTAGAAAATAAATCAAATCCCGTCGCCTTCTTGATACTGTGTTTGATGACATCCGGGAGCGTAATCGTAAAGGACTGTACCGGAATCATCGCCCGCTCCATGAAGTCCCCTGCAGCCGTCACCCCCGTGTTGTATTGAATATGCATAAGTTCATACTCGCACAGCACGCCTTCCACAACAGTAATCATGCTCTACCTAGGATTCTAATTTTATGGAAGTTTGCTCGCCGTGGCAGTTTGTGATGCCTCATCCGCCAAGAGTCGCAGCTTGGATTCCGGCAAGATGCGAGAGCTGATGTTCATAGACTCCAATTCCTGCGCAAACAGTTTGTATGCATAGGGCACACGGATTTGTGCAAATTCCGTCGTTCCCTCACACGTCTTGCACTGATAGATGCCTAGCACCGGATTGACCTCGCCCAAGAGGCCACAGGACTTGCAGACAAAGCATTGAAAGTTGTCGGATTTCTCCATCATGATTTCCTTTAGAAATTCGCTTGCGCCATGAGCTACGATGCAATCCCTTTCCATTTCGCCGAAGCGCAAACCGCCATCACGCGCCCTGCCCTCCGCCGGCTGCCGTGTCAACATCACCATCGGCCCTGAGGACCTGGAATTGCCCGTCCATAATCCTATAGACGAGGACCGATGTCGCACCTGAAAGACCTCCGTTGGAACTCGTAAGCAGTATACTACTCCACTAACATTGGTCGCCAATCGCCGGCATCCGACCACGGGGTCTCGAACTCTCGCCCTTGCATTCCCCTCTGCATCCTTCCGCAAATCTACATAGTGATCCACCCGTGAGTCCGGAAACAGACTGTGAATCCTCTCCGCCGTCATGAATCCCGACAAGTCCCCCGTGATACAGCGATGTCCTGGCGTCACGACCTGCTTTGCTCCGCTATACGTCGTGATTTCATACATCGGTCCATCGTATTCAAAGCGTAACACCTCAATCGGCGTATGAAACACGAGGCTTCCTGGCGCCCGATCCCATCCAGCGACCTCGTCGTCCTTCGTGATGTCAGAAATCGGCTTCCATCCCGTCGCCGTCAGCACATCGTGGTCCGGAGTTAGACAATGGATCTTGTCGTCCACCATGTGTTTCAAGCGTTGATAGAAGATGGGGCCCATAAAGATGGACGTCGCCATCTGCTTGCCCGTCGTGCCCGAATACATGATTTCGTTCGTATGGGGCTCTAACCCCAAATCGTCACGCAAGATTTTAGACAGTCCGTCCACGCTTACATCCGTAAAGGGTGAACCATCGCCCACCGTGCCCGTTTCGGCGCAAATACGACCCATCAAGGTCTCCATCAAATGCGCAATCGTCATGCGGCTGGGAATGCAGTGAGGGTTGATGATGATATCCGGCACAATACCGTTAGCAGTTTGTGGCATGTTTTCGGGGTCTAAGATGAGTCCACACGTGCCTTTTTGCCCATGGCGGGAACAGAACTTATCCCCGATGGTCGGAACACGCTCGCTTCTCACACGCACTTTTACAAACGAATACCCCTCGCCGTTGCGACCCCGATACACCTTATCCACGAATCCCGTCTCATTGTTGCGCAACAGCTTGGACGAATCCCGGAAGCATTTCCCCTTCGCCTCCTCCACCGTCGTCGCCGCCTGTGCCGCCGACATGGACGCCAACGCCGAATGCGAAATCCCCGTAGCAAGCGCCCCCTCCACCGCCCGCAACCGTATCGGCACCACCTTGCCAATCAGAACATCATCCGTATCCACAAAGGTATTCTCCGGCACCATTCCATCCGGCCCCAGCTTCTCATAGTTCGCCAACTTCATGTGCTTGGTGAGCGCCCGGTCCGGCTTGCAAAACCGCTCCTCCTCTCCCGACGCCTGATTCTTCTTCTCCTCGTCCTTGTACACTCGGTAAAAGATGGATCGGAACAACCCCCGGTCTAGCGCCGCCCGATTAATCATCACGGAATCCTCCTGATTGTACCCCGAATACGTCATAATCGCCACAATGATATTGAATCCCGACGGCATGTTCTGCGCCCCATAAAACTTGCTCATAAACGGACTCACAAGCGGACGACTGACATAACACAGCAGGTTGCTCATCGTGTCCATACGCTCTTGGTAATTGAGCGCATACACTCCCATCGCCTGCTTGCCCATCGCCGCCTGATACGCATTTCTGGGCGATTGATTGTGATCCGGAAACGGGATATTGCTCGCCATCGTCCCAAGAATCACCGACGGGTGAATTTCCACATGCGTGTGGTCCTTCTCCACCGTATTCCATGATTTTGCAATATACGCATATTCCGACTCTCCCGGATCCACGAGTTCCATCAACGAATGGCCCCCCGGAGATACCCACTGCGTCAAATCATTCCACGTCGCCGACGTTTTCCAGGGCATCAGGCCATGCGCCAAACAATCCCTGAGTGCCGCCGCCACGTAAAGAGGACGCACCAACCGACCCCCCTCCGTATTGATATTCAGATGACACTGATTGGGATTGAAGATGACACTCGTGTGCGGATGAATGCGCCCCGCCCTCTTGGCAATCCGAATCTGCTCCACCATCCGAATGCATTCCACTCCCCCCGGCAAGGTGCCAATCCAGGCGCCATTGACAAACACCCGGAGAGCATCCTTCTTTTCTACCGATGATGTCTGATCCAAATTCTTCATCCCCAACTCGTCGTACAGAATGCGCAGGACGGGATGCGGATGACTCGGCAGCGTAACCGTCGCCGTAGACGCCAGATTCTTCACTACTCCTACGGAATGTCCCTCCGGAGTTTCCGCGGGACAAATGTACCCATACTGGGTGTTGTGTAGCTTTCTGGGCGGAATGAGCTTCTCCGTCTGTTTGACAGGTGTAGAAAGACGCCGCAAGTGACTCACTCCCGACAAGTACGTCAAATTGCTCCTAGGCTGCGCACATCCATCCTTCTTCTGACTCGGGCCCGTCTGGAAATTGCCCGTGGACAGCGCCGACTTGAGTCCAATCTCCACATGCGTCGGCTTCAAGATTTTGTAAATATTCGTAGCATTCACAATATTCTCAAACTTGCCACTCGTCTTCCACGCCCCGTTGTGAATCTCCCGCAGAATCGTAGACTTCATATCCTTGATGACCTTGGTGCCAAAGAAGAAGCGAAACAGATTTCCCAACATATTCCCGGGCAGCTCCACCTTCTTATTCGGATAGGCGTCTCGGTCATCATAGGGAATCTTATTGTGATACACATCCAGCACCTTCTTGGTCATTTGCGCCAGAAAGCATGCCTTTTCAAACATCATCGTCGCGCCTCCGATATGAGGCAGAAAGGCTTCCGCCAGAATTTCGCCAATCTGACGCTCCTTTGCAGGACGGAGCGATCGCAAGGTAGATGCCGACAATTCCTCCCGGATCCCGCCTCCCGTCCCCAGATGCTTCTGCAACAACTCCTGTGCCGCCGCCTGTGTTCGGATATCCGCCGCCTCGGCAATACATTCCTGAAAGATCATGTCGTAATCACTGTGAATACACCCCATGATTAATTCAATAATCGCCTTGTCCGTTTCAATGCCCAAGGCGCGAAACATGACAAAGAGGGGCACTTCCAACTTGATACGGGGCAAGGTGACCCGAATGTGTTGCGGCCCCGTCGGAATCTTGGCATTCGCAAGGATCTTGACCTGCACATTCTTAGGAACTCCCTCGTTATCCGGACCAATAGACTTGCAGTCTATAATCTCCAACTCCTTCCCCTTTACCTTGGTATTCCGAAACACAAACATGCGGTTCTCCGCCATACGCTCCTGGCTGATTATAATGCGCTCACCGCCTTGAGGAAGCAAATATCCCCCCATGTCCTCCGAACACTCACCCAATTCCCTCGGATGCTTATGCGGATTTTCCGACAACATGCACAAATCCGATCCCACCATGACAGGAATCCTCCCGAGAAGAACTCCCGTCAACGTGCGCACGCGTGTTTCCTTCGTGCCCTTTCCCGGATCCGTCAACGTGGAAGACACATCAATATCCACATGGAGCTGCGACCAATACGTAAATCCCCGAAGACGCGCATCATTAGGGTACATGGGAGTTAATGCACCATTCGCCTCGTGAATATTCGGCTTTCGCAACGACACGTTCTTAAAGTTGAGCACAACCTTGACTTCCCGTGGCGGTCCTCCGTGCGGTGCCTTTCCACCTGGCAAGACAGCGGCCGGTGCCGTTCCAGTGGGCATCTCATGTGCATCTTCCACCGTCAGGCGCAACGCCGTTCCAGCCGTCCCCGCCGCCGCCCGCGTCGTCCCGACCATTGTCAAATCCGGCGACCCCTCACACGTCACAGGGCTCTTGCTCTCAATCGTATTTGCAAGGTCATGCTTTATCCAGTGATTGTACGACCCGATCTGATGATACATCAATTGTTTGCCCCCGTGTTGGCCATTATACAGGTGCAGAATGTCCTTATATGCGTTCTCCATCTTGATGACCGGCGGTGACCTTCCTGACCATCTTCAACTTTCTCCACACTTTAAACCCTTGGGCATTTGAAACTTTATAATCGGAGGCAGACCAACGGGTGGCGCGTTCGGCCGCCAAATAATTTGGCTCTCCCGGAGTAGGAGGATTCTCTGGATCCTCCTCCCCCTTCCCTTTCTTTTCAACCACGAATAATGTAATTAACTACGAGTCCGTGCGATTTTCGCACGCCGTTCCACAATACCAAACATGTTTGGTGTGTAACGGTGCGTTTTATATGGGAGCGGCGAATGTGTGCCTTTACAGGGTATCGCAGTGAAAACTGTGAAAGCCCCTGTCATAATCCTGATGAAACTTCTCAATCACAGTCAAAAAACATCTTCGCTATTATATCCAATTGGATCATGTCCGACGGGGCATGAGTTCAACGCTGTCAAAGGCATGTAATAGGAAGATGACCTGCAAATAATACAACTAACGTCATTAGTCACGGATTTCTTCGCTATTATATCCAATTGGTGTCCTTTCCGACGGGGATTGAGACCAACGCTGTCACAGGCATGTAATAGGAGGATCGACCATGAACACCCTGCTATGGGCAAGCACTAAGGTAAACTATGCAGTTTTTTAATATATCAATTCCTCGCCTATAGGAAATGTAAACTTTTGCGCAAGATTTGCGCAAAATTAGACATCTTGCTCGGCCGCCAGAGGCGTCGCATAAATCAACTCATTTTCAGCTGCTCCCACAGTCTGCATCAAGATTGCTATATGTGCCTCGGCGGAGTGTGAAATTTCCGGACTTTCCGGCAAAAACAAAGTCCTCTCTCTTCCAAAACTTTTGGCCGGCCCCTGGCCGGTCCGCCAAAGTTTGGAGAAGGACCTTGAGGTCTCTTGACCCCCTACATGCACACAGAAAATACAATTTCCTGTGTACATCACATCGTGTTTACTATTACGTTTTAATTCTTACAGAAATTCCAGTCGGAATCCGCCCTGTACGCACACGGAAATGCAACTTCCTGCTTACATTATATCGTGTTTACTATAGCATTTCAATTTTTACAGACGGGTGTAAATTTTTACAGAATTTCCGTAAAAATCCGGAATTTCCGTACATTTTTACAGACGGCTGGAAATTCTTACAAAATGCCGTACATTTTTACAAATGTAGCGATTCCCACAGCATTTCGTGAGCTGCATCCAATTCATATCGTCGGCGACCCTTCCAGCCTCCCAGGCCGCTTGCCATTCTAACGGAATTGACCTTGCCTGCGTTATCCTACAGAAAGATTGACCCTGTTTCTAATTTCCTACTATGAATACCAAGTCTAAAATGCTATGAACTCATGGACTTTTGCAAAAGTTTTTTAAAATCACGACCCCCCTCTTCGAATCTCAATTCCAGGATCCAGACGAGTTGCATCAAGAGTTCGATTCTTCATCCCATTTCAATAGGGCATAATTCTTCAAATCCAGGAAACTAGTATATCGTCTTCGCTACATGAAATTGGTTAAAACAACCGGAAATTAATAGACTACATGAATGCTATAGCAAATTAACGGGTAAATGAATTGTATATAGCGTTTCCGCATGAAAATGAATTTGCGGCACCTCTGTGTTTATGCGATGAATCGGCAGCCTAAAGCCAGTGTGCCCTGTATGTATAACATGACCGATATTTCGGTGACACAAGCGCTTAGCGAGCTCAAGCTCCTCCGGAAACGCATAGACTCCGTGACGGATCACGCTGTGTTTACGGCGGTCAAGAAGGCGAATGACCTGCTGGACGCCGCCAAGTTTGCCACGCAGGCGACGGCGTCGTATCAATCGTTTACGGATTTGGTCGCACGTTACAATGCGTTAAAATCGGCGATAGTGATTAGTAACGCGACGACAAAGGTGATGATTGGCGGAAAGGAGTACACGGTCGCCGACGCCGTAGAGCGAAAACGCAGTATAGATATGGAGAAGCAACTGTTGACGGTGATGAAGGCTCAACACACAGCGACGAAGGCGGAATACGAGCGACATCAACAGGCGGAGCAACAGCGTGTGGAACGCTTGCTCACGACGGAGTTGGCGAAGGATGCCAAGACCAATGTTGAGGTGGTGCAGCAACTTACGACGACCTTTCTCGCACAGAACAAGGCAACGGTGTTGGATCCGCTAGGACTTTCCGAGAAGATAGAGACGCTGACCAAGGCGTTGGAGGACTTTGAGACGCAGGTGGACTATTGCTTGAGTGAGAGTAATGGACGCACGGTAATACATTTGTAAGAAACATATTTATATCCCCTTTCGTAGCGAATGAAATCAAGCAGGCAATGTATCTTCCTTATGGAAAATGCGCAAATCATATATATTGATTTTCAACGTTCATTGCATCCAACGTTCACAGCTCTCGTATGCCTTTAGGCGTACTTGGCGATACACAACCACCACATAGCAACGATAGAACCAGCAACGACGAACGCACAACAAAAACGATCGACACAATCTGAGAGTTACGGACCGCCATCACCGGTAATAAGGTGTGGCGTAAGGGTTTGCTTGCAACCCTATTTCATCCGCTCAGCTGCTACGAAAGGGGACCTTATGACATGTATTCCTTGTAGGAATAGATGTTAAAATAAATCGCAACATAATGTAAGAACAGCGATGGGAACAGAACCCGATGATGCCAATATCAAGACCGTCAGCGTTCAAGTGACGGCAGGGGAAGAGAAAGCATTGTCCCGGACTCGTAGGCGAAAGCGTACACCCGCTGTCCAGAGAACCGAGGATGCACAGGCGGCCAAAGCTGCAAAGGCACCCGAAGCTTCTGTAGCAAATGCTATACAAATTGAGAAGAAGGCAGAGAGTCTCGCCACAATAGTGGCACCCGTCCCTACAGTGGAACCAAAAGTGGAGCCTCCCGTCAAAACTCCTATACAATTAGGTAGGAAAAGGAACGAGACCCGTAAATCTAGTGGTACTACAGCGGCGGCCCCGGGGACTCCGGGAGCCCGGGCGAATGGTACATTGCTTCCAAAAATAATTTACAGTAAGAAACGCACCGGAAGTTCAACGCCGCGCGTGCAAAAGTCACCCTTGAGACCTCCTCCGAGGGGGAGTGAAATTCAACGCAATCGGAAGACGCGAAGAACGTTTCGTGAACGCCGCATTGCAGTGATGGTGGGGGGTGCTGCGAAAACGTCCGTGTTAACGGACCGTTACACGGCCCCTGCAAAGATGCGATCGGACCTCGTTCGGGCGGGGATTTTGCGTGCGGGGAGCCGAATTCCGGACGAGAAATTGACGCGGCTGTGGGGTGACTTCCGGGACCTAAAGGCCGACGCCCTATAGGGGCAGGGGCGGCCCATTTCCTATAGGCTTTACTATATGAAATTTTGGCCGGGTGGGCCTTTTTTGCCTATAGAGGGGCGGGGGTGAACTTCGGCCTTGGGTGACCTTCCTGTACGTACGGGGTCCAAATGTTAACGGTGCGTTAGGTGCCTTTTTGGCCATGGTCTCGCTTCCGAAGGGTCGGTTGCCTTTCTAGTCGCAGAGACGTGCAGGGGTGCACGCCGCGAATTCTTGGAGATCGGAAGGTGCCTTTTTGACCGTGGGGTTTTTGGACCAATGTGGCAGGAGGTGCGTCCAGCTCCCGGTAAACAAAGTCTCCGACAATGGTCGTCTTTTTGACCCCCGGCGGCAGCTTAAAGCCAGCGACCCTTTAAAAAGAAAGGAGCCCGATGCCTCCCAAACGTGCTGCTGGTACTGTCGCCCCGATGGACGATTTGTATTTCCGGCTTTACCGAGAACACGCGACGACAGCAAAACAAGTAGCAATTCTATTGCTAGTTGGAAAATTCTACGAAATGTACGATTCTATTACGGCGACGACGTGCGTCACGAATGTGCGGGCGGCGGCGGAAGCGTGCGGCTGCGCAGCGGAACCGCGACCTACGGCGAGTCCTGGGACGCAGCGCATCTTCTGGGGCTTTCCCGAACAGAGCTTGGCGAAATTTGAGCGCATGCTTGTTGCCGCGGGATATACGGTTGCGGTGTATACGCAGACGAAGGATAGCAGTGGCGCTGTGACGGCTCGTCCTCTGGAACATATTAGCAGTCCTGGAACGTATTTGGACCCCGAGGAACGTGTGACAGCGCAGACCGACCGGCACTTGCTGGGACTCTGCTTGGAACCCTACAGAGATGTGGTCAAGGGCCAGACGCATTGGTACGGCGCTGCAACAGCGTTTGATGTCACAACGGGCTGCCTTGTGAGTACGGAGTTTGATTTGACGCTGGTGGATGGACGACCGTGTGCGGACAGTCTACAGCCGTTTCTGTCGGCGCATCCGGCAATAGAGGTTGTGCTGTGGTGGAGCGGCGGCGCAGCAGCGATGCCAAGCGAGGCGGTGATTCTCGCCTTCGTGGCGCCAATGGGGGCGCGGCCGCTCGTTCAGCGCTTCGCTGTAGATGCGGCGACGGAAAATACGGCGATGGCGGATCGACAACGCATGACGTTTTTACAGGAAATCTTTCAGCCGAAAACGGCGCTATCCTTGGACGCCTTCTTGGAAATAGAGCGCCATCCTTTTGTGCGTCGGTCTCTCAGTCACTTGCTGCGTTTTATTAAAAAGCACAATGAATCCTACTTGTCATCGCTGCCGACGCACCGCATCTGGGCCTCGGAGGATGTCTGCGTACTGGGCAATCTTGCGTTGCAGCAATTGGCGATGCTGCCGGCGACAGCGGAAAAGCCCCACGAATCGCTGCTCCACTGGCTGCAACGGGCGACAACGGCGATGGGACGCAGGGCGTTGCGGGAACGGTGTTTGACCCCGCTGACGGATATCGCCGTTCTGGAATTCCGCCAGGAGCGCATTGAACAGTTGCGGACGACGGCGCTGCGCAAGGACTTGCAGGCACGGCTTACCGGCGTCAGCGATTTGCCGCGGTTGATACGCCGGTTTCAATTGGGCACGGCGGGGACGAAGGAACTCAAACAGTTGCTCAGATCCTACGATGCCATTCGCGGACTCATGGATTGCGTAGGGACAGCGGGACTCCCTTTTGAGGATGACATGGATGCGCTCAAGGCACATGCCGTGTCGCTCAAGTTGACGTGGTCTTTGGAACGCATAGAGGCAAGCGAGGCGGTCGTGGATGACCGGATTGCGGTGGGGATATGCCATCCGTGGAACAGGGGCGTGCAACCGGCGCTGGATGCCTGCGAAGACCGCTGGGCCACGCTGCAACGTCGGATGGAGGCGTTGCGTCAATCGTGGAATGAGGCGTTAGAGGAGAGTGACGCCGTGACGTGGTCTCTCAAAGACGATGCGCCGTTTACATTTTCTTGCACAAATAGGCGGGCGAAGATTCTGCAACCGCTTATACAGCGGAAACACGGGATTCCGGTAGAAATAGTGCAACGGGGCACACAGACGACGGTGAGTCTGATGACGGAATCACTCCAGGCAGCGAATGCGGAGGCCTTGGCACTCCGTGCGGAATGGAAGGTGCTTGTTGGCGAAGCGTGGACTGCAACGTGGTCGGCGTGGCTTTTAGCACAGAGCGGAGTGTTGGGGCAGATGGTCACCTTTGTCGCCGAGTTGGACGTGGATTGCGGCTTGGCGGAGGCGGCGGAGCTATATGGATATGTGCGACCAGTGTACGTGGAATCCACGGAAACAGCGGTGGCGGGAGTTCAGATTGCGGCGCTGCGTCATCCCATTTTGGAACGGGTTCATACAGCCACACCGTATATTCCGCATTCCGTGTCTTTTGGAGCGTTGCGAGGCGAGGGGGCTCACACAGACTGCGGAATACTGTTGTATGGTGTGAATGCAGCGGGGAAATCTAGTTTGGGAAAGGCCGTGGGCTTGGCGGTCGTCATGGCGCAGATAGGCATGCCGGTACCGGCCACGACGATGCGTCTTATTCCTTACACGGGATTGTACACGCGCATTCTGGGGAATGACAATTTATGGTTGGCCATGTCGTCCTTCGTGGTAGAAATGACGGAATTCCGAAGCATTCTGCGAGGTGCGACGAACCGCACGCTTGTTATCGGCGATGAGCTGTGTGCTGGCACCGAAACGGAGAGCGCGGTAGCGATTGTAGGGGCAGGAATACAGGTGTTGGCGAAGCGGGGGGTGCATTTCTTGTTTGCAACGCATTTGCACGAATTGGAGGGCTGCGACAGTGTGAAAGCCTATCATTTATCGGTGCGGGCGCAGGGTTCGGCGCTTCTATACGACCGTTTGCTGAAGGAGGGCGCTGGGTCGGCCATGTACGGTTTGGAAGTCTGTAGGGGACTGGATATGGATCGTGAATTTCTGGCGCTGGCCTTTCAATTAAGAGAGGAACGAGTGGGGGTGGCAATGAAGGCCAGTCGGTACAATGCGGGAGTCGTTGTGAGCCGTTGTTCTTTATGCGGAGCGACCGATGGATTGGAGACGCATCATATTGTGCCACAGCGAGAGTTCAAGGAGGACGTAGGGTCCGAAAAGAATCGTGTGAGCAATTTGGCGGTCTTGTGTGCTGCTTGTCATGACAAGCACCACGCAGGAAGTTTGACGGTGGGAGGATGGGTTCAGACGTCAGAAGGAAGAGTGTTGCGTTAGTTCTTACGGTTGCGACGGGTTTTGCGATTCTTGGCTGAACTCTTCTTGGAACCAGCAGATTTTTTGCCGCCACTCACCCAAAAAAGAGCTTTCGCTGCTTTTTTGCTGTCTATTTTGCCGGTGGTTGTTGCAACAGTTGTTGTTTTGTCATTGAATTCAAGAACAACAGATAAAGGCGCGCCTTCACGCATTGCGACTGCAAGCATGTTGGCGTTACACATGCGATCATTAGAGCTGCCTATTACATGGCGTGTGCCTGCCACTTGTACACAGTCTACTACTTGTCGGTAGTCACCGTCTGATTTGTATTCAAGTACTTTTTTCCTTATTTTTTCGGCAATAACTGCATATTTTAGTTCAGGGTGAGTGCGCAATTCATCAACAATGTAATCAATTATGAGGGCTGACAATGTTGTTGCATTTTCATCATCTTCTTCACAATCTTTTGCGTAATTTTCTTTACCTTCGGAATTATTAGTATCTTCATTATTTTCTTGTTTCCACTCTGCAGCTTTTTTATAGCGCTCTAAACTTTTTGTACTAACACCTCCTTTGCAAGATATGATTGACCTTGTATAATTTTCTTTTATTCTCGTCAGCCCTCTTTCATTTCCTAAACTACGATGAATTTTTCCTACAAATTCATCGTTGATGTTGCCTACAGCGCCGGATATAAGTGCGTTAGAAAGCGAACTACCAAATTCATAGTTGTTTCTTCCTTCAAATGATGCAACTTGTGTCAACGTTTTTGTTTTCTTATTAAATTTAATACCCAATGCCGCACCAGTGGGCGTATATTCTCCGCTCTTAACAGAACGAGACATATGGGGTTTACACACAGCTGGGTCCAATTCTGTAGCGGCAAGATGTAGGGTTTTATTTTTATCCATTTGTTTCGGAAATGCCGCATGTGCCTCTGAAAATTTTAAATGTTGTCCATATCTGGCTGCCAATTTTTCATTCGGAATTTCTTCCACTTTCAACGAGTTTGCTTTTTCTCCGAGGCGAAGTGTTGCATTTAGGAACGTCTGCTCAAAGGATGACGAGGCTGTTGATTTTCGCATTTCACCAATTGGCTTGGCCAAATCTGACATGGTGGTAAAGGTGCTAGATGCAGTTTCTTTTTTGTCACTTAGTATGCTAGCTGCACTCACAATTGTTTTTGCAATCACTGGGGAGACAGTTTGTTTGGAAAATATATCTTTGTAAGTGGCTGATTCCGTGGAAGATGCGTCACATCTAGGTAGGTCATGCCAAGGATCCACTTCTCTTATCACAGTTGGCCAATTACGGAGCACGTCAGGGAGTTTCATCGATTCACCTTCCACAACTGTGGGTAAGCGATTGTCACGTGTCCCTTCTTGAATTGTGCTAGTAAGTTTGATTCGTTTATGTCTGGTTTTACGACCTGATGGCGAGTAGATGGACTTCATGCTGCGCAGAGTGTTCTGGCTTGAATTCAATTCGTTAGCGCTTTGCTCTTGTGACGGAAGTAGCTTATTTTGACTGTCTTCCGAACGACCATAGGGTGATCTTTCAAGGAATTTGGAGCTAGAACTTTGGATAAGTCGCGGAGGTGACAAGTTCTCTTTTACTGTTGGTCGTGAAGAGCTGCGTATAGGGGAAACTCCAATTAGAGCAGAATTATCAAATTCTTGTGAATTAACACTGCGTTTGCGTGTGCGTTTAGAGCCTGCAACAGGAGGCTTGTTGGATCCTTGTGACGACATTCTACAATATCAATACATTTTTATGCCGATGGCGCATTCTGCCCTGCAGGTCCCTGTGGCCCTACAGGCCCCTGAGCGCCTGGCAGACCACGCTCTCCGCGTTCCCCACGGTCTCCCTGGTCGCCCTTGTCACCACGAGGACCAGCTTCACCGGGTTCCCCCGCATCCCCTCGTTCGCCCTTGGGTCCGACTTCACCACGCTCTCCTCGTTCCCCACGGTCGCCCTTTTGACCCGAAGGACCCGCAGGACCTGGTGGACCCGCTACACCGGTGGCGCCGGCAGCGCCTCCCTTCAACAGCAACTCCTCCAGACGCTTCTCCAACGCCTCAATGCGCGCATTGGTACGATTGAATTCTACGCGCACAGGGTTGCCAAACTGACTGTTTGTTCCTCGGCTGTACAATGTGGAGGTCATGTGTTCTGTAAAGGAGTCGGAGGAACCCTGGCTTATCTAAACGCACTGGTCTAAGACATGCACATAATATTCAAAGCAATGGACACGCATGTGCATGAAATCGCCACAGTGGCGCACAGTGTCTTTCTAAGCAAGTCCGCCTTTCCATCCGAACAAGTCATCTTGCATCAGTGTCGGGTTCAGCTAGACCCCTTCGTCTTTCATGCTCTAAGGACACTCTACGGAAAACAACTGGCCGAGTACTGGCTCTTTGGAGCCACGATTCCTGTCACATCGGACCGAGCGATTGTCTTTGTAGAGCGTCGGTGCCATCCCAATATGGAATTCTGTCTTCAAAATGCCGTGTATTTTGCACCGGGTCACGCAGTTCACATTATTTGTAGTCGTGCGAATGTGGCGTTTCTTCAACATCTGTCCCGACACCATCCGATTCATCTTCATGTGGCGTGGGATGACATCGGAACACCCGAACAAGGGAAGAAAGAGTACAACGAGTTGTTGAAGACAGCGGCGTTTTGGAGCCTGTTTTCTGAGGAGCACCTCTTGCTCATGGAAACGGACTGCTACTTGCGCAAGCCCCTTCCGGAGTCTCTTTACAACTACGACTATGTGGCGAGCAAGTGGCCCTGGAGTCCCGAGGAAGCGGGGGGTGGTGGATTGTCGTACAGAAAACGGTCCTTCATGCTTCGTGTGTGCGCCCTCAAGGAAGTGCAAGACCAAGAGATGCAGGACACCTTTATATCCAAAGGGTGCCGGATCCTAGCCGCCCGTGTTCCGACGTACGACGAGTCGGCGCACTTTTTTACGGAAGCGATGTCAGCCGATAAGGCTATCGGCGTTCATCAATGGTGGACTTTTTTTTCAACTCATCAGACCCTGGAAGATCGTATTCGCATGTGTCTTACGTTAGATATTGCCTAGAACACTGTGCCCAAAAAATGAAGCCACTCTTTGTTTCTGCCCCCACAAGCAGAATGATCATCCCGGTGCGCTGTATGACCTGTGGAAAGCTACTGGCGGACAAGTACAAGTTCTTTCAAGAAGAGGTGCGAAAGCGATCGGGAGAACGAGGTAACGAACCCATTGTGTTGGATGGCAAGTCAGTCCCGAAAACGGCGGAAGCAGATGTCTTTGAACTGCTGGACCTCCGGCGTTACTGCTGCAAGAAAACACTCAACACACACGTGAATTTATTAAGTAAAATCTAGAGTAGAAGGATGTCTGTTGGAACGCCTACTATTATTTTGAGTGTCATGGCCTTGGTTGCGGTGGTCGCATTGTATTATCTGTACCTATCTGCCGAGGAACGAACTAGCCGAGGAGGCTTTATTTACACATACGGTGCGTTTCTGCCCTATATCTTGGCGATTATTGCAATCGTGTTTATTCTAAAGAATATGTTTTTCGCATAGACATGTAGGAATGGACGTTGTGCCCTATGTAATTTTTGTTGTTTGCCTTATCTGTGCAGCAGCGGCCATTTGGCAATTGTATATATCCACGGAAGAACGAGCGGAGCGTGGAAGCTTTTTGTACAAATACGCTGCGTTTTTTGCCTACATCCTTCTCGCCATCATATTTATTGTCCTTTTGTTCACAATGTCTAAAAAGACTTTGGAGGAATCCATCGTAAAAATGTCTGTCTTTCCGACGTTGGGACCCGTGGGAGCCTTTGTTTTGGGTAAAGCTGCTATAGCCGATTCCGCTCCAAAGTTCCGTAAAAATAGTTTGTTAGGGTAGGAATGTCGGCGTCCACAATGAAACGAAGACTGCGTACGTTTGATGCAAAGGCCCGACGTGTGATTCGTGCGGCTAATCCCGTGCCTGCTATGCAGAAGGCGTGGAAATCGGTGATGAAGCGTGCCATGTCGTCCGAAGCCGCCAAGGTCTTTGTGCGCCATTATGCTATGACAAAGAAAGCAAAGAAACAACGAGGCGGAGCAGGCGCGCCCCTGGACTATGTTATGGGTCCCGGTGCTGCTGCGTTCAGCACAACACCCTACGGGCAGTTTACAACAGATATTTCCGTAGATCCGGCGTCTCTGCGGGCCCTTGGTGATACAATCCCTCAAATTGCGCAGCTGAAGGATTGTGGCGTGGACCGGTTTCCAAATAATCCCAGCCTAGCACAGAGCAGTGGTATGGTCGGCGGCGCTCGTAAACATCGTCGTGCATCACGTAAACAGAGTCGTCGTAACCGAAAGAATACACGCAAGCAGCGAGGCGGAGATTTGTTTAGCAATCTTCGTGCCTCTATGACGGAAATGTCCCGACCTGCTGGGTTCGATCCTGTGCCCGGTGCGTCGCATAGTTGGACAAACCAGAGTCACGGCATCAGTGGATACATTGATCCATCCCAGGTGTCGCAACTGGGCGAACAATCTCGTCTCGTACAAAATCTGACGTGGGGACCGTTCACATCCACGTCGGTCTAAATGTCGTACCGCTATGATCTTCATAGCATCTACGTCTAGTGCGCCGAAACCTTTCTCTCTCACACAACAGAGACGATGTCATTAGCCACACGGGGCCCCGACGTCCTTAAGACGTATTTTGATGAATATCCGCACACCTTCCTGTCCCAACATCACAAGGAAAGTTACGAGGCCTTTGTGTTTCGGGAATTGCTGGATATCCTACAGGCGTCCAATCCGATTACGATTTTGAAAGAACCGCTCAGCGATGGCAAATACAAGTACCGCACAGAAATTTACATTGGCGGCAAGAAGGACACGGCGGCGGAGCTGGGCGTAGCGATAGCCCCTCCTACGGTGAATCTGGATTCGGGTGTGACCCGACGCCGCATGACGCCGAATGAGGCCCGGTTGCGTGGCCAGACGTATGCAGCGACCTTCCTTACAGACTTGTTAATCGTCCTGACCTTTCTCAAGGAAACATCGGCGGGTGTCTATGAGGAGGTGAAGCGAGAGATTCGTTTTGAAGGGGAGGGTGCCTTTCCTCTGTTTCATCTTCCCATCTTGCTGCGATCCAAGTTGTGCGTCACGCACGATGCATCTCCCCAGTTGCTATACGAATTGGGAGAGTGTAGGAACGACCAGGGCGGGTATTTCGTTGTAGACGGTGCGGAAAAGGTGCTGATTGCGCGTCAGGAGCAGGCATTTAATAGCATTTATGCAGCGCCGAGGCCAAAGACCGATTTAGAGATAGCCAGTTATTCCTCGGTGGTGTGCCAGGATCCCAAGTCCAAACAGACCCGTCGTATCACGCTAGTGCGTTTTCATGCGAATAGCAGCAGGGAAGAGGGCGTGCTACGTATTAGCATTCCTTTCGTGAAGGGCAACATCCCTGTGTTTGCGCTCTTTCGTGCCATGGGCGTGGAAACCGACAAGGAGATTGTACGCATGATTGTACCCGATGCCGACTCGGCGTCAGCGGCGGCGATGGAACAGTCGTTGATTCCCAGTATTCAGGACGCCTGGCCCATTACGACCAAGAGTCACGCCATTGAGTTTATTCGCACGCTCACGAAGGGTTTCATGGTGGAACACGTGCTGGATATTATTCAAAACAATCTGTTTACCCACGTGCCGTATGACGCCAGGCCTCAGTATTTGGCGGAAATGGTACGCAAGCTGATTCGTGTAGAAATGAACCTGGAACTCCCCACGTATCGTGATGATATCCGTAACCAGCGTCTACTGGGGACAGGGGCGCTGATACGAGACCTGTTTGCCGAGGGCTGGAAGGTCTGGAAGAAGGCGGTGATTCTGTACGTAGATAAGGAATACGACAGCAACAAGACGCTGTACGCCGACGAGAATTTCCTCAATATCTTCAGCCCGGCGAATATCGCCAAGGTGATGAGTTCCGAGACCTTTATGGAGGTGATTATGAGGGGCTTTCGGGGCAAATGGGGCACGAATCAATATAATATGAAGACGGGAGTGGTACAGCCGCTCGCCCGCATTTCGTATTTGGATGCGATGAGTCACGTGCGCCGTGTCGTCCTGGAATTTGACACCAAGTTGAAATCTACGGGGCCACGACATCTTCATCCGAGTCAAATCGGTTACTTTTGCACGAGCGAAACGCCCACAGGAGGTCACATTGGTGTGAGCAAGAATATGAGTATGATGACGGCCATCTCGGTGGTGGCTCCCACAGAGACGCTCAGGAAGTGGTTGTACAGTCGTGGCGGCGTCATTCCGGTGAAACTGGCGACACCTGCGGAAAAGGTGACAGCGACGTCGGTGCAGATTAACGGTGGTACGATTGGGTTTACGACAGTGCCAGGCAAGCTTACGGGAGTGTTGAAGGCCATGAAGTGGACGGCGTGCTTGGCGCCCACGGCGTCGGTGAGTTTCAATACGGCGGAAAATGTGCTTCGTATTTTCTGTGACGACGGACGGCCGATTCGCCCGCTATGGCATCTTGGGGGAGGTGGCGCTATTCCGGCGGCAGCACGCAAAATGCCCTTGCCTTCCTGGCGGGAGCTGGTGTGTGGAACCTTGCCGCTCACCAAGGATGCGCATCCACACAGCGTGGAGTTTACGGATCCATTGGCGTCCAAAGAGGCTCCCACGCTGGAGGACTACATGGAGGCGCTCGTCAAGTATGTAGGAGCGATTGAGTATGTGGACCCGTATGAGGGCAATGAGTCGTATATTAGTTGGTGGGGCGGAGACGACCTCACGCCAGAACATACACACTGCGAACTTCATCCGAGCACGATGACGGGGCTGCTGACCAGCATGATTCCGTTTGCAAATCACAACCAGAGTCCGAGAAATCAGTTGTCTTGCTCCCAATCCAAACAGGGCATTGGATATTATGCTACGAATTATGAAAGCCGCTTTGATACCTATGGGTCCATGTTGTGCTACGGTGAGGGGCCTTTGGCGCGCACTATCGTGTATGACACGGTGGCAAAGGGCGAGATGCCCTACGGAACTAACGTGGTCTTTGCGATTAACAGTTTCAACGGATACAATCAGGACGACGGGATTTTGTTTAATCGGAATTCCATTCAGCGAGGCCTGTTTCGTTCCTTGGCTTTACGGTCGTACACAGCCAAGGAGGAAGAGGATTCTATGAACCGCAGCCTGACCCGCATTGGAAATCCGGCAAATGTGCTGTCCTGGACGGATTTGAAACCGGGTCGTGACTATTCGGGATTGGATGAACACGGCGTGATTAAGGAGGGGACGGTGATTCACGACAAGATGGTGTTGGTGGGCATGTACACCATGGGACTGGATTCGGGGCGCATTTACGATTCGTCGGTGATGCCGACTATCTTTACTAAGGGACGTGTAGACAAGGTGGCGGTGTTGCACCAGGCGAACGGGTTTCGTATGGTTCATGTGCGCATTATTGAGGAGCGAATTCCGGAACTGGGTGACAAATTCTCGTCCCGCCATGGGCAAAAAGGTACAATGGGCATGCTCTTAGATGCGCAAGACATGCCCGTTACCGCCGACGGCATTGTACCCGATGTGATAGTAAACCCCCATTGCATTCCCAGTCGTATGACAATAGCGCAACTGTTAGAACAGGAATACGGCAAGTTGGGGGCGCATATCGGCGCCAAGATGAATGCGACCTTGTTTATGAACAACGAGGACTCGTTTAGTGCCATCGCGGACGCACTGGAATCTGTAGGATTCCAGAGGGATGGCGAAGAAATCATGTACAGTGGCATTACGGGCAAGCAGTTTACATCGTCGGTCTTTATCGGCCCTCTGTACTACATGCGCTTGAAGCACTTGACGCAGGACAAGCTGAACGCCCGCGGCGAAGGTCGTAAGGAAATGTTGACACATCAGCCGACGGGTGGCCGTGGCAATGAGGGCGGTATGCGTATTGGTGAGATGGAACGTGATTCACTGATTGCACACGGTGTCACGAGTTTTTTGCAGGAATCGTTTATGAAGCGCGCGGATGGCACGTCATTCTGGATCTGTAACGGATGTGGTAACATTCCTATTACAAATGAGCAGACGGGGCTCTTTTTGTGCCCGACCTGCGACGGGCCCATACACGACCAGTTTTTAGGGACGACGGCGGATACGCTCACGCTGGTGCTGCCGGTGCGACAGAGTCGTGCAACCTTTTCCAAGGTGGAGATGCCCTTTGTACTCAAGCTCTTGGGACAGGAGATAGACAGGGGGAATTACCAGATGCGATTCTTGACGGCGGAAGCACCGAGGACCTTTCGGGAAGCGCCGGTCAAGGAGCGGCCTGCACCGGCCCTTCCTGCAATCCTTCCCACTGTGGAAGTGGCGCCAGCCACCAAGGTCAAGAAGGTCAAGAGAAAGCTGCCCTCTACAGCGGGACTGTCTTCTGCTTCCTCAGGCCTGAGCGCCGCACAGGCGCAACAAGACATGGCGCTCCTGTCCCGGCCCTCGCAGGAACAAGCGCAGGCGCAACAGCAGATACAAGAGCAGCAGCAACAATCGCAACAGCAGCAACAGCAGACCGCTGCCCCAACAGTCAACATCGTCTTGCAGGGTGTTGGAGCCGCTTCAGACCTCCCCGCTGCGCAACAAACACAGCAAACACAGCCAGCACAAGAGACCTCCTCCGCAGCACCGCAACAAGCGCCCGCAGTTCCCGACGAATCACGAGAGCCCCCGAAGAGCATGATTGGTAGTTTGACCAGCGCCATTGCTGGAGCCCCGAAAGCGGTTATCGCAGCACTCAATGCGCCTGTGAATCCAACGGCCGCAGCAGTGGTTCAGGAACCGACGTTGGATCTGCGGGAAGCGGCTCAGTCCTCCGCTCCACCTCCAGAGGCGAGGATTATTACGGGGGCTGGCGCTCCTGTGCCTAAGGATGACAGTGATGTCAAGGTGGTGCGTGTCTCGGGTATGTAAACATCAACTATAGAGTAGGAATGTCTGGAAATGAAGCTATGTCGTCTAGTGCTTCCAGCGCAGAGGAAGCCCCCAAATGCCCCATTTGTTTAGAAGGGGAATCAGAGGGAATCATGCAGATTCTGCGATGTGGTCATTCACTGCACAAAGAGTGCCTTCAACAGTTGTTGGACGTGCGTTTGCGGTGTCCTGAATGTAGAGCCATCGTTGATTCAGCAAAGATCACCAAGGAGGTAGAAGTTGAGGAATTAGAAGCAGCAATGACACCCACCAACACATATTTAGGAATTAAAGACCGTGATACAGCATGGTATTGTGCGAAAGCAATTGGAGACAAGGCGGAAGGTAAAGAAGGTGTGTATTTCCCAGGAAAGACGATTGATCAATTATTGTTCATTTCCATGAAAATGCATAAAGAAGATCTATCTCTTTGTGCACAGGTATTGCGTGCGTTCAGAGCACTGCTTGAAAATTCAGTGACGGATGACCCAGATTTTATGTTGGAACCGTTGTGTGATGCAGAATCGGACACCTATGGCGAAGATCCTGTAGGATTTATGATTGCCTTATTTGAATATCACATGAATGCAGCTCACGCTCCTCTTCAGTCGGAGACGGTGTGCTTATCCCTGTGTTATATTCTTGGAAACATCGCAGAAGGACCAGAGGGAAATGACATCCTTCGTAAAGCAAATAGCGCCCGCATAGCAGCAGGGAAACGGAGTCTCGTGGGCCTGCTCCTTGCTTGCGACGATCAGCATCATGAAGATAGCAAAACATGTGCAAACATTTGGTATTTTTGCGAACAGTTGTTTCGGCACGAGGAGAATCGGGACATGCTGGTAGAATTCGTTGAGAATCAGGGTGTAGAACGATTGTTTCGGGACCTTGCAGAACATCAAGCTGACAAACATCTGTGCGAAAATGTATGCTATGCATTTCATAGTCTTTTAGCATCTTCTATGCGTGTGAGCGATGTTGGATTTATGTCACACGTCATAAGCTTAACAAATGTTCCTCTGTTACTTAGTGTGTTGGAAGGGCATCAGGAATCTGAGGGGGTGGTCAATGCGATATGTCATATCCTTCAGATTTTCCCACAAGACATCACAAGCTTAATAAATGTTCCTCTGTTGCTTAGTTTATTGGAAAGACATCAAAAATCCGAGGGGATTGTCTACGCCATATGTGGCATCCTTCAGATTCTTCCACTAGATGCACTAGAGATAGGAGGAAGGGGACTCGTAGAATTGTTTGTACGACTTCTTCAATATCATAAAGGAGAGAATGAAGTGTATAAGAACATCTTATTAGCCTTTCAAAGAATCGTTATGCCAAATCCTGTTATGATTGGCTATTTGTGCGAGTTATTTACTTCCGACGCATTCTGGGAGCATGAGAAATCCCTTGGAGAAAGATACAGACTCTTTGAATTGAAGTATTTTTTCGTAACCTTCCTAGGTGGATTTGCTAGAATATTTAAAGATGGCGATGAGCCTCTGTGCCATGCGTGCATTCTAGCACTCATCCGTATTGATTTGGAAAGAATGCATCTTTATCCGCATTCAGCACAGTTAAATTTCAGCGCAACAAGTCCCTTTAAACTTGCCTATGAACGATTCAAGAATACGCCAGGTCATGAAGCAGATTGGGCCATGTTTAGGGCTGAGTTTTTACATTTACCGTCAGAAGTTGCAACTGGTGCAGCCGCAATGAATCGCAAATCTCGTAAGACTTATCGCAAGAACCGCAAAGCTTGCCGCAAAGCTTCTCGCAAGACTCGGTGAGAAAAAATGATTTAAACCTCCCGGTCCCATGTAGAAGCAAATGGACTCGGACACACTTGATTTCATCGTGCGAACACGACCCACGGTTTGTGAGATTCTTACAAACCGTGGATACAATTCTGAAGGGTACAAGGGCGTCAGTTCGGCGGAACTGGAGAGTCTCGCCTCCAACAAGCTGGCGCTCACCATCATCGCCAACAAGGTGGAGGGGTCTATCGCCCCCAAGGAACAGGCGGTTGTCATATACATGGTGGAAACTCCGATACGACTAAGCTTGGACAAGCAAACCAATGACGTATTTGGCACGCTTATTGGAGACATTTCTATCAGCGCCGAGACGACGGAGGTGATTATTCTGCACAACGAACCCGAACATGATGCATTTACAACACAGGCCCAGCGTCAATGGGCGGCGCGAAAGGCGCATATCAGCTTCTTTCCCATCAAGGTATTGATTAGCAATCCGGCGAGACATGTCATGGTGCCTCCTCACAGGCGACTGACCGAGGAAGAGGTAAAGGAAACGATGGCGCGACACAGTTTGAAATCCAAATCGGAACTTCCCCACATCAAGTATCACTTGGACATGCAGGCTCGCATCTTGGGGCTAGTGCCCGGCGATATTGTGGAAATTAAGAGGTCGTCGGAAACAGCAGGGATTACGATAACCTTTCGTGTCTGCGTATCATAATCACCTTTGGTGATTACGAACTAGTAGACAAATCGGCTTCGCCGATTTGTCTGCGTGTCGTAATAAGTCTCCGACTTATTACATTAAGGCACACAAATCGGCTGCGCCGATTTGTCTGCGTATCATAATCACCTTTGGTGATTACAAACTAGTAGCATTTTTGCTATAAGAATCTAATCCCATACTAGGAATGTCGTGGACGCAAGACCAACAAAACTCGGCGCAACAGAAGGTGAATGAAGCAAACACAAGTGCACAAAATGAACTTCAAGCTCTGCCCTACTATCAGGAACTAATCACGCGTGGGATCAGCAGTGGCCAGACGAACATGCAAAAGTCAAAGTCCATTATTTCTAAAGCGATTGACGATATAAACGTTCAAATGAATTTGGCGAAACAGGCGGCAACGGCCATTCAACAGGCACAACAGTCTACAGATCTTGCCAGTCTTAACAATAACATCCAACAAATGCAAACAAGTGTAGACAAGAAGAAGACTCTGCACGATTTACGCCAGGAACAAGCGAATGCTCTTGCGAACAAATACGCATCCAACAATTACTCTCCTTTTTTGTTCTTATATGCTCCCGAACTTCCGACAACCCCCTTGTCGGATGTCGTGCGCACAAGCCTGTATTGTGTGTCGGCAGGCCTATTGATTGCTGGTAGTGCGCTTCTTATCCCTCACAAAACAAGTCCGAAGTCCAACATGGTGGGGGGATCCCGGCATAGGAAGACTCTGGCATAAAGGAATCCGGCATTAGACCGACGGGCATTTCAAATGGGCACCCCTATGGGGTGCCCATTTGAAAAACCTCGGCCTTCCGACCGTGTGGTGCTATTTGGCACTATATAATCGGAGGCAGAGCCTCCGATTATATAGTTTCAAATGCCCACGGGTCTAAGGAATCCGGCATTAAGGAATCCGGCAAGCATAGATCAAAAAGTCGTGCATAGAATAGAGATAGGAAATGCCCGAATGTGTGCCAGATCAAACTACCTACACGCATGACCAATTGTTGGCGATTTATTCTCCGAACGGAGTTCTTTCCGATGTCTTGGCGGATGCTGGCCCCGATTCTACGGGGCACTTTCCCATTGCTGCCCTTCAGCAGCGCATGAATGACATGGTTTCTGCAGGGACACTTCCCGCGGTCTTGCCTCCTGGAACCATCAGTCAAGGTGACATAGAGGCGCAGATTGTTAAGGACCAGGCGTTATTCAAGAGTCTTGAAAAGGAATACTGTTTCTACCAATCCAGATACCAATATGCATTTCGCGAATTTACAACGCTGGCGACGAGCCGTGTCCAAACAGACAATGCTGCCGCAAGACAAGCGCTTAATGACTCGGTTATACTCAACCAACGTGTCAACTTTATTTTGGAAATGACCAATTATTTGGCGCAGCAACGGGCTCCTGTTGCGACTGCCGAATCCGCCACGATTAATAGTGCGAATGCATCTATTAATGCCAAGCTTCAGGCACTTCAAAAGACATACAACTTATTGAAGCAGGACAATGCAATTGTCGCCGTTCAGCGAGAAATGGTTAATTACACGAATTCAAAAAATCAGACGACAGCTGGCACAGTCACCATGTGGGTGGCGATAAATGTAATTGCGTTGGGAGCTATTGGGTACGTGTATACAAAGTTTTAGGTTAGACATCCGAATATTGTACAGAGAGTGAGACTTTCTATACAATTTTTTAAGAGGGAACAATAGAACGAATGGCGTATTCCAACTTAGACTCGGCGATAGATCTCGCCAGAACGCAATTTTCCAAGGATTTGCGCACGAATCCGAGTGATTATTCCAACTATGTGGGGGCGAATGCGCAGGAGATTCAGGACAAGCTGATGGGAGCCAAGAGTTCAGCTTTTGATAAGGCCAAGACCGATTTGGGCCGCTACATGGATCTTCAGCACAATGTGCAGCTGTACGAAATTCGTAACTCCGACGTGGAGCGGTTGACGGCAGCCATGGCGAACAACAATCAGGCGATTCAGTCGGCGGTCTCACGGGACAAGGATGTTACCCGGCGTCAGTTTGAGATCAATGAGTGGTACAATTACAAGAAGGAGCAGACGGCGGCAACGCTTATGGGGAGCGTTGTGATGATGACGGGTATTCTGGGACTGGTCATTGCAAACAAGATGGGCATGTTGTCCGTTGCTACAGTAGGCAGTCTCTCTGCGGTGTTGGTGGTCTTATTTGGATTGTGGGCGTATTACAGACCCAGTGCGAATCAGGATCCTCGCCTGTGGCATCGTCGTGTCTTTACGACCAGCACGGAACCTCCGGTCTCGCCCACGTGTGGCCCTCTCAACATTGATGTCACAAAGCAAGCGAAATGCCTTACAAATATTGAGAGCAAGCTGTCTAATCTTACAACGGAACTCAATGCAGGTCTTGCTGCATATCAAACGGGTGAGCTTTCTGCTACACCTCCGGATTCCCTTTGTTCGGCACCTGCGCCTGTAGCATAATCAGTACCGAATCTATGGTCTTACAATTTTGTAGGGACTATGCTATTTCCTCCGAAATCCATCTATTCAGTATAAGTAGGAAGGACACATGTCGTTGTTTGAATTCTTTGCAACGCAGACGGATGTGGCGGCTGCACAGGCCAACGTCAATGTAACGCAGCAAAAACTTGCAGCGGAGAAAGCGGCCTTGCTGAACTTGCAAAAGCAAGTGGACCCCAATGGGACGATGAAGATTCAGGTGGATGCAGACAAACAAGCGTTACAAACAACGTACATAGAGCCCACAACTGAAAAACTCCGCGAAGCAGTGGCCGAATTCGGCCAATGGTCCGGATTTGCACGGACCCTTAATGATCTCGCAAAACCAAGTGGCGACCAAACGACCGCCTTGCAAACGACGTTAGCCGATTTAGCGAATCAGGATACAGCGCTAGAGCAGTCAGCACGAATGCACAGGCGACGCTTTTTAGACAATTTCCCACAAGTAGGCACTGGTTTGCTCCCTCATACGGGGGACAATGTTGCGATGGGTGCCTTTTTCATCGGATTTGCCGTCTTTTTTGCCGCCGTTTGGATACTCTATGTACCGCAATTCACCGCAAAAAATATAGTCGGTCCGGTTGCGTTCTTACCACTATATTGGATAGTCGGAACCGCGTTTTTATCATTTTTTGGTACACGAGATCAGCCGATTTCAGGTGATAAGGTCTAGACAATGCGACCTGCAAAGTGCGCGCGCACTTGGTCCAGTATCTCATTCTCCTTTACATCCTCATTTGTGCGTGTTTTCCACACACGAATGAGTCCTCGCAACTGTTTGAGCTCTATTGTTCCTTCGCGAGGGAATTGCGTCGTAATGAATTTGTAATATGGGTCGTAGCGCGTGCGGTATTCGGCGGTGCGGACGACGACACATTCGGGCTCTCGGACCTCCATAGCAAGGTTGTGAACAAGGAGGCCGAGGAGGGGAATGCGCCAGCGGAGCAGTTTGGTTCTGAGATCCATATCGGCTGGAAAGACGGTGCGCCCCTCCAATCCTCCCAGATTTTGTAACGACGTAGCAGTACCAAAGACGCTGGTTTGAGGAATGACACGGATGCGAGACCATAGAGAATTGTCCGAACAGACCAAGTGGGGGAGCGTGTTGCAGGTCACAAAGGGGACCGCGGAGGATGTGGGGTCCTCTAGCAGGGTTTTTAAGAACGCACCGTGTATCTTTCCGTCGGGTTCGGAGAAATGGACAATGCGACGTCCATCTGTTTGGCGGTCTACCGTCTCGGAGCTGACGGTCTTGCGACTTAGGAGGGAGGGTGTTAGAGTCGTGTAATATTCGCCGAAGGTGCCCTCTAACAGTGTTTGAAGGGCGGTCTTGCCATTACTGCCGTCGCCCTGAAATATGAGGATGTAGGGCTGCTTCTTGTTTCCAAACAGGCAGGCCGACAGCAGCGCAAAGATGAATTCTCGGAGTTGCGTGTCGGGAAACAGCTGTTCAAAGAAGGTCATCAATTCCATACGAATCTCACGGGGCACGTCTTCCCAGGGCATGTAGGGAATGCTGTCTAGACTGGGCTTGACCTTTCCTGCGCGAAGCACGAAGCCATCCTTGAGGGTGTAGGGACGGACGGTGACGGTATCTAACTGGAGAATCCCATTGCTCAGCCCGATGATGGGAGCAGTTCTTTCTGCGACGGTTCTTTCTGCAACAGGTGCTGCTTCTATTGTATTTGTTGTAGTGACTGTTCCTCCCGTTGTGATAACCGAGGATGTTTCGGAATGAGTGTTGCTGCGAGCTTGCTCGTCCTGAAGTCCGTCCTTGTAGCCTCGGATGTAGATGTCTAGAATCTTGGCGGCTTCTTCCGATGTAATGGTTTCGGCAATCACACGCTTCTCGTGGATGGCCTTGTAGTATTCGCCCAAAGGGCAGGTGACTTTTATAACTCCTGTGGACTGCATGATGACTGATTCAAACAGACGTCATGGAGGTTCAATTTTTGAAGCTTGTGGTGTGACACACAAAGTCTGCGTATAAATTAGACATGAGCGAATCAACACCAACTCCTTATTACAATAGAGAAACTGGAAAGACCTATCCATCAATGCAAGCCTTCATATTATCACCTTAGTATCAAGCAAAGTTACTACGCAACATTCCGCCATTCACTATATATTCACGTGAAGGAGAGAGAACAGTCTCGGTGGGTACAAGTCTTCCTGGAGGCGGTGGACAAGCGACGGTGGTCCCGACAAGCACCTCTGGTGGGGGAGGGAGTGGTTCTTCAAGCAGCAGTGCACCTGTGGGAACTATTGCTGCTGGAGGCGGAGGCAGCGCACCCCGTTTCTCCAATCCTTACAGCGCTATGCACAAACTTCCAGCAAGTCTACCTCTAGAACTAGGGATATTTGCTCAAACAAATAAACGATTACGTGTTAAGAGTCGGGCGCAAAAAAAGGCCGAAAAGGCCGAAAATGCCCGAAATTATCCCTACGCAGAGAAGGTGACAGGAAAGGAACGCACTGCACGAAAAAGTAGGAATGCACGCAAATCTAGAAAGCAGCGTCGTCATTAGAGTATTGGTAAGTTATGAAAGCAAAATGCACAAAGTGTGGTTTGCTTTTACAACGATGTTGGTGCTAGATTCCGTGTTGGTTTCCGTTGTTGTTGCGACGGCTCTTACGACGGTAAGTATTTCTAAGACGACGAGTGTTCCTGCGTCTACGGGTAGGGCTGCGTGATCTTTTATTTTTTTGATGGCTGGCGTTTGCAGTCGTATTAGTCATGGAGGGGGCATAATTATTGTTGTTGTTAGGGGCACTAGCAGAAGCACTAATATTGCCGCCACTACCAGCACTAGGAGGACCGCCAGCATAGCTGGCAACACCAGGACCACCGCCAGTAGGAGCACCACCACCGCCACCACCACCGCCAGTACCAGCACCAGCAGAGCCACTAATTACGGCTGGTGGTATATCTGGATCCCCAACATTAAATATCAGAGTCTCATCAGTTATAAAGGCGGACTGACCTTGATTATTTTCAAATCGTCTAAGTCCATATTCTATACCTACAAATGTTTCTCTTTTCATAAAAAAATTTCCATAAGGGATCATCAGAGGTATAACAACCACATACTCTGTTCCAGGAACAAGTTGATGCGGCTCTAATGCTGGCATTATATTTAGGATGCATAAAAATGATGGACTCAAAAGAAGGACCGGAGTCCCAGAGAACGGCAGGGAGGGACTAGGGCATATGCGACAGAAAGATTCCTTGTTGGTTTCAGTTGTTACGACGTGCCTTACGACGTGCCTTGCGACTTCTGCGCTGTGCTTTGCGACTTTTGCGAGTTTGACGATTTCGCCTGAGCATATGTTCCGTTGTAGATAGATTCAACAGAAAATTATTAGCGGCAGGAACACCGCCACCGTCAACAGGAGCACCGCCACCGCCAGCAGGAGCACCGCCACCGCCAGCAGGAGCACCGCCAGCAGGAGCACCGCCACCGCCAGCAGGAGCACCGCCAGCAGGAGCACCGCCAGCAGGAGCACCGCCAGCAGGAGCACCGCCACCGCCACCACCGCCACCGCCATCGCCACCGCCACCAGCGCCACCAGCGCCACCATCAACAGCATAGCCGTCGTCTGGGATATCTGGGTCCCCAACGGCAAATACCAGCATATTATTATGTAAGAGGCCAGCCAAACCGGATTCATAATCTAAGAATCGTCTACGTCCATGTTCTATACTTAAAAATCTGCGTCTTGCTATATAATGTCTGTTAGTGGTTACAGGAAAAGCAACCACATACTCTGTTCCAGGAACAAGTTGATGCGGCTCTAATGCTGGCATTATATTTAGGATGCACAAAAATTATATACTCAAAAGAAGGACCGGAGTCCCAGAGAACCGCAGGGAGGGACTAGGGCATATGCGACAGAAAGATTCCATGTTGGTTTCCGTTGTTGTTGCGACGGCTCTTACGACGGTAAGTATTTCTACGACGAGTGTTCCTGCGTCTACGGGTAGGGCTGCGTGATCTTTTATTTTTTTGATGGCTGGCGTTTGCAGTCTTACTAGTCGTGGAGGGGGCATTATTATTGTTGTTAGGGGCACTAGCAGGAGCACCACCAGCAGGGGCACCACCAGCAGGAGCACCACCAGCATAACTGGTAACACCAGGACCACCGTCAGTAGGAGCACCACTAGCAGGCGCACCACCAGCACCAGCACTATCAGAGCCACTAATTACGGCTGGTGGTATATCTGGATCCCCAATGTTAAATACCAGAGTATCGGTAATTATAGCGCGGGTTTCACCGGATGGTAATAAGAATCGCCTATATCCATGTTCTATGCCTACAAATCTGCGTCTTACTATAATATTTCTGTCGCCATTAGGAAAAACAACCACATACTCTGTTCCAGGAATAAGTTGATGCGTCTCTAATGCTGGCATTCTATTAGGGATGCACAAAAAAGATTGACTCAAAAGAAGGACCGGCGTCCCAGAGAACCGCAGAGGGGGCTAGGGCATATGCGACAGAAAGATTCCTTGTTGGTTTTAGTTGTTACGACGTGCCTTACGACTCTTACGACCCTTGCGAGTTTGGCGTCTACGGCGAGGCTCATTTCCAGGCGGCCGTGTGACTCTAAAAAACTTGTATAAGACAGGGATTATTTTTCGTATTTCATTTCCAACACGAATGCGCAGAGAGCCGTGCAATCCTTCCCCTACATAGGTGACAATTTCATATGCCGCATCATTTGTCTTCGTCATTATATATTTATTACCAGATTCAAGATCGGATAAATTAACCGGTTCCATATAGATAGGTAAAATATTTTGTGAGTGTTATTATATTAAAAATAGGGACCAGGAGAGCCGAAGGAAGGGATTCAAAGGGATCCCAAGGGAGGGGGTTAGGGGGGAACCGTAGGTTCCCCCCTAGGGCATATGCGACAGAAACGAACCGCTCAAGTCCATCGCCTCCTCCGTAACGCGAATGCCGTAGAAGATCTTATCCGTAGACCCCTGCCCACATATGACACGCATGCGCTCAAACACCTGTGGCTCTTTCAAGTCAATGCGCAAGCCCGCATTCGCCTTCTTCCACGTACGGAACTGCGACCGCACTACCTTGACATCCACAGGCACCGCTCCATCCTCCTTCGCAAACGACTCTGTAAAGAACCGCATAAAGATGTCGTTCTCCTCCTTGTACTTGTTGGACGCCGCCATGACAATTTCAGGCTCCTTCAAGCCCTCCACCAGATACTTGGTCTCGTAATAATGGACAAGCATGGAGAAGAAGGCCACACGGTGCGCCCGCAGCTTGGTCTTCAAGTGCAGGTCCTTTTCGTAAATGTGCTTCTCGGGATTGATCATGGGATCGCCAGGGTCCTTGAAGATGCTGATGTGAGGAATCACACGAATACGACGCCAGGTACCATTGTCCATGCTGCTAATCTCAGGCTTGTCATTACACGACAGGAACAACTTGCCCATCATCGTAAACTTCTCCTGGTCGCCAAAGAGAGCACGAGCTTCAATACGGTCCTCGCCAGATAACTGCTTCATACGGGATGTATTCAACTTCTCACCAGGGTCGGGCTCTCCCATGTAAATGTATCGCTTGCACTTGGTCGTAATCATGTCAGGATTCGCTGCGCCCGATTCCGGCCTCTTACGAGTGAGCACCGTTGTCTGTAGGGACGTCTGATAGTCTCCAAACACCATTTCCATGAGAATCTGAATCATAGACTTGCCGTTGGAGCCCTCGCCCTGATTGACGTAGAAGCGCTGCTCTTTATTCTGGCCCTCCAAACACGAGGAGAGTAGCGTGATGACAAACTCTCGCAAGTTAGGATACGGATAGATGAGCGTAAAGAACATCGTAAGAAAGTCCTTCTCCTCTTGCGGAATATCGGCCCATGGCACGTAGGGAATGGCGTCCAGATCGGGCTCGCTGCGCCCCATTTGGAAACTGATGTTGTCATCGGGGATGCCCGGTCGGAACTGGACACTCGGTTTCGTCGCCAGTTGGCCTGTTGCAGGATCGTGTGCGTAGTATTGAAGGTCCAACACTCCGTTGCTACACCCGACGAGGTAAGGATTGCAGTTGAGACGATTAAGGAAATCCTCCTCGTAAAACATCTCGCCGGCCTCTTTCAAGACGGCATCCTTGAATCCCGAATTTTCCAGTTGGCGCTCTATCCCCTCTAACGTCTTGCGCTGTTCCTCATACTGAGACGGTTTCTTCTTCTTTTCCTCGTCCTTGTTCTTGGCCCGATTGAGTTCATACACCGTCTTTTCCGCAACAGGCCGTGTCACCTTCATCGTCTCCATCATCGTCTTGATTTTCGCCTCCGTCTCTTCACTGACTTGCGCCTTTTGGAGACTGCTCTCATCGTCATTCGTATTCTCAATCATGCGTCGCAGTTCCCGAATCGCCTTGGAATACTCGTTGCGTACACGACCCGATAGACGGGAGCGCAACTCCACGGGATTCTTTAGGGAACGCCACGAATGTGTCTTAGGCGGGTAGTAATACCATTCAAAAGAGCCCCGCTTTCCCGTCACACTGCAGGCAAACTCCCACTTGAAGAGACTGTGCGTCAACGTCGCCACACTCACGTGCGTATTGTTCGCCTTCTGTACAATCCACCACTGGTGATTGTTGCTCAGAATGGAGCGCAACTTGGCGGGATTGTCCTCCTCAGCCCAGTGCATGAGGGAGCGAATCGTCAGCTTGTGCTCGTTGCTATTCGCACGAATGACCGCCCACTTTGCTCGCAGTTCCGCTTCCGTCTTGGACGCCTTCTTATGGCTGGGATCCAGTCGGTGCGTCAGCTCTATCCAGATGCCACAGGATTCCTCGTTGTTCGCCACATTCTTGAGCATGATGGCGTAATTGATCCAGTTTTGGTACGAACCGAGACGTTTTTCCACATCTATGCATTCACGACTCAGAGCATAGGCAAGGGCGATATCAGTGGAGGCCAGCTCGGCATCCGCCGAGGACGCAATGCCCTCGGGTCCATCGCCTTCTACGCTGTGTTCAATCACGTTGCGAGGAGCAGGAGCGGGCAAGCCACGGTCCATCTTCTCCTTACCGGATCCCCAGGAAATCATGAGCTCCTCCCATTCAGCGGTGCGGGCGGGACGCAGTTCAATGGGCGTCGCTGCGTCGTAGCCACGACGAATACTGAGCGTCTTCATCAGGTCCAGAGTATCTGTAGGGATCGCACAGTCCGTGAGATAGGTCTCCACACAATCCACCAGGTCCGCCATATCCGGCGCCTCCTCGCCGTCCAACATGTCCTTCACATCGGATATGGAAATCTTCCAAATATGGTTAATCATGTACTGCGCCTTGTTGGGTTTGCTGGAGCCGTAGAGAAACCAGTTGTTGTTTTTGATGACGGCGACATCATAACACTTCTCGGGCGGCTTATTGTGGGGAGGAAAGAGACGCGTGGTAATATCCCGTTGCAACAGGTATCCGCGGATTCCGAACTGAAGCTTGGGCGTGGTAGCGATGCCGATTCCCTGAATGTGAATGCCGTCCTTGTGTCCCTTGCCAACATCTACTTCGGGCTGCGGCTTCACCATGTCGTAAAACACCAGGTCCTTCTCCAAGCCCTCCACCTTGTAGAAGTAGATGAGAGCCGCGATGTATTCGGCCACAAATTTACGCACTTGTTCGTGCGTAAAGCGGCGATGAAGCGTGGCGCCGAGATCATAGAGGAAATCCAAATCTACGATGATGGGGCTGACATCCTTGTGCTTTTCTAGCAGCGTGTTAGAAAGTGGTCTAGAGCCGAATGTATGACCGTGAACAACAGTAAGAAACGCATCGTACTGTTCTTCACTTATTTTATACTTGCCGAAATCGGGCGACTGTGGCAATCCCGTCACATTCCAGTCGCTGCTTTGCCCGTGTATTCGCCGCGCCTCCATAAAGGAGCGCAGCGGAGTCATACTTGTAGTGTTCATTGTTGTGAATCGTCAAGGCAGCGAAGGGTGCTTCATTTTTTCTCAGGGGGGGGCGGTCTTTAGGCCGCACGGGACCTAAAGCCCCAGACCCAAAAGCCCCTCCAAGAATACCGCGGGTGCACACTGCGGAATCTCCACCGAATTTCGTTTCAGAAAGTGATAGATACCATTATGGTAGACAACAGGTTGACCCCGTGTGTGAGGATACCCGTCCACTGTAAATCCGTTCAAGATTTGAATCGGCCGACCATGATCCGTCGCCGTCATGACCTTTGTAAAAAAAGCGAGATACTCGGGTCCGACATACTCCGCGAGAGGAAAGTGACAGTGCAATGAGAAAATGAGTTGCGCGAGGTCACGTCCCTCTTTACAACAGTCGTCGTCCATTGTAAACCAACTGCCCGCCCCCACCAAGGTAGAGCGTGGCGTGCGAGAAATAGACCCACAGGCTATGCACGAAAAGCCATAGTCCAATAGCACTAAATCCAGTGTAGGGACCCACTCACGGCCATTAGGCAGCACAATGGGAGCACGAATTGCCGATGGATCCCGCTGATACACATTGTTGAGCTTGAGATCTCGGTGATGAAAGCGCAGGTCAGTCTGGAGCAGATGGAGCACGTAGGCGCATTGGATGAGGAAGTCTACCAGAATCGCCTCATTTCTTGCACGCAGCGACGGTGATTTTACGAGAACTCCTTTCAAATAGTCATCCATAGTGGAACCGTGTAACAATTCCATGCAGAATAGGATGGAGGAGATTTGTGTAGGAGCATCATGAGGAGGAACACCGTCGGCCACAATTTCATACATGCGAGGAGTGTAGTGGGCCACACCGAATCGTTCCAAACATTTGTATACAAGTACGTGAATGACGGCTTCGTAGATAATGGCGGAAATTTCGTCTTCATACGCAGCGTATTTTGTTTGTGGTGTTGCAGCGTCTTCCTCCTTCGTCACATTCAAGTACAGTTCTTTCATGGCAATGTCATGAGACGTACCTGACAGCGTCACTTCCAGGCGGTCTTCAGCAAGAGTCTTGCAAGAATACAAGGTTCGTTGCACTTTGTAAATAGTGGAATATCCACCTTTGGCATTGAGCACTGTGCCTTTTGTATATGCCGGCATGTAAGAGCCCGACACGTCCGGGCTTGTAAACGCACCGTTAGGAAAGCGCAGGGATGCTGTGGGCTCGTCTTGCAGCACTTTGAGATGCCTCCATGTAGGTAACGAGTGGGCCAAATCACGGAGATCATAGCGTAAGGAAAGCCCGTCCCAACCAAAAGGGCTGAGGTCCAGCGCCATTTACTTCTTCGTGCGATTTTATGCGTAAAAAAATGAACCCTTTCCCCCAACTAGAAGTAGGACAGATGGGTGACGAATTTCGCGTGGACGAGGAAGAAGAGGAAGATGTGTTTGAGGAGGACGACGAGGGCAGTGACGATGATGAGGGATATGAGGCAGCGCAGACGCGTGCAGAAACAGCGGATTTGAACAAACTGTCCAAACTGCATCCTGAATGCTTCCTTCCTTACCGAGAGGAGGTGTTGCAGCAACTGGCTACACGGGCACCTGTGATTCCCACACAGGTCTCCGGTGTGATCGACACATCCAAGTTGCGGGATACACGTGCAACCGACAGTGTTCATACGACCTATCCACACCTGACGCAATACGAACGCACAAAGTGTTTGAGTTTCCGTGCCAGTCAAATCGGTCATGGGGCGAAACCCTACGTGAAAGTCCCTCCTGGTATGACGGATTCGTACCAGATTGCTAAACTGGAATTGGAATCCAAACGCTTGCCCTTTATTCTGCGTAGACCCTTGCCCAATGGTTCATACGAAGTATGGAAGTTGAGTGATTTGGTGATTCTTCCGGCCTAATTTACATTCCTATAATAAGATGATACTGGAGCTAATTATAGTGCGCCACGGGCTTTCGTGCGCCAATACGTGGAAGAAGCGGCTGCGGGGTATTCACTTGCTCTATGCCGATCCCGAACTCACTGAGCATGGTGTGGAACTGTGTGAGGAACGAGGTCCCATTTTACAAGAGTATATTAACCATTATTTTCCAGACAATTCCTACAAAGTTGGGACATCTGCTATGATTCGCACGCAGCAAACAGCCTATCACATGCTTCTCAAAGGCACGGAGCAACACATGACCATTATGCCCCATATTGCGGAAACTGGCATTTCTACAAACAACTCTCCACTTCCAGCGGAGATACAGCATCGCAGACTGGGTCCGTCGGTGTCCCATCATATTGGAGAAGACCGTAGAGGGAAGACGGATTATTTTAATAAAAGTGATTGGAAAAAGTTTCTAAATTGGGTATACCATTTGGGGGACGAGCGAGAACGTTTTTTTCACAAAACAGACTTTGGCGTGCATTGCGGGGTTATTTTTACGCACGGACATTTCATGCGGAATGTCTTGAAAGTGCCCAAGATAGAAAATAATGACATGTTTTATGTGCAAGTGGATCTAACGAACAAGCGGATTGTGGAGCAAAAACGGTTGACCGAGTTTCCGGCGGTTCCGGCGCCCTTTAGCAAGGACACGGACAGCTGTAGGATCCGCACCTATGGCGATTACTTGAAGAACACCCTTCGCAACCATGTGTCTCGCCGCCGCCGAACGCGCAAGAATCGCAGGCATCAATAGGATGCGCCTGTTTTTGATATATGTTATTTCGCATGCGGCGATTCTTGTTGTGACTCTTGTTCTTGCACATAAAACAAAATTTCGTGAAGCCACACAGCGAGTTCATACTGCAATTCAGCATGAACAGGCCCACATGCTGCGTCTGTAAATAATCAGCCAAATAATTTCGCTGTTTATTTCCTATTTATGATAGTATCTTGGTATAGTATTCGCATCAGTAATCATCTAAATAAAAATGTGGTATTACCAGAAAATTATGCGTTCTGCTACCGGTACATACCCCGCCACGCCCTCCTTGATTCCAAACGCATCATAAAACTCCTGAAACTGACGGACCACCAAATTCACCCGTAGTTCCGCCGGTGCATGACGGTCCAGCAGCAGTGCCTGTTTCGCCTTTTCCGGTCGCTGTTTGGTGCGCCATGACACTGCATAGGAAATGAAGAAGTCCCGAAACGCCGTCAACTGCTCCACCACCGACTTACCCGCGAGAATCTGTCGCAACGCCTCCAACGCAATCGCCAAGCCCCCCAAATCCGCCAAATTTTCCGACAAGGTCCGACGACCATTGACTGTACCGCCGTGTATATGCTGTGTTTGATACAGGGCCACGGTCGTCTGCGCCAGTCGTGTAAATTTGTAACTATCTTCGGCGGATAACCACGGTTTGTAATTTCCATCTTTGTCATAATTGCGACCGTCTTCGTCAAATCCGTGGGTAATTTCGTGGCCTATGGCTGCACCTATTCCTCCCAGATTCCAAGCCTCGCTACGATGCAGGTCAAAGAAGGGTGGTGATAATATGCCCGCTGGAATCGTCATCATATTCCCTTCTGGATAATAGTACGCATTCACTTCAAACGCCCCCTCTTCCCAGACATCCACGTCCTTGCCGCACGTGTGATCCTTGAGGTCCTTAATCATATCCAACGTATCCGAGGATGCTAGATCAAAGAGCAGCTGAAGTGGTTCGTCCTTCTTGACACGAATGTGCTGAAGTTCCGAGTCCCATTCGTCGGGATAGCCGACTTGAAATCGCATGGACTCTATTTTCTCGTCGGCATGAACTCGTGAGTCCGGCGACATCCAGCCAAGCAGCGCAATGCGTGCCTTTGTGGCAGCTTTCAGCCGTCCTACTAATTTGATCACCTCGGGTTTCGTGCCCCGTGGAACTGCTTCTTCTACATAGACACGGCTCAAGGCCTGGGGTGCAAACTTCTGAAGCGCCTTTAGCATAACATGCGTAGGAGGATGAGGCTTGGTGCTTCCACGCAAAATATGGTCGTAAATTGTGTAATGAAAGTTCTTGAAGGGAGCGGGCAGATATTCCAAGAACGATGCGAGAAGCTCGGTGCGCATCCAGATTCGCCACTGGTCTAGCGATAGCCGGCGAAACAGACCCTCCAGGTGATGGAAATACTGTGCATTCGTTACAATAAATTGCGATTCGGCCGCAACGGGCAGTGATATACGCATCCCGCCAAAGATGGCGTCCCACGGAATGCCGGCAAACGTGGTCGTAATATCTTTATACGATTTGGGATCGTACGAAAAGCGAATGTCTTTGCGGTCTTCCACGGAGGACAAGTGGGGGAGAAGGTCTTGTTCAAACTTGGCGGAGGTTTCAAATCCAGGAAAGCCCAGGGTGGCACCGCACTCTCGCAACATTTGTTTATAGGCGGTGAGGGCAGGATGGTGTTCCAACGGATTATATATATGCTTTTCTGGCAGACCTAGTTCGGGTTCATATAGAAAGACACAGCACTGTTCGGAATCATTGGAATCACTGGAAATGACAACAGACAGGGGGGCGTGGCTTTGGATGCGGTTCAGAAAACCAATGGCATCTCCCACATCTTCTGTCGTTCGCCAACTATCATAGGATGCCATGACATCTTTGAGAAACTGGACGCTGTGCTTACTTCCTTGCGCTGTGAGGAAGCTTTGTGATGCGAGACTGATGGGGGCGGTAGGGTGCCGCTTGGAGCGCTTTTGTAACGCGTGAATAAGCGTGTCTTTGAGCGCTTCCTCAATCTCCTCACTCACACCAATCGTGTGGGCATAAGGAGGTATGACTGTTTTTTGTTGCCATGTAGCATTGACGTACATGTAAAAATTATCCACGGGTGCATAGGAGGGACTAACAGGTGGCACCTTGGGTCCCTCCTGGCTGGGACGTACCTTGGGTCCCTCCTGGCTGTGACTCCCCGACATGATCCTGTGCGCCATCCTCTCTAGTAGGTGGTTCGGAAATAACAATGACGAGTTTCTTAGGAGTTCCAACAGGAGGCGCTAGTTGACGTTTTTGTGTAGGAGTAATACGACGGCATTTACCACGACCTCGTAACGAGTCCAGCGGATTTCGCACAAACGTGGCCGGACGTTCCATCCTATTGAGTCTCCTGAAAAATTTAGACACATTTTTCAGCAGACGTAATTTTATATGAAATTATTTCATCCAAGCCGTAAGTTGTGCTGCAGCGGGCGTTTCCATAGCATGAGTCACGTATTCCGCGGCAATTTCATAGGGATGTTCGTATTGATGGGGGCAACGACCCGTGGCCGTACAGAAATGCGCCTTCCATTCTGGGGGCGGTCCTGAGAGTTCTCTCCCCTCTTGTAAATCGTATACAATTACGGGAGCAGAGGACAGACGACGTGTGGAATCGTAGGCAGAAAAGAACACGTATCGGCCTCGCCATACAGCATAGGGATTAGCGCTCGTATCGGGATTGGGTCGGAGAGCATAGGATGCCGGGAGACCTGCGGGCCTAGCAGATGTCAGAACGTAGGACCAGGTAGAGTTCGTAAAGTGGGTCCATGCGTCTGGTCGGCGTTTCTGATCCAGGTGAATGCGCTCGTGTGTTAGGATACTGTCCCGCCGGTCACTTTCTGCAATAGACCGAGTCATACGAATGGTGTTGGGACCTGTGGTGTGGGGCAGGCCCTCCTGACAGTCGTCGGAGACGAGTTCCAAGATATCACCGCCTGGCAGCACCTGACGTTCTAGTACCGTGCAATCGGAAAACGATTCCTTTGCCCTTGCTCGCATGATAAGCAAGATAAGCCCCGCCAAAACAACCGTCGCAAGAACTAAGACGAGGAGCATACCTTTGCTTTCTGTGGAGGAAATACAGGAATAGCGAGATCCACAAGGATGGGATAATGGTCACTGTAGGGAAGCGGAGTCACCGTATATCCCACGACCTGGGGTCCTGTGGTGTCTATAGAACACCACGGTCGTCCATCTTGCACCCATTGTACCGGAATCCATGCAATGTGATCCAGGTCCTCGCCCGTAGAGGGGAAGGTGGATTTCCGTAGGGGAGCGGAGGGATAGAAGAATCGTACATCGGGGTGGGGGGATGCCTCACAGTTGAGATCGCCGATAAGAAACGCAGGGATATCGCTACGAACCGCACGGACCATTTGCTCTAGTTGCTCCCGCAAAATGCGTTGAATTTCGTCACGACTTGTAAACACGGTGGCAACCGTCGTGCTCTGTGTATGCGTATTCATCAGCGTAAAATGGCGACCGGATAGACGGTGTTGGAGGACGAGGTGCTGAACCCCCTTGTTGACAGCCGTTTCCACGGTATCGTGTGTTAAGAAGGGTTCAAAGCGTTCTGCTACGATGGTCAGGGTCGCAGTGCGCACAAAGGCGAGAAGGCCGCTGCGGAAAAATGTCACGCCGTCGTCACGGGGCTGTACAACGGTGTAACCGGCGGCTTCTATTCGCTCCCTGTATATCGCACGAGCCTTGTCCATAAAGACTTCTTGGAAACAAAGGACGTCGGCGCCCTGTCGGAGACACCAGTCGGAAATTTCCTGCGGTTTTTGATTGGCCCAGGGCAGCCCGTGCGTATTGTAAGATACAATGCGAATGCGCATTGAAATGTATTTAGGTCTTATTTTTAGATTATACATATTTGACGGGCAAATGCGTATAATCGGGATTTCTAAAACAATTAGTGTTTGCGATTGTTGCGTCTGGACGCACGGCGATTGTTGCGTCTGGAGGCACGGCGATTGTTGCGTCGGGACGCACGGCGATTGTTGCGTCGTCCAGCAGGCTTTTCCGCGCCGGATTGAGTTGTGAATATATCACCAATTGTTCCATTGCTTGCAGTTGTGATGGGGTTAAGTGTTACAGTTTGTTTGACGCCGGACATTATATGAAATCTGGAGATTTTATATTCATGACAAGACCCCTCCTTTGGAGGGGGGCCAGTAATAGAAACGGGTTCTTACGTGACTAGTATCTATTTCTTACTCGCCCCGCAGGGGCGAATGCGAAATAGAAACGGGTTCATAATGTCCACCTGTCCAATACAGCACCAGGACAGATGTAGGATCCGCCGTTACAAATTCAATGGGCGCCGTCCTGTCACGGCGATTCTGCACCGTAACGCACACGTTCCAAATGCGAACAGCAGCTTGGATTTCAATCGCTCCTCCCCACGTACTGGATTGTCGCATGCGTTGAATGTACGCAGCACTTGGCCCTCCTTCTAATGCGAGCACATCGTGTGTCTCCATGCCATCCAGAATAGGTTTATCTGCCTGCAAATAATCGCAAATCTGTTGCCGCACCGTGTCGGTAGGAATCTTCAGAAGCTGTCCGAGACTGTGAAACAGACAGCTCATGGCTCTATTGTATCATATGGTTGTTATTATACCAGTAGGAGGCACAACAGGTTCGGAGGTCACAGGTGCAGCCATCAAACACCGATTCCTTGTAATGTAGACCGCCGACAGAGAAAGAAGCAGAATTTCCACGCCACTACGTATTACAATTGGCGTATCTTCCATAATCACGCCGTAAGGAATCCAGAGGGACGAGGATAACACACTCAGATAGCAAAATGTCAGAGAATATAGATTCGTGCTCTTTTTCGTGTAGAGCAAGTACATAAAAATGAAACGGGCTATAATAGAAAAGCTAACTGCCGTGTACGGCAGTACAATTAAAAGCATTTAGCTACACACCTTACTGTGTCCAACGATTGTTACAGTTTAGGCATCGGATGAACTGTGTCATGGGTTCATCGGCAGAACGGGTCTGATATTCGTAGTACGTGCATTCACGCTTCTTACACTTGCCGCACTTGAACATGTCCGTCGCTGCGCTCTTGTCTACCTCCAACATCTTGGCCTCTCGCTTCATTGTCTTTTCAATCATATCGCCCCACTTCTCGGGATAGAGGTCACTGTAGGACATGGAGGCGACAGCTTGCGGCTGGAATTCGCCGTCGCGCAGCCTCTGCAAGAGCCGGCCGTTTGCAATATAAGAACCGGCGTCCAAATTGCTGACGACTCGTTGCACATGGATTGTGTACAGATGATGAAATTCCGGATTTTCCCACACGCGGCGCACCTTGTGTTTTCCAGCATGGTCCAGCGTGTGATTAAAGATACCGCGCTCCAACATATCCTGTTCCTCTGCTGTAAGGGGTGCACAGCGTTGAGCGATGATTCCTCGTGCGACAGAACGGAGGGGATGCGCTACGGTAGGAACAGTGGGGTCGTACGAATTGGGCTCTAGTTCGGGAAGGGCATAGTAGGCGGGAAGTTTCTTGTTGGATTTCTTGGGCTTGGCGACACGGCGAGCTGCGACGGCCTTTTTCTTTTTCCGTTCTTCTTCTTCGGCGTCTTCTTCCTCTTCTTCCTCTTCCTCTTCCTCTTCTTCCTCTTCTGCCTCTTCCTCGTCAGGAAGCGCAGCATCTTCCTCTTCGTCTCCTTCGGGAATGTCCTCTTCCTCTTCTTCATCCGTATCCTCAATATCTTCAAATCCGCCCATGATGGTATTGTAGAATGTTTTGTAGGAGTCGTTGTTGAAATTCGCAAGGGAGTTATTGTCGGTCGCCACGACTACGGCATCTCCAAAGAGTAGAATCGTATCATGCGGAGGGGGGAGTTCATGTTTGTTCTCGGTGCCGGCTTTTCCGGTCTTGTATCCGTACAAATGAACCGTGAGGGCCCCGTGTTTCCAGGTGCCGATCTTGTCAGGGGGTGTTGCTCGGCGCAACAGAGTGCCGATATGCGCAGGAGTGGGAATCCCCGTGCAGTCAGCGGGCAGGAAGGCATTCCGGGTCGTTTGTTTGGGTTGGAGAACGGTGCACAGCATTTGCCTGTTTGAGTGTTGTGACATCCGGCATTCAACTTTTTGCATCAGTCGGTCTAAGACAAAAACACCTTTACATGGTCAGGAATATGCAAGAGCCCGTCGACGAGGCCGAGGCCGTTGCATCCTGGATCAAGTTGCGGGACCTCACACATCTGAGCGAGATGGATGTGGGGGCCGGCCAGGATGCAATGGAACATTTCTTTCCGCAGTATCAATTTCACATCTTTTGTCACGGAATGGAACAACCTGGACGCAGAGCCGCTGTAGAAGAGGCGTTTCGTAAAAAGAAACGAGGCACTATGGGCAGCGCCGAGCGAATGAAGGTGGAATATGGAATATATAAACGGCTGTACGGAAGTCCGGTGCCTCCGGCAATGACGAAATGGATTGTGTGCGGCTTGGCGCCGAAAACGGCGGTCTTGGATTTTGCAGCGGGGAGCGGAGCACGGTGTTTGGCGGCAATGAGCTTGTCGGTGCCGTTTTTTGGTATTGTTCAAAGTCGTCGGGAAGAGCGCAAGTACATGAATCTGCTGTCCACACTGGACCATAAGGCCGATGTAACGATATCCACACAGGCAATGTTGGATTTGTCCAAACAATCGTATGATGTTGTGATATCAGCGTCATATGAACTTCCACTGCGGTCCTTTTTTGTAAATGCCAGCAGGGCGTGGACGCATCTCATGGCGGGGGGGTCTATGGCGCTTTTGATGTTGCCTGAGGAGTACGAAGCAGCCAAGGCTGTCTTGCCACCCCTGTATTTGGAATCGGTGATAGACTCCAGTAAGTTTAAGCTGTATGTATGGCGTAAACCGAAGCCGAAGCCGATGACACGCAATCGGGCGGCTTGAACCGCTGGTCTAGACCGCTGAACTATTAAAATAAGCACTTGATGGACCCCAAAGGGGTCCATGAAAGGCTCATTTTAATAGATTCAGGGCGCCCTTAAGACCAATGTTCATTGGTCTAAATCCAACAGTGCATAGTATCTGTAAGAATGTATCGGCTTACATGGGACGGTGTGCAGAGAACAAACGCCGGGATTCCGGCCAAGAGGCAGGTTCAAACGCAGCGGGTGTATCGGTGGGCAAATTGTTGGGGGTATTCTCTTCCCGGTGCGCCGATAGAGACGGCATGGTTTGCCGAACGCCGCACCCACGAGGGCCACGCCATTCACAGCGATGGCACCAAGTTTCTGTTGGAACGTGTGGAACCGCTCAGCACAGATGCACCCCCGATGAAGATAGATGATGTTTGGGACGAGGAGGTCATTCTCTTTCGGGAAGGGATGGTCACAACCAGCATGAGCGTCGTGGGGACGAAGGAGGAACTGGTGGCGTTTGCGGGGAAAAATGGTGTCTCTCTTCCTCCGGAGCTAGGTCTGTAAACGCAAGCCGAAATCTCGCCTTTATTTCAGCCTGAATTGTAGTAAAATGATGAAGATCTCTGTGGTCCAGCTCGGTGTGATTTTGGTTGTCATCGTAGTTTTATTTTTTGCCGTTCAAATCATCCAGGTCGCAGCAAAGCAACAGCAACAGCAGCAGACAGCCCCTACGCCCTTCGTGAATGTCCCCGTATCTGCGCCAGCGGTTCAAGCGGCGCCAGCGCCAGTCCGTAGACAAGAACCTATTGAGGAGATGCCTGATGTACCGGCGCAGACGGAAGAGGATTTGAAGATGGAGCAGCCTCTTCAGCGTTCACCTCCTGCAACACAGTATGACCCTCCCGAGGCGACGGATCCGTTGAGCAAGGTGGTGCATCGTGACGCCGAGTTTGGGTCCAATTTGCGTCATCCGGAACAGATGATTGAACGCAGGGCGCCGCCCTCTATGCGAGGGGCGGTGGCCTCGGGTCTGGCGTCGCAGCGAAGCAGTCCTGGCGCCAATAATGCACAGGGATACGAGACGGAAATGGTGCAGAATGGCGGCGACTTCATGGGCCAGGTGTTGGCGTTTGATATGAGCGAGGTGGGGTCGGCGTACTCATTACTTTAGTGCAGCCTAAACACTTGCGGATATAATACACTTAAATGACTCTAGCTGCAGAACAGTATTTAGCGTCATTTGGTTTGGGAAATCAACAAGCCCTCATGTTGGAGACACACGCTTCTACATTAGGGGTTGGGAAGGCCAGGCCCTTGCGTTTAAGCCGGTTAATGCAGGAGGCGGATCTGTCTATCATACGAAGTAATCAGGGGTCTATGGCCGTCCGCCCTCGTGGCGTTGTATCGGGATTCCTCGTGATTCAAGAATTCTGCAGCACCTATGTGCCTTTCAAGGGGCGACCCGAACAAGTGCGACTGCGTGTGAGTGATGAAATGCGAAAGGGCACGGTGTTTATGGCATATAAACAGCAGCAAACCCTTGTGTTAGAGGACGTGATTGTGTGGAAGGGGGTTCTCGTGTGGACATCCAAGACCTTTCCGGAACGATGGTTCTTATTGAACAAGTTTTTTACGAATCATGTGACCTTGGATGCAGCGTTCCAGCGTTTGAAACCTGTCACCTTCGTGCCGCCCACGACGATTCCTGCGTTTGATGCCAAGTCGGTGTTGGAATGGATTCCTCATGCGCCAGGACAACGCCGGCTTCTGTTTGTGCCGAATGGTGACGCGGAACCCGTGCAAACAGAACCAGCAGCATTACAATCAGTGGTGGCAGAACGATTGCGCGTGGTTCTCAGTCCCCCGATACCTGTGGCAGCAAATACAGTGTCAACAACAGTAACAACAGTCACAACAGTCACAAGACCTCAAGCAGCGGCAACGCAATCTGTAGGGACCACCATTCTTGCAAAACGAGATCCCTCGGGCCCCGACGTGTTTCAATTGTGGCGAGGGTCCGAGGCGTTGGGTATGGCGCTCATTCGTACGATGGCGATTAGCAAGGCGCTACGCTTGGCGAAAGGAGAAGAGATTCCGGTGGAGGCCGTGTTGAATAACAAATTTCACAAATGGGAAATTATAAATGTTCCTGATTATTAGAATGAGCAATCGGGAATTGCGTAAAAATCACAGACGTCGCTATGAAATGCGACAACGAGGTGGCAACATCTTGGATAGCCTAGGCGGTCTCATCCCGACCTCGGTCTCTCTCTCGGCCATGGGTACAGGTCCTACAGTGCCTGTTGCGCAACAGCTCGGCACACCCCAGTGCGACTTTACAATGCGTCCCGGCCAGCTAGTCCATGGCACGAATCCCGACGCAGCGGGCACGAATGTGTATCCCTTTCCTTCCGCATCTCCTTCCACAGGAACCTTTGCGCCTGCGACGTACAACAACCAAGCGGATGTTCAGAATCAGATGGCGGCACAAACGGGCGGAAGACGTAAGAATCGCAAGAATCGCAAGTCCCGTAAGCAGAAGGGCGGTGCCTGCGGCTGCATGCTTCAGAGTGGCGGTGACGGTGGTTTAGCACAAGGAAACATTGTGGGACCTATCCAAGTGCCAACAAATTCTCGGCTTGTGGGCGGTCGTCGCAATACAAGAAAGCAGCGAGGCGGCGGAACGTCTTATCACTTTGCCACGGATGGCAACCCCGATTCCAGTCAAGGCGTGGATCTGATTGGTGGAACCGGTCCCAACGCCGCTGCGTTGCATGCGCCCAGTGGTTGCGCTCCCCGTGCGGGCAGTCCCGAGGATCCTCATGCGCCGATGAACATGGCTCAGCGGGGCGGTGCGTACGCATTGGATTCCGCTGCGCCTCTGACGGGTGCGTTTGCTGCACCAGCGCCTCCTTCGTATGGTGCCGCCAACGCCTTTCCTGAATCGTGTTACCACGCCCCCGGTTCCCAGATTCCCGTGTACAATGCAGATTCGGCGTCGTTCAACTTCCGCCCCTCCATTGCGGAGAACAACACGCTGCCTCCAGGCGTCAATGTGTACAATGACGTCATCCAACAGCCTGGTCGTATGGGAGCAACGGACCAGCTGATGGCGACAACGCCCGATATGCGTACGTCACAGGTGGGCGGCAAGCGTAAGAGAAGGAACACAAGAAAGAGGACAAACCGAAAGAACCGTCGTGCAAGTCGTCGCAACTAATTGGAAATAAATGTATTTGAATAGGGTATTGTATACTCTAATCAAATTTAATGTAGTATAAAATAGAATGGAGGCTCGTATTGCTTTGTTAGAACAACGTGTGGACGATATAGAACGGGTTTTGGATAATCAAACAAACAATGGACATGTTAATCAACCAGTAGAAGCAGCAGGAGCAGCCGCTCATGTTGCAGCACAACATAATCTTAACGACCCTATGCGGCGCAATCGCAACAAACGTAAGACTCGCAAAAATCGCAACACGCGTAAACACTAATACGCATCTTCGGATACGAAGACGGGTGTTGTGTTTCCTGCAGCCGCCGTTTCAGCAAAGGCCGTTTCCTCATGAACATACTCTTCTGCAAAGGTGACGACATTGGAATCAACTTCTGTAGGGACAGCCGCATCTGCCTTGACAGTATTCGCCCATTTCACCGTATAGCCGCACTCCTTGTAAAACTTGCGACGTTTCGCCCATTGTCCGAGGCATTCCCGAAAGGGTGCATCTACGACATCCAAGATGAGGGGTTGCACCGTGCGTTCATCGGGCCGCAGTCGTAAGATGCGTCCCACCGATTGTTCTATAGCACTTTTGGGGGTCGCTAGCAGCACTGCATTTAGCGTGGGAATGTTCATACCTTCCGACGCCATCGCAAACGTACCGAGGATGATGTGTTTGGTCGCGGAAATGTCTAGGTCTTTCTGCTTCATGCCCCCGACGTAATACCCGATATCGGTCAACCCCGCCGCTTTGAATCCTGTTTCCAGAGCGACGAGATGTTCCCGACGATCGGACAGGACAAGAAGTTTCCGTCCCGCCTCTTTAATCAAGGGGCAAATCCACTCCAGAATCGCCGCCGTTCGTGGCGCAAAGTCGGCGATTTGATTAATCATGCGGGCTCGTATGGGCTGTCCCTTCCAATCTACGGGCACAGTTGCATACACTGGGTCGTCAGATTCGTAACGCAATGCTAGTGCCTGGACGCTAGCATCCATTGGCCGCGACGAGATTTGGTAGACGATGGGTCCAAGGAACCAGCTGAAGACCTTAGAGAGCCCGTCGGCACGCGTGGGCGTGGCCGTGAGCCCAAGCATACAGCGACACTGGATTTGCTGGAGTGTCTGGCTGAAATGCTCGGCGGCGAGGTGATGGACTTCGTCAAAGAGCGCAAAGCCGAAGCGGTGAAAGGTTCCTACAGGAAAGGAGCGAGAGCAGATTGTTTGGATCATGGCGATACTCACATCAAATCCGGGTCCTACATCGCACTTGTCCCCCTGTATTCGTCCGATACGAATCCCCGGCAACAGGCGTGTCAGTTCCGAGGACCATTGGTCAGCGAGAAACTCCTTGTGAACGACAATGAGAAAGCAGCGACCGATTTCCGCTGCAGCCGCAATCCCGGTGAAGGTTTTGCCGTATCCGCAGGGGAGGCAGATGAGGCCGTTACGACCGGCGGCACGAAAGGCGGCGAGGGCTTCCGTCTGATGAGGGCGGAGGTCTCCCCGAAAGGTAAGGGACGACGGCAACGGTGCGCCGACGGGCCGCCCATCCATCACGGCAGGACCGTAGGTCGTAATCGCCCAGGAGGGAGGGAGAAAGTATCGTGTGGGAGATTTGAGAAAGACAGGAAAGGAACTGACGGTTCCGGCGTATGACGGAGGCACGGCGGGTCGGACAGTGAGGACCTTTTCCAAGTGCTTGATTTGGTCCGCTGTCAATCCCGTTTTTTCAATCATGTAGCCACGTCCCGTGAGAGATTTGGAGGGAAGCATTTGCTATAGACATATTAGTTTTTGTACGATTCATTTTTTACAACGTGTAAAGTAGAACGAAGATGGACCTCTCTCCTCCCGAAATAATAGCAGCCGTGAGCCTCTTGGCCATCACGAGTCTGGTGGCGACTACCTCTATCGCCATTCCGTCCATCATCACATCTCCTGTTGTCGGTATCTTTCTAGTCATCATTGGCCTAGGATTCTGCTCACATTCCCCTGCAATTGGCATTAGTCTGTTGCTTCTGGTGGCAGTGCTCTTTTTCCGACAGAATGTGGCGATGGCGGTGCGCAGTCCCGTGTCGCAATACGCCGATGTGACGGTTCCTAGCCAAAGCATGGGTGCAGCGACAGAGTATTCGTCCACCAAGTCGGAACCTCGCAGCTACGCACAGTTTCAGGAGACGGATCCTCAGAATCGCATGTATGGTGCAGTAGAGGGCTTTTCTCCGGCTCCTATCGTAGACGGGGAGCCCGTGGATGGACAATATCCTACACAGGATCCTCGTGCCAGTTCGCCCACTGTGGCGTCGGAATACACCTACCGTCCTGCGGAAGATACGGGGAGCAACGAGTTCAAGCGTTATGGACCGGATCTGGACGAGAAGAAGCAGTCCTTTGCGTATTATCAATAGACCTAATCATCCTTTTGTAGGATGGTTAGGGACAGGAGTAGCACATATTTAGCTCAAATATGCTGTTTGGAAGCCGGAGCCAGGCGCCAACTTATCTACGTATTTGGATGTATAACCAGAGCAGGCGAAGGCCCAGTTTTTAGGGTCTTTGGGCTCTTTTGTAAAGATGTTGTTGTTTTGAAGCAAGGCAACCGTGTCGTCGGGAAAGCACGAGTGCTCTACGCCAAAGCAAAGGGGAACTTGTGCCCCCGCTGCGGTGGGATACTTGCCCGTTTCCGTGGAGCCCATGGTGTACATGGTCTTCTGAAGTGCAGGAGGGCATTGAGCATTTTCATATTGCTGTAGGATAGCGCAGGATTTATCAGAAGGGTTCAAGGTAGCGCCGATGCGGCAAAAATTTCCGGATTGGAGATCCGTGGACGTGCAGTTGGTGCCGTCGTTGTTGACGGGATTCTTACAGCAGGTTTGAATGACGGCGCCTTTGGTTCCGATAGCACCGGACGCGTAATTCTTCAAACTGGGAGGACACTTGGTGGCACTCTGTGTTTGGGCCGTTTGTTCGGCGACTTGGCCGCATAGGGGGAGAATGGCGGAGCCGCCGTTGATGGGGTCGGGAACCCCCGTGCGGAAGGCACACATGGGGGCATAGGAGCTGGTGTTGGAGGGCTTGCACGTGTGAGACAGGGAATTTACGGGGCCATTGCAGCAGAGACTTTCGCCGTGTTTATCCGTGTAAAATGTGTATTGAATAATGTTGCCACTGGCATCGGTAGTCGCCGGAGGACATTGTGGGACGGTGAGCTGTTGGGGAGAGAAGCCTTCTATTTGCGTGCTAATCCACTGGGTGCCTTGGGTGACAAAGGAGTGTGATTGACGAGTGGCGAGGAGGACGATGCCACAGACGGCAATCAAGAGGACGAGCCCGCAAAATACGAGCGGATCTTTTAGCGAGAGCTTCATTCTTACTTAGGGATGGGGATTTTCATTAACCTTTTATCTTTTTCTTACGGGCGAGTTTTCTCGCTATCATTGTATTTAATGTAGCGACGGTTTGCTTTGAGGCTCCTGCCTTTTTTGCTTCCAACACAGCAATTTCTTCATCTATTATACTTCGTCTTCTAGCTGGAGTTGTGTTTAGAGATAAATATTCAATTAGTCGTGCTTCCTTCTTAGCAAGTTCATCTGCCTTTGCAGCAAGCCTTGTTGCTTCCTGTTCATTTGCTGCTGATTGAAGTTGAAACGCAGCTATTTGCTCTGGGGTTATTGCGGAGCTACTTTCACCTGGAAGTGATTGGCGTTGATAGATATTCCGTTGTTTTCTCAATGCAGGTGTATTGTTTGGCAACTCTCGTAAACTTTTGTCTGCAAGTCTTTCACGTAATTCCAGGACGGCCTCATGTTGTTCCCGACTTTCCTCTACAGACAGAGATCTGGTGGGATTAACATATGAATTTTCTATAGCACGTAATAATTCTTCATCTGTCGAACGCAAGTCTCCATCGTAAGGAATGCGTGAAGATTCAGCAGGGTTTACCTTAGATGCGCTGCCACCTCCTCCAAAGAAACTGCCAAACCAGGACCCTATGCCACCGACTCCACTAGATGCGGCTGGTTTAGGTGCTGCCGTTGCGCTGCCAACGCCTTCACTTGATGCAGTTTGAGAATTTCGCCATGATTGTACTAGTTCACGATTCGTTGGATCTGTTGACTCACTTGAACTTACGGCGTGAGCCATTCGCATATACGCATCTCTTACATTTTGCGGGGCAGATGTCAAATCTGATGGGAGTGTGTAACCTAGTGGTGCAGCCGTTGCGCTGCTTGATGGAGGTTGTGAAGTGCTTTGTGCTGTACTAGACGCAGCGGTTGCGCTGCTACCGCCACTAGGTGCAGCGGTTGCGCTGCTACCGCCACCAGGGGCGGCTGGTTTACGGACTGTAGGCGCTGCGGCTGCACTAGATGAGGCAGCCGATGCACTGGCTCCTTCACTGGATGTTCCCGTGCTGCCAGCGGGTGCTGTGCCTTGGTATTGTGGAGAAAATGGATTGAGGTATGCGTTACCTTCAGGTGCACTAGATGACGCAGACGATGCTGGTGGCGCAACGGATGTTCCACCTAATCCAAGGAATCGTGATAAGCTGAAACCTCCTCCACTAGATGGTGCTGTCTTTGGCGGTGGTGGTGTAGTTGGCGGTGGTTGATAAAATGGATTAATATTTGAGTTATCTGCAGATGATGAAGATGTTGTGCCTCCACCAAACGCTGTGGCCCTACTACTAGGCAATGAACTGGACGTGGGTGGAGCGGGTGATTTGGATATTGCACTAGACGACGCAGGCGCTGTTGCACCTCCTCTGCGTGTTGAAAGACCTGGTAAAATATTTTCAGCACCTCCGTATGGCGTTGTTATCTGTGGCCTAGATGATGCAGATGGTCTACCTGCATTGCCTTCAACACCACGTGCTATTGTTAGCGTTGCTGCCTCTGGTGTTGCTGCGCTGGCACCTCTACCTCCAACAGATGTTGTAGATAAAATCGGGGATTTTTTTGTAAGCCAACTTAGTCCTCCCGCAATAGCAGAATCGGCTGCAGAAATACCAGAAGTAGCTGTACTTGCAAGCGTCCCAACATCAGTTGCAATTGCTCTCGCAGTGCTTGCACTAGATGATGATGTGGGTGCTGTTAAACTAGTGCTTGCACTAGATGTGGGTGCTGTTAAACTAGCACCTGCACTAGATGATCCAGACGTTGCTGTGCCGCCTTGTGCTTGACTAAATGGGTTAAGTTCATCTGCTAGATTCCTTTCAGCACTCCCTAAAGGAGGCATTGCGCTAGACGCTGCGCCTTCCTCTAATGGGTCTTGTATCCCTCCACTAGATGCCGCTAAACTATGCATTGCACTAGATGCGGACATTGGCCCAGACGCTGGACCAGACGTAGACGTTGCGAACGGGATAGGCCCTCGTCCCATTCTTCCAATAGAAGTACTAGCTCCGAGTATTCCACTTCCAATAGCGGAACTAGTGGCACGTGCTCCCCTTGCAATCCCAGAAGCAGCTGCGCTTGCTCCACTACGGATTGCAGTTCCTGCAACACCCGCAACCGTCGCAATCCCAGAACCAGCTGCGCGTACTCCTGTGCCAATTGCAGTCCCCACAGTACTTGCTCCACTTCCAATAGCCCTTGCAGCGATGCCTGCTCCACCCGCAATTACAGTTCCCGCCGTATTAAGTCCAGTATTTCCTGCAAATTGGCCGAGTCCTCCTGGATAGAATTGATTCAATAAGTATAGCACTAAACAAATCCCAAGAATCACTGCAACTGTGATTGCAATATAGGTTTCGGCATCACCGGGTTGAAATCCTGATGTTGCCCCAGCCGGCAAGGCGGAATCCTGTGAGATTTGCGACGCCACCACCTCATCTGCCAGCGTGCCATCGGAGGGTTCGTTCAAGTTAATCGTACCATTCTTTATATCCTTGGATGGATCTATACGATAACACTTGAGCGCGGATGTAGGAGTCGGAGTTCCTGCAGTTCCTGAGCCCGAATCCGGCCCTAGTCGTATTCCGTACACAAGACTGGCGTATTTGATGAGATCGGATGGCAGAGTCTTAATCGTTTGCTTCACAGGTCCGATGAGTCCCGTGCCTGCCAGTCCGATGAGGCGAGCTAGAGTCGCCTGACTACCGATAACCCCTTGTCCCACACAGACAAAATACGTCACCTTTTGAAGTACAGGATCGCACTTGGAGGAGGGATTCGGTGTCGTCAGTGTACGCCCTCGCAAGTCGGCGCCAACATATTCTATAAAGGTGTCGTCGGATTCAAACAGGGATGTCAACGGAGGACGTTGTGGCATTGGCGCACTTGCACTCAAGGCTGTAAAATAAGGAGCTTGGTTATCCATGCCGAGCGCTAATCCAAGACAGAGGCATACAATCTTACTCGTTAGATTCAGCGCTTGATTCCGAAAATAGAGACACAACTCTGCACGGGGCAAGCCCCCCGTCAGATTGTGAATTGCAGGAAACGTAAGGCGAGAGTCTATCAGCGAGTAACGATAGCCACTGGCGCTCTTACGACTGTCGGACAAATGTAATTCTATTTGCGTGTTTTCGTTGAGATTAAGTCCATCTGGAAGCGCAGCGACGGGCCCTGTCGGTGGAAACTTGGGCGCAATTAGGCGCAACCGTGTCGCCTTGTCCACGGGAATGCCGCTCAAATCAAAGCCCTGTGGAATGGAAATTGGCGTTCCTCTACAATCCAATGACGCCATATCACTCTCTGAATAGGTGCGTGGTTTCCTTTGATATGCGCATAGCGCATACGGAAGTGCATTATATCACCTAAAATAACGATGGCAAGTACCGAGGAGTGCTGTAGCGATAGATATTCGCCGTGTACGACTGTCCCAACACGGGGCATCCGACTGCGTCACCGTCCAGGACTTCGTCGCATCCATTGTCGTCGTCGCAGCTGCGACGCTTGAATTGGACGGGCACCTGGACGGGATTCATGCCATCCGTGCGAGTGTAGTAATTCCACTTGTCACGATTGTATAGAACACGGCGGCCAAAGAGGGGGAGGATGGTGCGTGTAGGAGAGCCGGATGTTTCAGTGCCACCGGGTGCAGTCAGAACGCCCACTTGTTGGTACGCATCGGGAAGGCCCTGTGTTTGCACATTGATGGGGAAGGCACCTACACCAGCGCTGATGGGGGGTTGCCCTCGGAGATCGGGAGGGACGGCGTAGGATTTCTCGGGGGAGAGAGGTGCGAAGCGGGGATCCATCGGGATATAGGTGGCGGGTGCGGGACCCGACGCTTTGGATTCCACTACGACCACCGTGGGTTTTGCGGAGGGAGCTGCCTGTTGGCCCTTGTAAAAATAGAAGCCGGCACCTATGACAGCGGCGCCAATCAAACACATGGCAACGGCGGTGCTGTTGTCGTCCATCGTGATGGCACCGGATTTCATTTCTAGAGACCCTCCCCGCTGTTTTGTCCTCTTATGTGCAGGCATTACTCTGAACGTTCGTTAGAATTTTGCAAATAGGTTCGTGCTAATTCCATGGGTGACATGGAATACATATGAATGCGTTCCGTCCACATGGCGGGCTGTAGAAGATAGGAGCTAATCCGTTTAAGATTTCCTACAATGGCGTCCAGACTCCCTTCCTGCTCATTTTCAAAGGCTTCAGGGACACAGGTGCCGAATCGTTGGAAGGCTTGCACTAGCCCAAAGGTGAAGAGGGAGCTTATAAAGAGACCGAGTACGATCATAATTTGGACCTTGTCTGTCATTCTCTGGTAAACCATTGGAAATGGTTTATCAGAGCTTTACGCTAAGGCATCATCGTAGGCGTTCGTTAGCCTACGTCATCGTAGGCGTTCGTTAGCCTACGTCATCGTAGGCGAGCCACTGCCAAAGTAGGACTGAAAGGTATTCATCATTTCCTTTCCATCCAAAATCAAGGGCTTCAACGTTTGCAGAGTGGACATGAGTTGTTTCTGCGTCTGCATCAAGTCCTGTGTATCCTTGGTCATAGCAGCCAGTTGGTCGGGTTTCAATGATTTGTACGCATTCATGAAAGTGGAGCCGGCGTCCAAGTGAAAATCCTTGTCATCCCCTTCGTTGGGAATCTTGTACTTTTTGCCCAGTTCCAGAAATTCCGCACGTTCGCCATTGTCGGGAGGAGGAGCCGCCTTCTTGGCCTTCTTCCCCTTGCGTGGCGCGGATTCAAAGGCTTCTGTTTCCTCTTCCACAACGTCTTCCTCCTCCTCAGGGTTCTCAAAGCGCTCCAGGGGATCTCGGAGATTTACAAAATAGTCTACTGCAAACAAGATGATGCCGAGAAGAAGGGCCATGCCTATAGAACCAGATAGAACCGCTATAACTGCCACACAGGCAATATTGACAAAAATGGCGGAGGTTCGGCGTTTGTACAAGGAGAGTATGAGGGCCGCAATATAGACAGCGACAAAGATGCGTTCCTGATTGACGGAAAAGCTTCCATCTACGCCAAGCGTATGGCGGGCGACACCCGTCAATCCGCTCAAGCTATGACGGACTCTATTCAGAGCCTTGATCGCAATGTTCTTGGACGACATCTTCTACTTCTAGTATCCGAAATTTCAAATCTGTCAGTCTAGACCCGTGAATCTTAAAAAAAGCCTTTTATGACGACCCAAAGGTCGTCATCAAGTGCTCATTTTAAAGTTCAGCGGTCTAAAGGAATGCTGAGCCAAACTGTAAGACAGCAAAGAGGGCGCCGGCAAACAGGGATTTGAGGATGAGTCCAAGATAGGATAGTTCGCCACCGACAGCAAAGGCCCAGGGAACGATTTTGGACACCACCGTGTGAAACCCGGGGAGAGACAGCACAAACATCAGAATCGCGACCATCAGGGGATCTCGGATATAGCCAAGAATGCGCCCCCATATATTGGTGCGTCTGGCCTTCACAGGCGCAGGTGCTTCCTCGGCCTCCTCTACCGGAACAAACTGAGTTTGTGTGGAATAGGATGAAGACGCAGCAGGAGGCATAGGTGGCATTGGAATGTTGGTGGGCATCTGCTCTCGTGTGCCAACGTCATCCGTCTGCTGCATATCTCGTAAGATGGCCGCCATGCGGGCCTCATCCGCAGCATTTTCAACGTTCCCCGACTCTAGTGATTCAAGACTGGTTCCAGCATCCGACATGGTTGTATTGAAGGAGGCGGAATTCAGGGGTCTAAATATCCGCAAAGGTCATGGTGTCGACAATCGGAACATTTCCTGCGGATTTGCATTCCACTGGTTTTGCTATAAACTCTACGCAGCGTGCGCCAAATTGATAGACAGAGTTGCGCACATCCTGTACAGGCGGACCTCGCATAATGAGACAGTCGGGGCCTTTGCACAAGGGACGAAACATGGCAGCGAGGCCGAATCCGAGCATGATGCTGATCAGGGTTCCCATCCCTGGTATTTTTAGAAGGGAGGACAAATCAAACATTCCTATACTATTCTAGTAAAAAAATCTTTGGCCCATGTAAAGAATGATCTTTCAATATCTCAAATTCTTTCCCTTTCTGTGCGGTCTGGCTGCAGGCATCTTTATCGTATACATCTTGAAACCCTCGGCAGTCGTTGTCACCAAGTATCCAAATGTGGAGCAGGCGGAAACGACAGTGTATCGTGATCGCAATGGCACCTGCTTCAAGTATGAGACCAAGACGGTGGACTGTGAGAAGAATGTAGACCGTATTAAACCGTATCCTCTACAGTAAGACGTCCAAGACGCTGCATCTTCAATATATTTAGTGCAGGAATCGCTCGCTCGTCATTTGTCGTGTAGTCCAATTCGTTGCGGGGAACTCCATACAGAGTTTTGATGTGGCGTAGGGGAGCCTTGCGTTCACTGTAAGCGGCCGCTGCGGCCATCAAGTCTTGGGTTTGTTTGGCGACTTCTAGCGCGGCAGTGACGCGCTGCGTCGTGGTCTTGGCACGGGTGAAGGCATCATTGGCATCCAACACCAGTTGCTCTGTGGTGGCAAAGGCGCCGAATGCTGCATCCCGTTCTTTCCCAAGCGTCTCTAGCGCTTCGGCGATACGGTCTATGACTTCGGGTTCTCGGGAGCCTTGTGTCAATGCAATCAGGGCATCTGTTCCCTTCTGATGGGGAATCGTAAGGACAGGGGCCGCTCTCGCCGCAATGGAGTCCTTACGCATTGTATCTGCATCCAATACAAGGAAGGTGCCGTCGGGGGCGAGTACGACGTTTCTATATCGACCAAAGAAGGTGAGCCATTGGTCCAACGTTTTGATCTTGGCGCTCGGAATCAGCGACATGGTAACTCTTCTACAAAGCAGAATGTTTTTAGACCGAGAGACTGCGTTTCGGACGTATCGGAAATCTTTTCACGAGATAAGAAAGAAGCGATGAACAACACCTTGATTATGGTCTTTGCGTTCATGACAGCCCTTGTGATGGCAGCACTTCCCTTTGGATACTTTACATTGCTCCCTCAGCTGTTGGGAATCCCGGAACCGCTTGGGATTCCGATGTTGCTTGGCTTTCTCGTCCTTGTGGCAGTGGCGAGCTTTGTCGCTGCACTGGGCTCCGGTGCACTCGCCCAGTCGTCTAATTGCGGAGAGGTGAAGGATATGAAACGAGTGGCGGCAAGTGCTGCCATTGGAATGACGATACAGGTGGCATTTGTGGCAGTGGGACTCTTTGTGCCGATGTTGGGAACGATGACCAGTGATTATTTCCTTGCTACATCGGGAGATGCGCTTATGAAGAAACAGACGGATGTGGCATTTTGGGGCATTTGGGGCGCCTTGTACGGAATCGTGGTGGCAGCGACGGGGGCGGCAACATGTTAGTCCCTTGCTTTATTTACAAGACCCAGTATATACATGAACATTCATCTGATTTTTTACTACATTGGCATTAGCATTGTGTTTTTGTCACACATCTACATGCTGACGGTACCTTCCATGCGAGGCCATGCTGTTCTAAATCTGTTTGCTGCCTCGTGCATTGCCTATTATTTCATGAATAAAGAGGGATTCATCAAGTTTTAGGATGTAACAGTCTAATATTGTTATGGCAAGTTCCGTTACGGAACTAACCATAAAGAGACTTCCTTATTGTGGAGGTTCTTCGCCGTAATAGATATATTTGGGTCCATTGGCCCCTGAATCATTGCGCACATAATACCCAGGTCGTGCGTGTCGCCGACGAAGACGACGACGGTGATAGGGAAGAGAGTTTTTGACATGGTCTAGGGGCATTTCGGCTTGCTGTTGTGATTGTTGTGATTCTTGCGCTTGCTCTGATTGTTGCGATTCCTGTAGGATAGACTTCAGGGAACGAGAGCCCAGGACGGGTCTCATATACTGCTCAGGTGGTTGTTCAGGGGGCGCTTCGTTCAAATAATTCGGTAGGGGGACATTTACTCCGCCCATGGCCACTTGTGAGAGACTCGTGACGACAAGAGACGCTACTCCATAGGATATTAACGACCACAGCAGAATAAACATCCACACCGGGAATACCGTGGCCTTTGTGGTGTTATGGAGCCCAAACTCTTTCCATACATTCTGTTCAAACATGATACGTGGCTGAAGAATTAGTAGGGCGGATACGCCCACAATGTAAATCCCAAATGCAAACCACAGCACATTCATTCCTACTTAGGGGGTCGGTTTACTCATCCTCGTCCTGACGGACCCGGCTTTCATATCCTTCCCTTGGCGCCCGTTCTGCCTGTTCGTGTGCCGCTTGGGGCCCCACGACGTGGTCTCCAAAGTCGTTAATCCCCATGCTGCGGATATCGCTGAATTGAAGTCCGACGATGCGTTCATTGTAGCCTACGAGGTTTTCCAAACGGCCTTGTCCCCACACACCTAGCTTGAGCTGCTTCTTAATGACTTCCACGTCGTGAAGACTCTTGTCGTCGGATTTGAGACGAGACATGACGATGGACTTTTCCACTTCTTCTCGTACCCGGAGTACTTGGGCAATCTCTTCGGGGCTTCGCTTGAAGCGCAAGGCATAATGGAGCCCCGCCTCCAAGGCTTCCTGTAGAAAGGCAAGGAAGAAGAAGGGTGCGGAAGCGCGTGCGTCGGGACTGACTACGTCGGCATAGAGAGGGCTGCTGGGTGTTAGAAGTGAGAGCATGGCTGTTCCAACAAACCATTCCAGGACGATGGACCATTCCTCGGCAAGAATGAGTGCGCTAGGCCTGAAGGTTGACGTAAACAGGGAAAAAATGGGGGCAAGATATTCTACGGTACGAAGCAGTGCATTACGCAGGGGTAAGGCTTCGGCACCTCTCAAGTATCGTACGTAAGGAAGCACCGTCTGATCGTCTCGTATCCAAATCTTTCGGAGAATGTCCAAATGGTCTCGGTTGATGCTCGGAAACCACTTGCTAAGGGGCAGTTTCGTGGCTGCTCCATCAATTGTATAACTATGCGTCAGCGCCTGCTCTCCTAAAACGACGAGAAAATGCGCACATAGCTTGGCGCCTTCTGTCGCATCCGCCGATAATTCGGTGTGTAAATCTTGTAGAAGGGTCTTGACCTTGGCGGGAGTTCCGAGGGGTTCCAACGGTTGATTCCGAATGGCCTTGGCGAAGACGTTCAATCCTGCTAGCAAGTCATTGTCTTTTGCGACAGAGCCTAGCTCTAGCATACGGGCTTCTAGTTGCCGAAAGACGCCGTCCCGACTGGAGACAAAGGGAGAGAGTTCCTTGGCTCGTTGGATTCCTTTCGTGTATCCCTTGTCGGCTATAGTTTGCAACCCCGTCAGCAATCGCTCGTAATCTGCTACCGCAGCGGCGTCCAGGACTCCGTACATGGTCGCCGTAAGTGCGGCCAAGACCTCCAAATAACTGGGGGCCGCATCAATCTTGGCAGAAGGAAGGACAAGATGCTGTTTGACAGCGGCTTCCAGCGCCAAGAACGTCTTCTCCGTAATGGCCACGGATTGGTCTGTAAAGGCTTGCAGACAGATTTGCTTTCGCAGTACCGCCTGTGCATCCAGTTTTCGCGCAATCACCGAGTCCTTTTCGTCGGAGATTTCAGAAAGGGTCAAGTACGTTAGTTGCGCAGGTCTTACGAACCCGCAATTGCGACACTTGGAATCCGAGCCAAATTCGTGGGTGCGCCCGTATCGGCGGCCCTGATAGCATTTCTTCATAAAGAGTTTGTAATAATCCTCGGCCTCCAGGGCGGGGATTTGCGTCATAGGAACGGGAGCCGTCCAAGGAACGCGGATGTGGGTTCCACCGGCGCTGCTTGCTCCGTTCTTGCCATCCACAATGGCGGCGCCCCGATGAATGACGTCCAATTCCTTCTTCAACCCTTCGGACACGCCGAGCGATTTGTATCCCAGGCCGGCCTTTGCGACAGTCTGTAGCGATTGTACACAGCACATCCCATCGGATTTGAGGGGGTGAAGGACGGGGCCGGTTCCCGCAGCCTTATGGAACTCCTTCATCAGGATGTGGGAGAGCTGGAATTCTCGTTCTTTCACGTAGGGTGACATTTCCGTGTAGGATTTTTCCGCCACATTGCGCACAAAGCTCGCCACGTTTTGAAGGGGCTGATCGGCGACGGCGTCTTTGAGAAAGGGCAGGGGGCGAAACTGGGGGGGGAGCACGTCTTCTTTGGACGCCAGGATGACGACGGCTGCACCGTCTCCGACACGCTGTTCCCTCTTCTTTGCGAGGCGTTGCTGGTACAGGTCTGTCACTTGCGCTATATTCGGAAGTTTGGGAAGTCCGAGGAGTTTGAGCATGGCGTTGCGTATCTCACCGGCGACGGCATCTCTGCGTTTCCCTACATCTGATTGCGTGGTCCAAGAGGTGAGGCCCCAGGGAC